>Ga0172375_10005593_pt1 | contig 18049 bp, 13 predicted proteins | sample LakKiv1m_FD_114537 | JGI IMG/M metagenome (GOLD analysis project Ga0172375, IMG submission 114537) | Freshwater microbial communities from Kabuno Bay, South-Kivu, Congo - kab_092012_11.1m | ecosystem: Environmental > Aquatic > Freshwater > Lake | place: Democratic Republic of the Congo...
ACTTTGGCGCTTTCGTGCAAATCGCTCCTGATACTGACGGCTTGGTTCATGTTTCAGAGATTGCGCCATTTAGAATTGATAAAATTAGTGATGCCGTAAAAATTGGTGAACGAGTACCGGTCGTGATTAAAGAAATTGACGAAAAACATCGAATCAATTTATCAATCAAGCAAGCTGATCCAAATTGGGCAACCAACAAAGGATTAAAACCAAGCACTAATCCACCATCAAACGGTTTTAGACCTAGATACTAAAAAATAAATTGGTTATAATAATAACTAATGGCTGACATTACTGATCAAGCAGTGCCGGTTTCTGGTTCTGCGCCAACAACTCCAACAACAAATAACACGCCAACTGACGCGACCGTGGTGGCTGAATCGCGCGAAGAAAAATTGCGCAAGGCGAAGATCGCCATGGAAGGCTTTGATCGTACCGTTAAGCGTGAGGCCATCGAGAAAGAAGAGGAGGCAAGCGGAGAGAAACAGAAGATCAATAAAATCTTAATCTCAATTGATCACGAAAAAGAATTACTCGAGCTGACCTGGGTTAACCTAGACGACAAACGTTCCAGTTTGAAAAAAGTGCTTGAACCAGTGCTCGCTCAAGAAGATGCGGTCCAAAGTGAAGAAACTCAGCTTGAGAGTAAAGAAGATATCACAATGGTCCCGACCGAACGTAAGACGCTAGAGGAGCAACGCTGGCAAGTCCAAGAAAAAAGACGAAAGATTGAAGAAGAAAAATGGTTAATCGAAGACAAGATCACTAAGATTGAGGCTCAAATCGAAGAAGTAAAGAAAAAGTACCAGACCCTGCTGGCTCAAGAAGAAGAAAATCGCAGAAAAATCCAAGCGATCGATGAACAGATAATTCTTCAACAAGAGGTTTTACGCCAACAACATGATCTCGAAGAGCAAAAGAAGCGTCAGGAGGCACTCAAGCAGGCTGAGACAGAAAGGATAAAAACCGAAACTGAAAGACAACGAGCCGAAGTGGCCAAAAAAGCTGAAGAAGCAAAAAAACTAGAGACAAATCAGGAAACCAAACCCTCAACCTCGGGAGTTGGGAGTATTAGCCAAAGAATCGAACAATTACGGCGGGCCGAAGAGGCAAGGCAAAAACAAGAAACGAGTCTTCGCGCCGATGAATTAAAGCCCGACAGACAGAAAACTGAATCAGCTGAGATCAAACCAACCGAAACGGCTGTGCTACCGCCAACTCCAAAAGATAACACCGCTAATCTCCTGGCCGAGAAACAAGCCGCCTTGCGTCGATCACTAGAGCTCGAACGCGTCCGTCGAGAAAATGAAGAGGCCGAGCTAGCGCGCCAGCAACAAGCTAAAGCCAAGAAACAAACGGTGCTTAGCAGTTTTGTTAACAATGAAGATAATGGGCTCAAACCCCTCCGAACCTTGAAAGGTGACCTGGATGAGGCCGTAAAAAATCAACAGGTTAATTCGGCTGATTTAGATCGGGCAAGCAAGAAAACTTTTCCTTGGCTTAAAGAAAATTAGCCATGCCAGATAACCCAATAAAAAATGACTCGACAAAGATCGCTATGGCCAAATTGGCGCTGGCTGGAGAAGATGAAATTGAAGGATGGAAAAAGGATAACCAATATTTAGAAAGAAGACGGCAAGAAGCGGCTAAGGCAATGGCCTCGGCGGAACAAGAGAAAGCAAAAGAAGATATCGAGAAAGCTAAGATAGATAAAATAGAAGCGCAAAAAAAATTGGCCGAGCTTGAGGCTGTCCGCCAGCGAGAAGAAGGGGATAAAAATAAAAAATTAGCCGAAGAACAGAAAAAAAAAGATGAGCAATCCGAACTTGAACGACTGACTAAAATTGACAAAATTCTAGCGTCACAAAAGGAAATCGAAACAATCAAAAAAAACCCCCAGGCTGGCACGGCACCGATTCGCACCTTAACTCGCGATATTGGCCAAACCATTCAATCAGAAGGACTGAGTGCGGCCAAAATTATCACCAATACTCCAGACCAAAAGAGAACCGAGTCAAGCTCCTATCGGGTTTGGCTAATTGGTTTGATTACTTTGCTGATTATTGGCGGACTATTTATCAGTCTTTGGTCAATTTGGCTTCGTCAAACAGTTGTTACTGCCAATCCCTTGGCCAATCGTCAGAGTTTAATTTTTGCCAACAAACAAATCGCTATCGATTTAGACAAAAAAAGCTCGGCCGAGCTCCTGACTGAACTGAATGAAACCAAGACAAATCTGGCTGAAGTAACAAGTCTCGAGACAATAGAAATTTATTTCACCTATCAGGTAAGCACCACCACCGAGAAGGGAATTGTTACCACCAAAAACGAGGCGCCGGTCACTGCTTACAATAAATATTTCAATTTAAATTTGCCCGGCGATTTTACTCGGCAAATTGAGCCCCAGTGGATGCTCGGCTATTCGGGCAAGCAAGCTGACCCTTTTTATATTTTTAAAACCAATAATCTCAAAAACTTGGCTGACGCTTTATTAAAAAATGAAGACCAGGTTGTTAGCGCTCTTCTTTCGCCATTTGTGAATGCCTCAACTACCGAAAAAATTGCCTTGGCCACTTTTCGCGACAAAATGATAAAAAATTATGACGCTCGCTTAGTGACAGATGAAACCAATGCCACAATAGCTATTTATTCGTGGCTAGACCAAAGCACCCTCCTTGTCACTACTAACGAGGATACTTTTGTGAGACTACTCGATTTTTACTCCGTCTCTAAATAGCCAAAAAAGACTCTTGCCTTTGCGTTGACAAAAAAGACCCGTTTGTTAACATGAACGCATGAAAATCGAATCTGCGCCCAAAATTGAGCGGAAAACTGACACTGAATATCTTGAACTATTAAAAACAAGATTAGTTGAGCTGGGAGAAGAATTGCGCGTTGCCGAAGAACAATACCGTGAACTAGTCACTACCCCGATTGACTCAGATGATGAGCGAGGCGATAGGCAAAACGAAAAGCAAACCGCCGAAGAAACCTTGACCCGTATCGGAAGTCAGATTGAAGAGGCAGAGAAAGCAATTCGTTGGGCTGAGAAAAATGGTTTTGTCTGCGCTGTTTGTGGCAAAGAAATTGAAACCGCCCGTTTAAATATCGACACCGCTTCGATCACCTGCATTGAACACAAAGGACAAGAAGACGAGATCGAGGTATAATTGACTAATGGTCGCCAAAATAAACTCGGCTCAAATTATCGGTCTCAAGACCGATATTATTGAAGTGGAAGTTGATTTGAATCGTGGCTTGCAATCTTTTAATATTGTCGGCTTGCCTGATAAAGCCGTGGCCGAGGCCAAGGACCGCATCAATTCGGCCATCAAAAATTCTGGTTTCAAGGCGCCACAAAAGGGAAATAAGAAAGTGATTGTCTCGCTCGCGCCTGCCAATATCCGCAAAGAAGGTTCAACTTTCGATCTCGCCATCGCCTTGGGCTATCTCACCGCTAACGGCGATATCAAATTTGACCCTAAAAAGAAACTATTTATCGGCGAGCTGGCGCTTGATGGCTCGCTCCGGCCAATTAGTGGCGCTCTGCTCATTGTCCAAAAAGCCAAAGAACTTGGTTTTACCGAAATTTATTTACCCGAAGACAACGCGAACGAGGCCGCTTTGATTCGCGAGGTCTTGATTTATCCTTGCCACTCACTTAAACAACTAATCAATCATCTCTCACCTCAGATTGAGACCGGGGATGATGGCGAAGGCAAAATGGTTCAGCTCAAACAAATAAAACCAGCGAGAGAAACAAAAATTGAGATTAAAGACAGAGATTCTCATTTTGATTTCGCTGAGATTCGTGGCCAACACACCGCCAAACGCGGGCTAGAGATCGCCGCCGCTGGTGGTCATAACGTCGCCATGTATGGCCCGCCTGGCACGGGTAAAACAATGTTGGCGCGCGCCTTCACTGGCATTATGCCTCCACTGGGGATTGAGCAAATTATTGAGGTAACTGGTATCCACTCCGCCTCCGGCAACCTAACTGAAGAATTAATTACCCAACCGCCCTTTCGTTCGCCCCATCATACCGCTTCGCACGTGTCGCTCGTGGGTGGTGGCGCTTGGCCCAAGCCGGGCGAGATTACTTTGGCCCATCGGGGTGTTTTATTTCTAGATGAATTCCCTGAGTTTGATAAAAAAGTGATTGAGGCCTTGCGTCAGCCGTTAGAAGATAAGGTGATTAGCGTGGCACGAGCAAAAAGTTCAATGAACTTTCCAGCCAGTTTCGTGCTAGTAGCCGCCATGAATCCTTGCCCGTGTGGCTTCCGCGGTTCGCGCGTTAAAGATTGCACTTGCACCCAGTCACAAATCCAAAAATATAGTCGCAAAGTTTCCGGACCAATTATTGATCGCATCGACATTTGGCTCGATGTGCCCCAAATCAATCATGACGAACTCTCAAGTAACAAACCAAGCGGGGAGTCGTCGCTCGCGATTCGCGAGCGCGTACTTCGTGCTCGCGAACGTCAGCAATTACGCTTTCAGGGATTAAAAAATATTCAAAATAATGGCGAGATGGGCGTCAAAGAAATTAAAAAATTCGCCCTGCTCACCGACTCCTCAACTAAATTACTTAATGACTCGGCCAAACGACTAAATTTATCAGCTCGCGCTTATCACCGCATCATTAAACTTGCTCGCACCATCGCCGACCTCGCCGGCGCTGACCATATCCAAGACCAACACCTGCTCGAAGCACTCCAATATCGCCCTAAGAACATCTTCGAGTAATTTTAAAACGGATTCTTCGCCCCACGGACTTCGAAGTGTAAGTGCGGGCCAGTGGTGTGACCGGTCATACCAATAATGGCAATGGTCTGACCCTTCTCAACTTGTTGACCAGTATGAACATAGATCTCTTTGGTGTGAGCATAGAGTGTCTGGGTGCCGTTAGGGTGAGCAACGACCACGTATTTGCCATAAGAACCGTAATGGCGAACAAGAATAACTCGTCCAGAAGCGGAGGCATAAATTGGCGTACCAACGGGCGCCGCCAAGTCAACGGCATTAGCGCCATGGAGACCTTGTGATCGACGACCACCGGCAATTGGGCGCAGATAATAACCGGCAAAGCTTGGGCCCTTATATTTGCTTGGTACCTTTTGCACTTTTTTACCCGGGCCAGAGACAATCGTATTTTCTTCACCATTCGGGATAATAATGGTGTCGCCAACGGTTAAGCCGGCCGTAGGATCAAGATCGTTATAATTAATGATCTCGTCTTCATCACCCCCATATTTCTTAGCGAGATTTTTGACGGTGTCACCCTTTTTGACTGTTACTTGCACACCAGTCACCGGCAAAATAACGATTGTTTCGCCCACCTTAAGAGGCACTCCTTTCTTTAAATTATTGGCCCACCGAACGGTGTTGACCGAGACATTGAACATTTTGGCAATTGTTTCAACCGTATCACCGGCATGGATAGTATAAACACTAATCAAATCTGATGGCGCTTGATTATCTTTTAAGTCGACGGCTGTCCCAAGTGGTCCACTTTCAGGCAAAATAGCGCAACCCCCCGTAATCACTTGATCGATCTCATTTTTAGGCGAGCTAGTCGCCTGGCTATTAACCGGCTCGGGTAAATCGAGATTTTGCGAATTGGCTTCAAGCTCCAATTCGTCTTCTTGCCTAACCAAAGTGTTATCCTGATTAACTGAACCGGTAAAAAAGCCCAAAAAAGACGAAAAGAGGCCCCCATAAGCCGGCTTGGCCAAGAGCAATAACAACAAAAGAGGGAAAATCAGCCAAATCTTCTTCACCCCCGTATTTTACCCAAAAATAACTAGTTTCTCAACCGATTTTGGATGTCGGTTTCAATCGTGGCCAGGTCTTGGCCATAGCGCAAGCGTGAGAGTTCTTTGAGCCCCTCGGCCAATTCTTTCGACCCGCCCGTGGCCCAGGTAAATTTGATGTTAAAAGGAGTGGCCGGCTCGCCTTTAATTAGGATCTTCACAAACGCATTTAGATTCTCGATGCTAATTAAATCCTTCTCGTTAAACACCGGGGAATAGAATTTAGCCAGCGATTCAGCATCTTTGACCCCAATCCGAAAAGTAACCATATTGCCCACGTTACCAAAGACCGCCTCACGGATATTATCAGTCAATTGCGCGATAAACTGGTGGGCAATGGTAAGGTTGAGTCGATATTTGCGCGCCTCCGAGAGGATTACCGCAATTGAGTCAGTCGTGTAATTTTGAAATTCATCAATATAGAGATAGAAGTCGCGCCGTGATTGTTCATTCATATCCACCCGAGAGAGAGCGGCTTTCAAAATTTTACCCACAATCACCATCCCCAAGAGTGAAGAGCTGATGTCGCCAATTTTGCCCTTCGACAAATTGACCAAAATAATTTTGCCGTCGTCCATCGTGCGGCGAAAATCAAACGAAGATTTCGGCTGGCCAATAATCGGTCGGATATAATCATTGGAAATAAAGCTGTCAAACTTTGAGGAGATATAGGGCGCGAAATTGCCTAAACCTTGGTCACCGGTTGTCTTAACCACCTCCTTCGTCCAGAAGTCGATCACTTGCTGATTGGTCGAGCGAGCCAGTTTGCGTTTGCGAAATTCTTCATCGGTAAAGACCCGCGGAATTTCCATCAAAGTGGCCGGCTCGCCACCGGGCGTATTGACATCTTCCATCAAGAGCAAGAGGGCGCCGCGCAAATAGCGCTCAAACATCGGTCCCATTGTCTGTTTGTCAAACAATTGATTAAAAATCGACAGAAGTTCGTTGATGATAAAAGTCTTCTCTTCTGGTCGATTAAAATCATACTCGAGCATATTAAGCCCAATTGGCCGTTCGCGGTCGCCCGGGTCGAAGACAATCACATCATCAAGTCGTTCTTTGGGAACAAACGAAAGTAATTTGTCGATCAGATCACCGTGCGGATCAATCACACAAAGACCTTTGCCGTTTTGCATATCTTGCAACGCCAGATTTTGCAACATCACCGATTTACCGGTACCAGTCTGACCAACTAGGTAGAGGTGACGACGACGATCATCATCAGTAATACGAATATCTTTAGTCGAGCCACGAAAAACACTCTGTCCAAGTCTTAGACCTTCAGTTGGTAAAACTTCGGGCGGTGCCGATTCTTTGACCTTTAGCCAAGTGACATTAGGGACATCGGTTGTTGCGGTTGGCAGGTGGAAGATGCTCGCTAACTCCTCAGTATTGAGAATGAGTTGCTGTTTACGATCAAATTCTCGAAAGACATAATTAAAAATTAATGAACGAGTATTCTTAGGTTTAACAATTTTAAAACTATTACGAATCGGTGAAGAAAACTTGGAGAAGGCCGAGGCAATAGATAAAAAGAGGTCTTCGGCCCGATTAAGATCAACTGAAGAGGTAATAATTCGCACATTGATCGCAAAGAGTGGCTTGCTCAATTTCAAACCAACGGCCTTGATCATTTCTTCATCTAACGAGACCTCCTTCTTTTCGCCATCTTTAGCGCCTGAATCAGTTAAGACTTTATAAACTTCTTTAATCGTCAAATCACCAGCCGAAGCCACTTTGGAGAACTTTTCGCCTTTTTTTAGTTGTTCGAGAGCCGAAGTAAGCGATTTTTTCGTGTTATCGTTGGCGGGTTGAACCACAAATTGCAGGGCAAGACCCTCATCACTCTCCTGCACTCGCGAGAGAGTACTTAAAATTGGACCAAAGAGGTCAGCTTGCGCTTCGCCATAAGTGGTAATCGGGAGATAATAAGTCTTATCAGCCACTAAGTAGCCGGCGACGGCCGTACCGTGCGGTTGGAAAATAGTGTAATCAGGTACCTCATCAACCTTAGCATCCAAAAACAGACCTTGAACCGCTCGTTTAGCAAAATCAACCTGTGGCCGAGGTACGGAAAGAAAAAAGTTGATCTCTTCGCCAATATTCTTGACCGCCACCTCAAACGTGAAGGGAATTTTGATCGACGAGAGAGTTGAAAAAAGTTGTTCTGATAGGTTGATCTCCTTCAGCGGATCACCCTTCTCTTCACCCGCTGTCCGCGGAACGCGAATTTGCAAAATTTTTAAGTTCAAGCTGTCCCATTTGCGCTTCTTTTTTAATAACAATAAGACTAGAGCGCCAATTAGCCCAACAATAATAACTAAAAAGATCAAATTAACACTGCTCATTATTAAATTTTAACTCACGATGCCCCGACTCTTTAGTTCGTCATAGAGCTTGTCAACTAAGGCGTCATGCAGGGCATCGATAATATAAGGACCGGCCAGTTCGGCCTCGGTCACCACTTTAGCAATCCCCACCGTGGGCACTTTTTGAATCAACTCGCTCACCGTAGCGGCCGTTTGTTCATCAAGATGATCTAAATAACTCCCGCTCCGGTCGCTCGTCGTCGGCGTCGTGTGGGCGACAGCTCCAGTATCAGTGACTGGCTGAGTAGAAACAGGCACGGCTTGCCCGGGGAGAAATATCTCCTTAACCGCGCTCGCGACCAAATCTCTCTCCTCAACAATCCCGCCCTGTTGCTCGAGCTGATTCTTCTTCTCCTCAATCTTCTTTTGCAATTCAGCAATCTCTAGTTCTAAAACGTTTGTTTCCATAAAATTTTGCTTAAAATTTATATCTTCAATTATAGTATGATATAGTTTGCTAGTCTAATTTATGACTGGTTATCTCGACCAATTAAACCCACCACAGCGAGAAGCGGTTTTGCACGGGGAAGGGCCACTCTTAGTGATTGCTGGCGCCGGGGCAGGGAAGACGCGCACGATTGCGTATCGGATTTTGCATTTAATCAAATCGGGAGTTAGGCCGGAGAACATTTTAGCCATCACTTTTACTAACAAGGCGGCCCGCGAAATGCGCGAGCGGGTTGAAAAGTTGATAGACGACAAGGTTGGAGGAGAAACCTTGGGCTCATTTAAGGTTTCACCTCCAAGTCCGATGCTCTGCACTTTTCACTCCTTTGGCGTTTATGTGTTAAGACATCATGGCGAGAAAATTGGTTTGCCCCACCACTTCACGATTCTTGATCGCGACGAATCAGTATCAAAAATTAAAGAAGCGATGCGGGCGCTCGCGATTGATGAGAAAAGATTTGAGCCGCGCAAAATTTTAAATATCATTTCGCGTCAAAAAGGCGACAATGTAGCGCTGGCTGAATTTCGCGCTAATAGTGAAAAAGAATTTATTGGTAAAATTGTGGCGCAAATTTGGGCTAAATATGAAGAATTACTAAAAAGCTCAAAATCGCTCGATTTTGACGATTTATTGCTCAAAACCGTCGAATTGTTACAGAAAAATCCCGATTTATTGGTAAAATTTCAAGAAAACTTTAAATACCTCCATGTTGATGAATATCAAGACACCAATGTTATTCAATATGAATTAACCAATTTGTTGGCGCAAAAATATCAAAACATTTGCGTCGTCGGCGATATGGATCAATCAATTTATGGTTGGCGGGGCGCTGACTTTACCAATCTCTTGCATTTCGAAAAAGATTATCCGAAAACGAAAATTGTTTTACTCGAAGAGAATTATCGCTCGACGCAAACTATCCTCACCGCTGCCAATCAAGTGATTGAAAAGAATAAGCAACGACACGAGAAAAAATTATTTACCAGAAATAAAGCCGGCGCCAAAATCGGCCTTTATACGGGATTGGAAGAAGGGGATGAGGCGCGCTTTGTCGCCCAAAAAGCGAAAGAGTTAATTGACGAGGGCACTAAACCAAGCGAAATCGCCGTGCTTTATCGCGCCAATTTTCAATCCCGGGTGCTCGAAGAGGCCTGTTTGCAAACCGGCGTGCCTTATCAAGTGCTCGGCACGCGCTTCTTCGAGCACAAGGAGATCAAAGATATTGTCGCTTTTATCCGCGCCGGGCTTAACCCTGAGGATTGGGAGAGTATCAAGCGCGTCATTAATACCCCGGCTCGAGGCATTGGTAAAACCACTTTAATGAAGTTGGCCGCCGGCCAGTTTGATACTTTACCAGCAACCATGCGACAAAAAATTAATAGTTTCCAAAAGATTTTAGCCGAAATTGGCGACAGTGCTCGAATTAACCAGCCCTCTGAGCTTATCAAGTTCATTATTAAAAAAACGGGAATTGAGGAGGATTTGAAAAAAGGAGGCGAAGATGGCTTAGAACGGCTCGAAAATATCAAAGAATTTGTCAGCGTCGCGACCAAATACGACAATTTACCTAATGCCGAGGGATTAGAAACAATGCTGGCCGAAATTGCCCTCGCGACCGACCAAGACGAGCTCAATCAAGACAAGCCGGGAATCAAGTTGATGACTGTCCACGCCGCCAAAGGGCTCGAATTTGATTATGTTTTTATTGTCGGCCTCGAACAAGACTTGTTCCCGCACATGGGTATGTCTGACGAGAAAAGAGATGGCGAAGAGGAGAGAAGATTGTTCTACGTCGCCGTCACCCGCGCCCGCCACAAACTCTATCTTTCTTATGCCCAAACTCGGCTGGTCTTCGGTCAACGTCGAGTCAACATGCCGTCCGAATTCATCTTTGACATTGACGAAAATTTGGTAGAAACTGAAAGTGGTTTATGGACAATCGTCTAACAAAAGCGAAAAAATCATTGGGGCAGAATTGGTTGAAGTCGGAGGGTGCGATAAGAGAGATAATTAAGGCGGCCGAATTGTCAAAAAATGATGTCGTTTTGGAGATCGGCCCCGGTAGGGGAGTTTTGACCAAAGCCTTGCTTGAAACCGGCACGCGAGTTTTGGCCGTGGAAAAAGATGATAATTTAATTGATTTGCTTAAAGAAAAATTCGCGCCTGAAATTACGAGCAAAAGACTAATCTTGATTCACGATGATATATTAAAAATAAAGTTGGAAATTGAAAATTACAAGCTCGTAGCCAACATCCCTTATTACATCACCGGCCAAATCATCAGAAAATTCTTAAGTGAGGAGAAAATCCAACCAAACCTGATGGTTTTGATGTTGCAAAAAGAAGTGGCAAGAAGAATTGTCGCGAGTGATAAGAAAGAAAGTTTATTATCGATTTCGGTTAAAGCTTACGGTACGCCAAAATACATTAAAACCGTCCCAACCGGCGCTTTTGAGCCCAAGCCTAAAGTCGATTCGGCCATTTTGCAGATTAAAAATATCTCGCGCAACTTCTTTTCCGCCAGACTCGGTCTAGCAAAAATGGGGGAGAAAGAGTTTTTTGAATTATTAAAAAAAGGCTTTGGCCAGAAGAGAAAACTACTCAAAAGTAATCTTGGGGTAGGCGAGGAGGTTTTAAAAACTTGCCAAATACCGACAAACGCCCGCGCCGAGAACCTAAATCTTGAAAACTGGCGTTGTCTAACCAGCAAATAAATTATCTAGCTGTGCCTGCCTTTACGGTCTTGGCCGGATCAGAAGTACCAACAATGGTAATCATTGGGTAAGTGCCAATCGTATGACAATGGTGACCAGACCGGCAATCAACATTAGTCGATAGATTACCGAGTAGCCAAACACCCGTATCCGTTATTTTACTAAAAGGGTAGACTTTAGACACCCCCGGTTGGTACATCACCGGCGAAGGACCAGCAACTTGGGTATGAAAAATCATAAAATTACCCGAGCAGGTACAAGGATAGACATAGGTAGTAAAGCCCCCAAATGGTGTTTCACCTTGGGTAGCGATGATTAACTTTGGCCAAAAAACCCATAAAGCAGAGATCGCCACCAGAGAAAGAGTTAAGATTGTAAATACTTTTCTCATATTTTTATAAAAATTATCTAACTTGCCAATTAAAAATAAGCTCATTGCTCTCACCATTGCTGTTTATCACTTTAATCCTAAGTGGAACACTGATTGAGGCTGGGGCATCAGTCGGCAATTGGCTAAGACCAGTCTTGGCCAATTCAGTTGGACTAGGCAAAGCGAAGGCAAAAGCCAGACTCTGGCCATCAGCCGAAGTCACATCGTTAATATAACCATAACTGGTCTTAACCGTATTGCCGGTCTTAGTAAAACCCTGACCGTTAACTCTAACTAAAGCATCATAACCGCCACTGGTCGGCGAAAGGTAGGAAAGAGATGGGGCCAAACTTTTTGGTAATTGAGAATTACTGGGGTTATTTTGTTTATTGGCCACTTCTTCTTGCATCGCTTTAATTTTTCGTTCAGCGACCTCAAGAAGTTTACCGTAGGTCTTAGGACCAATCCGACCAGTTTCACCAGTAATTTTATACTTTTTCTGAAAGACAATGATCGCCAAACGGGTTTTTTCGTTAAAATAACTTGTTTCTCGCCCGAGCGAACCAGCACCAGTAGTGGCTACAGTTGTCATCGAATCGAGATTGAGGATCTGTTGGGCCAATTTGATTAACGGACTACGACTACCTTTAGCAAAATTAAGCTGAAAATCAGCGTTGGCTGGCAAAAAAATGAGAAAATAAATAAGAGAGAGCAAGCTAATTATCCAGAATCTTTTCATCAGTTTAATCATACGGTAATTATCTTTTTTTATCCACTCTTAATAGTGCACAAACCATCTTGATCGTAGTATAATTAAAGAACAATTGGCCAACTTTCCAAGTATAAAAGTTATTAGGCTAGTAATTATACTAATGGTTATTGCTATTGGTGTTTTGTGGTATGTTGGCGACAAAAATAAACGCGAACAAGAAGCCAAGAAGGCTGAATATATTAAAGAGTTTTTGGCCAAACAAAAAAATATCGAGGCAGTGGCTTTGCAAGATCAAAGTAATCAAGGAGATACCAATTCTGTCACCGTTGATCTCAATATCCCCAAAACAATCGTGGCCACAACTACCAAAGCCAGTTCGACTCCGGCTCAATTGCGTGCCTATAGTTTAGCTTTAGCAGAAGCGCTTACTCCCTTAAGTGCCCCGCGCGCCAGTGAGCCCGAGGCGGTTCTGCAAGCAATCAGTAATAACGAAGCGTCCTTTCTCAAACCCGTGACTACTTCACGAATTATTCATGACAAAACTTTAAACAATTTAAGTCAAATTATTGTCCCTAAGGAGTTAGTTAAACAACACGAAGCCATAGTTAGCAAAATGAGCCTCTTTGTCGGCCAACTAACAAACATGGAGAAAACACTTGATCAACCCCGTATCGCTTTAAATAACAGCGAGGCTTTTACTAAGAGCTATCTGGAATTTGTTCGTTTAATTGGCAATCTCGAAACATTCTTGTCTAGCCAAGGTCTCCCAATTAATGAACAAGGTAGGATTAGAATTTTTAACAGTTTTAACCAAGTCAACCAATGAACCGACGGGATAAAAAATTTAATTGGTTAAAATTGGTCATTTTGTCTCTCGTATTGGGGCTGTCGTTAATCATCACCCCTCTCCAAGTTTCCGCTCAAGGTGAGGGTGAGGGAGAAGAAGAGACCGCTTCGACCAGCGCCGACATCATTAATGCTCGCCAAAATGCCGACCTTGAACAGACTAAGCTTGAGATGAGAAAATTAATGGAATTTCAGGAGGCGCGCGACTTAGGCGAATGTGAAGCGCTTAATCGTTCAGTTAACTTGGCCGACCCTTCAACTGATCCTTATGATCAAAGAAACCCTTACGGTCTAAACAGCGAAGAAAATGGGCCAACTTCGGCCGTTGATGCTTGCGGTGATAACATGACGGCGGCCTCTTATATTGCTGGTAATGAGGGTTACCGCGACGCTACCTATGTTGATAGTGAGGGTTACCCGACCATTGGTTGGGGACATAAGATTACCGGTAATGAGCCAGCGGGGGCAACTTTGCAAGAACTTTTTAACGCCGACTACACCTCGGCCGTCAATTGTGTCAAGAAAATGGCTGGCGATAAATATGAGGTTGACTGGGATTCACTGTCGGAAAATCGCCAGACGGTTCTCATCGATATGAGCTATAACTTAGGCTGTGGCGGTAGTCGAGGGATTGCTGGTTTTGAACGAATGTGGAAAGCGATAAAAAAAGCCCAAGAAGCGGGGAGTGGCAACGACCAAGCTGATTGGAATGTGGCTGGGCAAGAAATAATTGATAGTACCTATTGCGCCCAGGTCGGCCGGCGTTGTCGAGAAAATGCCAAGGCGATGAGCACCGATAGTGAGCCTTCGCCAACCGACTCTGGTGTCCAATCTCCTTGTAGCGGGACAATGGTCTGGTTTAAGACTTCACCCTTTGGTTCACTCTTGGCTTCAGTCTTCGGGCCAATCATTGCGGAAGCGCAAGCAGGCACGACACAGTACGTGCCAGTCCAAGAACAACAGGGTGAATTAATGGATCATGCTAGTAGTACTGACCGCCATGCCAGTACCACCGAGGCTTATGTTTTAGAAATTGATCGTTATACCGAACAAATTCGCAATCTTGATATTCAGATTTGTACTTACCTCAAAGCTCTCCATCGCATCCAAGCGCGCAATGAACAAACCAGTATCGAAAATGCCGATGTGATGCGCGTTAAAGCAACCGAACTTGAGAAATATCGCCAAGCAGTATTCGGCGACAAAGGATTGATTAAGAATGGGTATACAACGCTCGACGAAAATGGAGATCCGGTGGAGGCCGGTGATGGATTGCCTTTATATGTGACAAATCAACAAAATTATCTAGCAAATGCTAGCGATGAAGCAACCCGAGTTGCTTTTGATGAGATCGATCAGATGAACAACAGTAATATGACTGATGTTTTAGCCGGTCTTCAGGCAGAAGACAGCTTTGGTATCGAGTCCGGGCCAAGTGTTGAAGATATTCAAAATGTTCTGAATGGGGGGATTAGCAATAGCGAGACCATAGCGCAAAATGGTCAAACTAGAAACCTTGCCCGTGGACCGCTTGATGGTATCCCCGTTATTTCCTCCCTAGTAAAACCTTTTCGTAACACTCTTGCTTGGTTGACCGGTAAAACTACTTGGGCCGCCCCAACTGAAACTCCAGTAAACCAAACAATTGTTGCGGACCAATTTTGGAACAGTTTTATTAATGTGGTAGAAAAAAACCCGGGAGCTACCTACCTCAAAACCGCTGGTTATATCGAACAAAAGCGAAATGAGGCGGTCCAGGCCGCCCGAGACACCGCCCTGCAAGGGCAAGGCTTTTTGCCAGTTAGGACCTGTTTAGCCAAAACAACTGACGGCAAAACCTGCACTTTGTGGGGCACCCAACAACCAGGAATTATTGTTAAAGAAAGCGATGCCGCCGCGGTTAACTCTCGTCTAAGCACTTATATCCAAGCTAAGACTAAGGGCGAGTTAGGCAAGGGTAACGAACCAAACATCGTAGAAATCATTACTAATAATCCCGCCCCGGGTGGAGGGGGAGCACCCGGACCAGGGTTTGCCAGTTCAACTTATGTCGATACCAACGATCAAAGTGATTTGGTCATGGAATCAAGTTACTATTCGAGTGATGTTAGCACCAATATGGGAAGTGATTTCGATGTTGACGTTGACGCTTTTATCAGGATGCTTCGCGACCTGTTTGGTAGCGGTGACGATAACGATTCGGTTAGACCAAATATCACCTTCCGATACGAGTCGCCCACCAAGGCCGAAATTATTTCCGGTAATAAAGCTAACCAGATCACCGTCGGCTGGTCATCGTCTAATGCTGATAAATGTTACACCACTAACGACTGGTGGTCGAAGGGGAGTGGAACAAATTCATTGATCAAGAAGGCAGGGGCGAGTCTTGGCAATATGGGATACTTAACGATCAAGTATCCTTTGGCCATTAACAGTGTGTTAAAGAAATCTACGGGCACAGCAACGACAACAATGAGCAAAACCGCAACTACCACGGGTGATAATTTAACTAGTAGCAAGGTCACTTACGTCTTCACAGCTGATGACGTGGCGCTGGGTAATTCATTTCTTCTCACTCTTGATAATTCGTCGATAAGCATCCCGGCCGTTGGTAGCACAGTGGCAACTGTTCTTCTTCTCAAGGAAACCGCTTCCCTTAATTGGCCAAACTATAAATTTACCAGCACCTTAGACAAATTAATTATCGCCGGCAAAGAGCCAATTACCCTAGGTATAAAATGTCAAAACCGCACCGGCACCACCACTAAGAGTATTGATATCACCCGCGAATAAAATGTTATTATTATTCAAAAATAAAAAAAACTTGGTCTTAGGCCTTATTTTAGTCTTAATGGTTTTATTTTTGCCGACTGATAAAATTCTAGCCGTTGAAACCGTAGACAATTATCATGGTCTTCCGGTTAGTCAAAGCTTAAGCGACCCAACCAAAGCTAGCAACGACCCCACCGGTGAAGGGTTAACGGACGTCGACGGATTCCCAAATTACGGAAAAGAAATCCCCGCAGACAATATGAGCGAACTGCAAAGTAGAATAAGTGAGGATAGGAGCACTATCGATAGAATTGCTGATACTAAAACCCAGCTATATAACGAAAAAATAAGAATAGAACCACTAACAACAAGACTTAGCCTCACCAATATGAAAGAACAGGCTATTTCTTTAGGCTCATATTCGGACAAAAAATCACTCTCTTACAATATAAGGAGAACAAGGGTTATCGATGCAATGATGAATAATGCGGACCTTAAAATTACAGCGGCCACAAGTGATATGTATGCCTGCGCCTACCGAGTCGCCGAAATTAGATTAAAAGAAGCACAAGCGTCTGGCGACCCAGCTAGTATTGCCACTGCCCAAGAAGAATTTAATTCAACACTAGAGTCTCTAAAAGAAAGCCGGAGAGCTCTTCAGGAGAAATTAGCTTTCTTGAAAGAAGCCCAAAATGTTGAGTGTTGGCCAGCTGGCAGTGTTAAACCAAACATCGGGAATTGTATCCTAATTGCAACGGGTTGGATTGGCAATATTATTACCTATGTTTTTGCCTTGCTTCTTTGGGCGGTCAGTAAACTTTTCGACCTCTCGGTCTATATGTCAATTACTATAATTAGCTTGTGGTTTAAGAGCTCTGCGGCCGTAAAAGTAGTCTGGCAGGTAATGCGTGATTTCTCAAATATCTTTTTCATTTTTATCCTCCTCTATATCGCCATTGGCACCATCTTTGATCTTAAGTCAATCGGTGGGAGTGGTGGACCGCAAAGGATGGTAACTAGCGTAATTATCGTTGCCCTTTTGGTTAATTTTAGCGGTTTCTTTGTCCGTATCGTTGTCGACTCCTCAAATGTGGTCGCTTACGAATTCTATAAAAATATAGGCGGAAACGAAGCTGGGCTAAAAACAATCGGGACCAAATTAGTAGAAAGGCTAAATCTGGGAAACTATTTTATAAATGCAAAATCATTATCAACAGCTAGTTCTGAGGCAAATAAAAAATTCTCACCACCCCAAGTCAGCCGTCTAAGCTTTATCAGTATTATCGCTGGAACATTTGGCAATATTTTAATTATTCTAGCAACCTCTTTTGTTTTGCTGGTTGCGGCCATCCTGTTTGTTATCAGAACGATAACTTTGCTTTTTCTATACGTTGTTTCACCTCTGGCCATTACTTCGCAAATAATCCCCAAGGGGTCAATTAGTAGCCGTTTTAATAAATTTGATGACTGGTTAAATAAATTACTTAAAGAATCATTTTATGCCCCCGCTTTTCTTATCCCACTCTACGCTGTTTTCACCATACTCGGCGATGGCGGCATTTCTAGTATCGGAGGAGTAAACACAAACAGTTCCACAAGTTGGGGAATAATTGGGGCTGGATCACTGACCGTGGTCATGGTTGATATCTTAATTCTTGGTTTAATTATCGGTTGTATCTTTATCGCTCAAGCGATTGGCGCTGCGGGATCTGGTTTCGCCATGGGAGCAGCCAAGAAGGCGACCCAATTGGCCTCTCGGCCGGTTAGTCGTTATGGTGGACGGGCAGCGCGAGGGATTGGCAATTGGGCATCAAATACAGGGATCGGGCAAAATCTGCAAAATCGCTGGCAATCCGGAGCCGTTCTTGGTCGAGTGCGTCAGAGCTGGGATACGGGTGTTTTGCGCGACATGCGCCAAACTCAAGCAGCCCAAACTGTCGGCCGAGCCATGCGTAGCCCGTTAGCCTCGGCCAGTACTGGTGTTGGCGCATTGGCCGGAGCGATG
>Ga0172375_10005595_pt1 | contig 18044 bp, 23 predicted proteins | sample LakKiv1m_FD_114537 | JGI IMG/M metagenome (GOLD analysis project Ga0172375, IMG submission 114537) | Freshwater microbial communities from Kabuno Bay, South-Kivu, Congo - kab_092012_11.1m | ecosystem: Environmental > Aquatic > Freshwater > Lake | place: Democratic Republic of the Congo...
AAAATTTAGATTAAGTGATTGGAAACCATCCAAAGACAAATATGTTTAAAAAAATAACCATTTTAGTTTTTTCTGGATTTTTGTTAATAAATATTTGCGGCTGCGTTGCCTTATTGGCCGGAGTTACTGGTGGCGTAGGGACCGCAGTTTGGCTATCAGGAAAATTATCACAGGAATTCCACGCCTCTTATGAGCAAACCACGAATGCCGCTAAATCAGCCTTAGAATCGCTTAGATTAAAAATCATTAAGGAAACTAAGGAAGGCAATACCACACAATTAAAGAGTGCCTATACTGATGGCAAAGAAATTTGGATCGATATCCGCAGAATCACCGACAACTCTACAAAAGTAGAGGTACGCGTAGGTGGGATCAAGTCAGATAAAACCGCCGCAAGTAATATCCTGGGAGCAATACAAAGATACCTTCCTCAAAGCCGCCCAGATTTGGGCTAAATTAGGAGTTGAAATTTGAGCTTAAATTGAGCTTGACAAAACTCAATTTTGGTGTTAATTATGAGTATATACTCAAAATAACCAGGGCGTTAAATGTAGGTAACTTCAGGTAGAACAAATGCGGCCACGCGGAAGACCAAGGAAATACAGAATAGTCAAGCTTGACCCAAAAATCAGCCAATTTAGCCCTAGAGGCAGGCCAGGCAGGCCTGATGAGGTAGAGCTAAAAATGGATGAATTTGAGGCTTTAAGGCTGGCAGATTACCAGAATTTAAGCCAAAAAGAGGCATCTAAATCTATGCGTATATCCCAACAAACCTTTAGCCGGATTTTAAGGAAAGCGCATATGTTAATCGCTAAAGGGATAACCACCGGATCTACCATAAGAATCCAGGGCGGTCAATATGTAATTAGTTCCCGCATTGATAATTTACCAGACCAGAAACTAATAATTCCAGATAAAACTCATAACAATAATCCTTAAAAAGGCTAGCCAAAACAACCGCCTTAGGGCAATTTTGCCTTACTTTACCCATTAGATCTACTTCCTATAATATATCTTATGTTAACTTGTCTATATTGCGTAACTAGCCATAAAGCTATGGAAGCCAATAGGTTATTTAAAGCTGTTTTTAAGTTGTGGAAAAGTGGATTCTTCTTTACTTAAACTTACCGGGTTATTTTATCTATGACAATTCTGTGCGGGGTTCTATGTATCTTACCTAGGATTTTTTGCTTTTAATTGAAAATTATTCTAACAGGCTAAAACGGTAATTGCAGGATGAATTGACCCCTCTCCGAAGCGGTTATTTATGCGGTCTAGGGCCTTTATCAGCCCCTCCCTGCGGATATCTTCGCTAAGTAAAGGCTGATAGACCTCCTTAGAAAGGCTGCTACAGGTGACCCCAATTGCCCGAATTCTGGGGTTTTTTAGGGTTAACTTTGCCATTATTTTAAGATTTCTTTGATAGATTTCATAACCATCATTAGTGACCGATTGCTGTGTTTTCTGGGCCCCGAAATTGCCAATTTGCGGGCCATTTAGCCAAAGATGAACAGTCGCGCTAACTAAATTTTGCTGCCTAAGCCTGGTGGCAACCATCTCGGATAAAACTCTAATCCAAGCCTGAATAACCTGGGGGTTTATTTGGGCTTTTGGTAAAGTGTATGAATGGCTTATGGACTTAGGCAATTCACTAGACTTACCGGGATTTTCACCAAACTTACCGGGATTATTATTAAAAAATTCCGGTAAGTTTAGGTATAAGTCCCAGCAGGTTTTTAAACCGCTAGACATTAAATTTACGCCATTTTTACCACCCATACCACAAAGCTTATTTAGTGAAGTTTGGCGTAAAATTCTCTCAAAGTTCGCTTCATCAATAAGAGTCAGGCCATCCGGCTTATTGAGCTTAGAAGCTAACTTAGCCAGAAGCCAATTCTTAGCAATCCCTACTGAAGCAGTAATGTTAAAGTTTGCATAGATTTTCTCTTTAACTTCTTTACCCAAACTTACCGGGTTTAGCTGGCCAGTCAGGTCAATCTGGAACTCATCAATTGAGGCATAATTTAAGGGTAAATCATAGCCCTTAAGCAGTTGATATATCTGTTCTGAGGTCCAGATATATTTGGCTTGATCTGCTGCCACAAACTCTAAGTTTGGGCAGATATTAAAGGCCTCCCGGGAAGGCATTCCGGAATGAATCCCTAAAGCTTTAGCCGCGTAACTAGCCGCACAAACCACCGTATGCATTTTATTGCCGCGGGAGCCAACAATTAAAGGCTTATTCTTAAGCCGCGGATTAATGGCCTGCTCAATTGAGGCAAAAAAAGCATCCATATCTATATGTAATATCATATCTAATTAAAAATCCTAAACCCTAAATTCTAAATCCTAAACAAACCCTAAATTTAGAACTCAAAACATTAAAACTGATGTTTGGATTTTGAGTTTATAGTTTTGAATTTGTTTAGAGTTTAGGATTTCGGATTTAGAGTTTCTATCAAATTATTCTATCAATCTGCCAGCGGAAAGTGGAATTATCAAATGAAATTTGATACATTTGGCCGGCGCAAAGCACAGAAAAGTAATTAACCAGAGCTTGACCCAACCGTTCCTGCCAATTATAAGTAATAGTTTGGATTTGATATTCTTTATTGTTCCAGATGAAACTTTTAGGAAAAATCTTGGCATGCTTAAAATGCGCCAAAACTTCGATGCGCTCATTTAAAGCATCTGGATTAAAGCCGGTTTTATCCGGCTCAAACCTATCCCAGCGGGCTTTAGGGCTAAAACTGTTTTGATTCATATTATTCTCTAAAGGGAACGTTTCCCTATCTCTGAAGATGTAGCAAGAATGGGAAACGTTCCCTTTAATTTTAGTTTAATATTTCCTAATTACCGTAATCAACTTTCCAATTACCTTAAATTCTTCAAAAATCGGCGGGTAATTTTTATTCGCCGCTTCCAGATGGAACTTACCGGCTTTGCTACGCAATCTTTTTAAAGTAACTTCATTATTATCTAAAAGCGCGGCAACAATATCATTATTGTCGGCATGAGGACGTTTTTTAATTACAGCAATATCGCTATCCAGGATCCCGGCATCAATCATGCTGTCGCCTTTAACCCGCAAAGCAAAAACATCATCAAAACCTAAGCGCCCAAGGAATAAATCATCGGCATCCACATAACCCTGAATTTCCTCATAAGCCAAATTCGGCGAACCCGCCATAATCGTACCAATTATCGGAATCTTATTAAAACTTACACGTTCAGTTAGCTCAATCGCCCTGGATTTATTATTCATCCGCCTCACCAAACCTTTCTGTATTAAAGCCTTTAAATAATCCCGGACGGTTCCGGTAGATTTAAACCCCAGCTCCTCTCCTATTTCCCGAATTGTAGGGGGGAGCCTCTCCCCTATCCGTTTACGAATAAAATTAAGCACCTTTTCCTGCTTTGGCGTCAAAAATGGCTTATTCTTCATAGCTATATTTATACCACACAAATGTGTGGTTTGTCAAGAAAAATTAAAGATGATAAATCTTATTCTGATATTGTTTAATAATTTCACCGGCAGAAAGCTGCGGGAGCATCTATAGCCAGCCTTTTTGCAGCCAGTAGGCATACTCCATTTGCCAGTCATCCTTGCGGGCTTTGATTACTTGGGCGAAATACTGCTTACCCTGTTCAATCTCCTGCAGTTGATCCGCGTATTGTTTTTTCTCTTCCAGATCCGAAGCAATTTTTTTGCCTAATCTAAAAGCCTCATCTTTTTTTTCCTGGCCGAACTGTTGCTGCGCCGAAACCCCTCCGGAATATTGCGCACCGCAGGCAATGCTGTAATATTTAAGATAATCCAAGACTACCTGATTCTGGCCGCTGCCGCTGGTTACGACTGCCGCGATATATTTACCAATTAACCTTTTGCAATGAATAAAATGCGCTGAACGATCAAATAATGCCTTCATTGACGCAGTCACCTGATTAATGTAATTGGGTGAGGCTAAAAGTATGGCATCCGCCTTAAGCATCTTCTGTAAAATCATATTTACATCATCCTTAAGCGAGCATTTAAAAATTTTCTTATGACAAGCCTCGCAATGTTTACAGAAAAATACCTTAAAATTATCCAAATGCAAAGCTTCGCTGGAGACACCTTCCTCACTCAAGCCGCGTAAGACTTCTTTCGCTAATAAAAATGTGCTGCTTTTCTCATTGTGTGGGCTAGAAGATATAAGTAAAACCTGCATTTATTCTCCCCCTTTTATGCCAATACTGGCAGGCATCAAATTATCTTTTCATTACTCCCGCCTGCCGCGGCGTCACCATTTTCGCTTCCTTTAAAACATCATATAAAAAATCAATAACCAGCAGCTGAACTTTCGGCATGTCTTTATTTATTTTATCGATGCCAAAATTCAAAGCCCGCAAAGTGCGCGCGCTATCTCTAATCGTTATCACAACCTTATTTCTTCTCTCCAATTCTTTAGTCGCCTCAAAAATAAACATCAGCTTCAGGTAATCATTTAACTTATTCCAATTTTTGTTGCTAATCTGATTACCATCCCAATTTGCCTGATCTTTAGGGAAAAAACAGATCACCGGAGCTTCACTATAATGAAAATCAACCACTATTTTCTTAGGGGCAGGAACTGAAGCGCAGCCATTCAAGAGAAATGCCGCCAAAACAGCCAAAAACAATAATTTTGTTTTCATGATTAATCTCCTCTTTCTTTACTCTTCCACCTCTCCCACTAAACTCTCATAATATTCACGGTAATTCTCTTTCTTATCGCTTTCCCGTAAAGCAATCGCAGTGCGCGGATGCTCATCTAAGATCCCGGTTATCGCGTAAGGAATAAAATAGCCCCATTCAATCTTTTTTTGCAGCGGGATAAACTCCTTAGAAATCACATCCAGAATCGGCCGGATATCATATTTAGGATTCTTCAGAAATCCTAAAATCAACTCAGTCGGGCAATTCCCGGCTGCCCGGCCTAAACCAAAAATAGTCGTATCCACATAATTTGCGTCATGAATAATCGCCTCAATGGTATTGGCAAATGCCAGCTGCTGGTTATTATGCGCGTGCATTCCGATCTCTTTACTTTTTAAAATACTCTTGGACTTCTTAATTAAGAATTCAGTTGTTTCTTGATACAACGACCCGAAACTGTCCACGATATTAATAATCTTTGCTTTGCATTCTTTCTCCAGCTGCTGCAAACACTCCGTAAGTTCATTATCCAAGGCCCGTGAAATCGCCATAATATTCACCGCGGTTTCATAACCCTTATCCGCAAAATGATTTGCCAAAAATATGGCCTTATCCACATCCTTAACATAAGTCGCCACTCTAATCATATCCACCGGGCTGTCTTTTTTAGGTAAAACATCTTCAATATCTACCCGGTCAACATCAACCATCACCGAAATTTTAGTAGCCGATTCAACATCCTTGATCACTTCCCGGATATCTTGATCATGACAGAATTTCCATTTTCCGAACTCTTTATTGCTAAAAAGCCGCTGAGAATTTTTATAACCAATTTCCATATAATCTATACCGGCATCCGAAAGGGCTTTATAAACTTCACGCACAAAACGCAGATCAAAATTATGATTATTCATCAAGCCGCCGTCCCGAATCGTACAGTCAAGAACCTTAATCTTCTCTCTAAACATTAACTCCTCCGCTTAACCTATCCTGGGCACTTAAAAGATAAAACAATAAAGGACTACTGCTGCATCCCTAGTCCTTTATTGTAAAAACATTTTACTTTTTTAACTCAGCTTTTATTTGTTTTTCGGCTTCCAGCCAATCCGTTAAAGCATCCCCCGGAGCGCTCCCCCGTTTATCAAAAAGTTCCTGAGCGCGTTTACGAATTTTATCCGAAATACTTTCACCAAACAGCGAGGTAGTTTTAGATTTTTTATCCTTTTCTTTAGCCGCCATCGACTTTTCCTCCGATTAAATACTTGGGGACGGTTCTATTTTTCTAAAAAATAAAGTGATCTAAAAAATAGAACCGTCCCCGATTTTTATTAATTAACGACCTTCGTTTTTACGCTTGGAATAACATTCTTTGCAATAAATCGGACGATCTTCTCTGGGTTTAAAAGGCACTTCACATTCTTTTTTACATTCCCCGCAGATTGCTTTATGCATCTCCCGAGGGCCCCCGCCAAACCCGCCACCTTGTTGATATGCCATACTTCCTCCTTTTTGTCCACCTGGACAACACCCGCGCAACAGGAATAAGCGCGGGGTGTTATTCTACAGAAGTTTGTTTATCTTAATAATTATAGAACTCCGCATAAGGAAAATCAAGTATTAATTTTTTTTAACAACCAGGCCATATTCTTACCCAAAACACTCATTGTCTCTAACCCCTCCTGGTCATGAGCCACCTCGCCGATTTCGCGGCCGATTCCCATATTCCAATATGAGGCGCCCACAGTAATCATTTCGCCAATGGTAAAAAAATGATTTAGGGAATCAAAGGCGTGTATCGCCCCACCCCGCCTGACTGCGACTACTGCCGCGCCTACTTTACGCTTAAACAGGTTCTGGTTAGCCCGGGCAACCATACCAGTTCTTTCCATCAAAGCTTTAGCGCCTGTGGTACAATCAGCGAAATATGTCGGAGAACCAATAATTATCCCATCGGCCTGAATCATTTTAGCAACATACTCATTAACCAAATCATCGGTCTGGGCGCATTTATTATTTTTAGTAATAAAACATTGACCACAGCCAAGACAGCCGGAAATTCTTTTTTCGGCCAACTGTATAAGTTCAGTTTTAATCTTTGAGTTTTCCAACTCCTTAAAAACCTGCTTAATCAGAATCGCGGTATTCCCATCTTTACGCACGCTGGTGTTAAAAGCAATAACCTGCATCTGTTTTCCTCCTGATTAATGCCCAGCTTTATACAGCTGATGGCGCTGCTCTTTAATCTGTTCATTAGCTAAATATTCATCAAAGCTGCAGCTAATCCGATCAATATATCCCCGCGGAGTAATTTCAATAATGCGGTTAGCTACCGTCTGAACCAGTTCATGATCATGCGAAGAAAAAAGGATCGTACCGGAGAACTTATCCAGGCCGCGGTTTAAAGCGGTAATCGACTCTAAGTCCAAGTGATTAGTCGGCTCATCTAAAATAAGCACATTCGGCTGAGTAACCATCATCCGGGCAAACATACAGCGCGCCCGCTCGCCTCCTGAGAGAACATTTACCGGTTTTAACGATTCTTCTCCGGAAAAAAGCATGCGGCCTAAAAAAGCGTGAATAAACTCATTTTCGGTATTCGCGGAGAACTGCCTGAGCCAATCCGCCACGCTCAGCTGGGAATTAAAAAATGCGGAGTTGTCCCGGGGATAATACGCCCGCCGGGTAGAAACACCCCACTTAAATGTCCCGCTGTCTATGCTGGACTGATGCAATAAAATTTCAAAAATTATGGTCTTGGTTAAGTCATTAGGCCCCACAAAAGCCACCTTATCCCTTTTATGAATAGTAATATTAAGCCGCTCAAACATGATCTGCGCATCTATTTTTTTAGATAAATTACTGATACTTAAAAGATCATTGCCGGCCTCGCGCTCCGGTTCAAAATTTATATAAGGATACTTGCGCGAAGAAGGCCCGATGTCGTCTAAAGTAAGTTTTTCCAGAATTTTTTTACGGCTGGTGGCCTGACGCGCTTTAGAGGCATTATTGGCAAAACGCATGATAAAATCTTTTAAATCCTTACGCTGTTCTTCAATTTTCTTATTTGATTCACTGCGCTGACGGGCAGCCAGCTGGCTCGCCTCTGACCAAAAAGTATAATTACCCGGATAAAGCCGGATCTTGCCATAATCAATATCCGCGATATGGGTGCAAACTTTATCCAGAAAATGCCGGTCATGCGAAACCACGATCGCCGTATTTTGAAATTCGCAGAGAAATTCTTCCAGCCACATACAGGATTCCACATCCAGATGGTTGGTCGGTTCATCCAAAAGCAGAATATCCGGATTTCCGAATAATGCCTGCGCTAACAATACCCGCACTTTTTGTCCGGCTTCCAGTTGAGTCATCCCCGCGCTATGCAGCGATTCCTCAATTCCCAAATCACTTAAAAGCTTAGCCGCATCCGACTCAGCGTTCCACCCCCCCAGCTCAGTAAACTCTTCTTCAAGTTTTGAAGCAGCCATACCATCCGCATCAGTAAAAGGAGTTTTAGCATAAATCATTTCCTTCTCCGATATAATTTCATAAAGCCGTTTGTGCCCCATAATTACGGTAGTTAGCGCCGTATACTGGTCAAAAGCAAACTGATCTTGTTTTAAAACAGATAACCGTTTTCCCGCGGGAATCGTCACTTCTCCGGCCGAAGATTCAATCTCTCCGGAAAGAATCTTTAAAAAAGTAGATTTACCTGAGCCATTGGCGCCGATTAAGCCATAGCAATTACCGGGAGAAAAAACAATATTTACTTTGGTAAAAAGTTTGCGCTGCCCGAATTCTAACGATACATTGCTTACCGAGACCATAATTTAACCTTAAATTTAGATAAAACTATTTATTTGGGAAATTGCTCAGGATAAAAACTAATGCGCTTATGCCGCTGGGATTATGCTTTTCGCTTTAAAATTTATAAATTAGCTTCCAATAATCTGTATATTCAGCTTCGGATATTTTGCCATCCTGATTTTTATCCATCTGCTTAAAATACTCGCTAAATTGCGAAACAGATTCCTCTTGGGTAATTTTACCTTTAGAGGCGATTGTTTTAGCCGTCAACTTATGCATATCCGTCTGGTCGGCTTTCAGCTCCTGCGCATCCAGATCATGGCTATTATTCTTATCTAAGTCTTTAAATGTTTGAGCCTGGTAAGCCTGCATCTCATTAAGAGTAACAAAACCATCTTGATTCGTATCCATTTTTGAAAATTCTGATTTAGTTGCCGGCATAATCTGAGACTGAGCGAAAAGATTAGTGCTGCCAAACAAAATAATTGATACAATCATAATTCTAGTTAAATTCAACATAAAATCTCCTTTCGTATTGTAAAATATTATAACACAGCAGACCTAGAATTAATAAACAATTTCATAAAATTTCCCTCACCCCTTGACGAATAATCCGCGAAACATAAAAAAGGCCGCCGCCAAGATACACAATGCTGCCCATAGGTAATCTTTTTTCAAACCCTCTTTCATATAAAATATGCAAAACGGCACGAAAACTGACAGGGTAATTACCTCTTGCAGAATTTTAAGTTGTCCCAGGCTCATCACCTGATGGCCTACCCTGTTTGCCGGTACCTGCAGAAGATATTCAAATAAAGCAATTCCCCAGCTTATGATTGCCGCAACAATCCAGGGCTTATCATTATAATTCTTTAAGTGACCATACCAGGCAAATGTCATAAATACATTACTGCAAACCAGCATTAATGTTGTAATCATAAATTTAGTCATCGCACTACTCCATCTTTCTTAAGAACCTTAATAACACCTGGATAATCTCCAGCGGGCGCGGCGGGCATCCTGGGATATGTAATGCTACCGGCAATATATTTTTTACTTCTTCGCAAATATAATAAGAATCCTTAAACCCTCCTCCATCAAAAGCGCAGTCTCCGCAAGTAATCACAAATTTCGGCTCAGGCATCGCGGCATAAGTCTTCTTTAGGGCAATCAGCATATTTTTCGATACGCATCCGGTAACTAAAAGCGCGTCTGCATGGCGCGGCGAGGCAACAAAACTTATGCCAAATCTCTGTAGGTCATAAAGCGGATTATTCGCAGCAATAATCTCCGACTGGCAAGCTCCGCATGAACCGGTATCTACTTGACGTATTGATAAAGACCGGCCGAATCTTTCTTGGATTAAAGATTTCAATTCCCAACCCGCTGATTCAACAGTTTTAACCAAACCGGGTTCGATATGCTTAGTTACGATGCCTTTTAAGATTCGATTTTTTAGTATATAAATCATAATTTATAGGTCATTGCCCGGATATGACAAATTAAAACTTTTATTACAAACCGGAAAATCCGGAATAATGTTTCCCAAAACTGCATACGCCAGGGCCTGCCAATTGTGGCTGGAAGGATCAACGATCTTACAGCGATCAATGAAACCCTGAGCATCTGTTTTAAGCCAGCATAAAACCGGCCCGCGGCAGCCTTCGGCATAACCTAACGCGCTGGCCGGTTTTAATACCGGATTAACTTTAACCTCCGGGCTCCCGGAAAGTTTTGTGGCAAATTCTTCGATTAACCGGCAGGATTCAACAAATTCAGAAAATCTCAATTCTAACCTTGAGAGCACATCCCCGCACTCTTGCGTCATCATTTTAAATTTCGCTTGTTTATGTATTACTGAAAAATATCGGCGCAGATCCGTAGGAATACCTGATGCGCGCGCGATCAGGCCAACCACACCGAGATCCGCAGCAGTCTTTCTGATTAAAACACCGGTATGATCAACTCGATCCATAAAAGAAACGCTGGAATTTAACATTCTCACGAGCTCCTGGAAATCCTTTTTTATCCGCTTAAGCGAATCAAGAAGTATCGCTTTCTTAGCCGCATCGATATCGATCAAGACGCCCCCGATGACATTAACCCTTTTCAGATACCTGCTGGCGGTGAGTGCATCGTTTAGTTGCAGAATTGCCTCTTTAATGAGCGCCGCATACGCCGCCGGAAAACTAAAACCCACATCGGTAGCGATACCGCTAATATCATTAACGTGATTATAGATACGCTCAAGCTCAAGAAAAATACCCCTTAAATAAACGGCTTTTTCAGAAACGGCTATCCCGGCAATTTTTTCCGCAGCCATAGCAAAAGCAACGCTATAAGCAAAAGATGAATCGCCGCAAACGCACTCCGCAAGCGCTAATGCCTCAGGAGGAGATTTACCTTCAAAAAGTTTCTCTACTCCCCGATGCGTAAACCCCAGCCGAATCTCCAGGTTGACAATCGGTTCTCCGGCAACGCTAAAACGAAAATGACCCGGACCGATAATTCCGGCATGCACCGGGCCAACTGGAACTTCAAATATGCCGGTACCCACTACTGAATTAAACTTGTAATCACTTAAATTACCTGACGTATTCTTTTTAAAATCTTTACGTAAAGGGAAATTCCCCTCTGGCCAAACCTCATTATGTAAATTCATCCGCCTTAAATCAGGATTGCCTTTAGGCGCAATGCCAAACATCTCCCAAATTTCACGCTCAAAAAGCGCCGCGGAATGTATATTTTTAGCCAATGAATCAAAATATGGGCTTTCTTGCGCGATATCCATATTTAGAATAATCCACTGTTTTTGCCTTAAATGCACAAACACGGCATTCACCGTAAATACGCCGCTTAACTTACGCTGATCAACCGCAAATAACATCATTACCGGAGAAGGAAGTATTTTATGTAACGCCAAAGCGGTATCTTTAAAAATCCGCGGAGTGACTTTTATCGAGATTTCATCCGGATAATCCTGCGCTGCTAACAACGCGCTAAAATCCGGTAAAATTTTCTTTATACTAGAAATAATTTCTGAACCATCCATACCCAGTCCCCTTTTATAAACACCGACGCAGCTACCGTCAAACAAATCAATAAACTTAAGAAGAAAAACGCAAGTTTTCCCGTTAACGGCTCACCAATCTTAATCATCCCCTTAGGCAAATTTCCAAAAAGCATCTTTCCGAAATGATGAATAAATGCTCCAAAAATAACGGCCAAAAACAGTAATAATAAAGCCGCGATGGAATACGCCCCCTTGCCAAAAGCGGCAATAATAATCATCATTTCGCTGAAAAAGATAGAAAATGGAGGAAAACCCGTAAGCGCAAATAACCCCAAAAGCATGATGATCCCGGTAAAAGGAAGCGCCTTAATTACTCCTACAATAGCATTCATATTATGTTTGCGATAAACACTGACAATATTTCCCGCCCCGAAAAACATCAGCGATTTTGTCACGGCATGATTAAAAACATGCAATAAAGCGCCCGCGCAAGCTAAAGGCGTGCCCAAACCAAAACCAATAGAAATTATCCCAATATGTTCAATACTGCTGTAGGCCAAAAGACGTTTTAAATCTTTTTGCACTAAAATGAAACCGCTGGAGATGATTAAAGAAATCACTCCTAAAATGATCATTAAATGCGCAAAATACGCAAAACCCACACCCTTAATTATAATAATCCCAAATCTCAAAATCGCATAAATTGCAGTTTTTAATAGGACGCCGGATAAAAGCGCGCTGATCGGGGCCACCGCCTGACTGTGGGCATCGGGTAACCAGGTATGCATCGGGGCAAGCCCGGCTTTGGTTCCGTAGCCGACTAAAATGAAAATAAAAGCTATTTTGAGAATATTTTTATCCAAGATATGCGCCACCGGAATCATATCCGACCAATTCAGGCTTTTGGAAAGTCCGGAAATTGAAAAAGCGTAAGAAAAAAGAACGGTGCCCAAAAGCGCGAAAATTATTCCCACCGAACAAATAATTATATACTTCCAAGCGGCCTCCACCGACTCTTTGGTATTGTAAAATCCTACCAAAAACGCCGAAACCAGCGTGGTCATTTCAATTGCCACCCAAAGCAACCCCAGGTTATTTACTGCCGGAACAAAAAACATTGAAAAACAAAACAAATTAAAAAGCAAATAATAAATCCTGGCTTTCTGCTTGGTGATTATCCCCTTCTGGATGTCTCGATTGATGTACCCGATCGAATATAATGCCGATGCAAAAACAACCACGGCAATCACAAAAATAAAAAATACGCTCAAAGTATCCAGGCAGACAAACCCCAAAAATGATTTCGGCAATCCGGATGAAGCTATTTGTTTAAAAAGAATCACGCTTAAACATAAGACCGCCAAATAACCCAGGCAATTTAAAATACCTAAAAGCTTCTGCCTTCTAATCAACAAACACGCGCTGGCTAAGAATAACGGAATTCCTAAGATAAAAAATATCAACATTAAAGGTTATCCTTTTAGACGTGAAAGCTTATTCACATCGATATGCGTAAAAAACTTGTTAATCCGGTAAACAAAAAAACCCATGATCAAAACGCTTACAAATACGTCAAAGAATATGGCGATCTCCACAAAAAACGGCATCCCCCCGGAAACCATGGAAGCCAGTAAAAATATACCATTCTCCATCACCAGTAACCCGACAATCTGAGCCAAAGCCGTCATCCTAAAAATCATCAGAAAGATGCCCGCGCAGACCACAAAAAAAGCCACCGCCAGCATAATCACCCTGACGGCATCGCTTGAGCCGATTAAATGCGCGCTAAAAACCCAAGATAAATAAGTAAACCCTAAAGCCCATAATAAAGACAGCTGAGGGTTAACAAATAATCCTAATTCTTCGGAAGCTTTTATTTTTTTTATCGTGCGATATAGTAATTGCGGAATAAAAATAACTTTTAAAATAAACAACGATCCCGCCACGACATACAAATCCAGCTGATCTTCGCGGATGGCGATAATCAGCGTGGCTAAAAAAAGACAGAACGACTGGTAGCGAAAACTTCTGATTAAAGCGGGCATCCTTTTGGCAATCACCATCAGATAGGTCGAAACTAAAACTGTAAATAAGATTATAAATTGCATGTTAGACTCCGATGATTGCGCAGACCCCCGCAATGACCCCCAAGACAAAAACAAATCCTAAAAAATCAGCCACTCTAAATAAGCGCATTTTGGCCAAGAAGACTTCGACCAAGGCCACGGTTAGAGTAATAATAAATATCCTGGCCAAATACCATAACCCCCAAGAAAATAACCCGGCTGAATTAATCGCGCTTAAAGCCGTAATGGGAAAGATGATCTGGGCAATCAGAAAGAACCAGATCATTTGTTTTAGATGCGCCGCCATTTCAATTAAAGCCAGGGAACGTCCGGAATATTCCAGCGCCATCGCTTCATGCACCATGGTCAACTCCAGATGTGTTTCTTGATTATCCACCGGGATACGCGAGGTCTCTGCCAGCGCCAGCAGAAATAAAGCCAGCGCGGCCACCAGAGAAGAAACCGACACCGCATGTATACCGCTGAAAATAAAGATATTTGTCGAACCAAATTGCATAAACAGAGAAAATATAACTAAACAAAGCGCCGGCTCAACTAAGCTTGAGATAAACATCTCTCTTGATGCACCCATGCCGCCAAAAGAACTTCCGGTGTCTAAAGCCGCCAGGGCAAGAAAAAAACGGCCTAAAGCAAAAACAAACATTATCACCAAAAAATCACTAAGATGATACAATGGAGAAGATAAAATAAACACTGGTACGAGCAAAGCGACAGTTAAAGTTGAGGCAATCAGAATAAAAGGCGTGACCTTAAATATCCAAGAAGCGGTTTCCGAAACAACCTCGCCTTTAGAAAACAGTTTTCTGAGATTATAATAAGGCTGAAAAACGCTTTGGCCTTGGCGCATCCTAAAACAATTTTTTAACTTGAGTATCAACCCGCTTAAAAACGGCGCCAGCGTAATAAAAAAAATCAATTGCCCTAAGATTAAGATAATCTTCATTGTTTTAAAATTTATCCATAAATATAATTAATAATAAAAGCGCGCCAAAGATATACGCCAGATACAAATGAATGCTGCCCGGCTGGATTCGGCGCATAAACTTAGCCGTTTTAAACACCAGCGCAACCGAGGGCGCGTAAATATATTTTTTAAACACAAAAGTCGTGTGCGTTTCATAAGCAAATGATTTAACATGGTAAAATGACTCCCTTACTTTTTGTGTCTTACGATAAGGCAGGAGGAAAAAACTAAAAGCAATTCTAAAGGGCTTAGAAAAAGCAGTTCCCGTGTATTCATTAGCCGCATCTAATTTGTAATAACCGCAATCCCAAGTTTTATAAATTACCGCTTTAGTTTTACCGAATAATTTGTACACCGCAAAACCCGCCAACCCCGTTGCGGCTAAGACCAGCGTAAGCATTGGCGTAGAAAGATATATACTTTTACCTGCCCCTGCGGAAAGCAAGCCGTCCTGCGGAGTGAAAACAAGATTATTTAAAGAAAAACTCATGCTGCTGATATCAATATTCATTGCCGCGGCTGAAATTTTAACTAATAATTTAATAATCAAACCCGCAGCGATTCCGAAAACAATTACTAAAAATGATAAAAAAAACATACCGGATTTCATCGCTAAAGATACTTCTTTGGCGCTTTGCGCATAATGGCTTCTCGGAAGCCCTAAAAATACCACCCCAAAAGCTTTAACAAAGCACGCCGCGGCCAAGCCGCCGGTTAAAGCGAGCAGCGCAGCGCAAATTCCTAAAAAGATCTTCATCCCCCCTGCTGATTGGAAAACGCCAAGAAAAAATGCCTGCAATGTCAGCCATTCACTCACAAAACCATTCAATGGCGGCAAAGTAGAAATCGCCAGAGAACCGATCAAAAAATAAACCGCAGTTTGCGGCATTTTTTTAATTAAACCTCCTAATTTCTCAATATCACGCGTCCCGGTAGCTTTATATACGGAACCCGCGCATAAAAATAAAAGCCCTTTAAAAATTGCGTGGTTTATTAAATGGTATAACCCTGCGGCAAGAGAAAATACGGCTAAATACGGCATTTTCATCGTTACCGAGAGCATCGCTAAACCCACCCCCAGTAAGATTATTCCGATATTCTCCACACTAGAGTAAGCCAACAGCCTCTTTATGTCGCGTTCCATCAGCGCATAAATTACTCCCACCAGACAAGTAATTACTGCGAGAATTAAGATCAAGACTCCCCACCAGGTAGAATTTACTCCTAACAAAAACATTACGAATCTAATTATCCCGTAGATCGCAGTTTTTATCATTACCCCTGACATGATACTTGAAATATGGCTGGGGGCTTGCGGATGCGCATAAGGTAACCAAATATGTAAAGGAACAATACCCGCTTTTGTTCCAAAACCCGCTAAGAGTAGCAAAAAAACAATGTCTTTTGTCGGCGCTGGCATGCTCAGACAAGCGCTCTTAATCGTCGCAAAATCAAACGCATGAGCATATTTATGCAAGATTAAAAAAGCCGCCACCAAAAATGCCGTTCCAATGTGCGTCATAATGATATAAATTGTGCCGGCCCGGATTGATTTCTCATGCGTCGTATCAAAAACTACCAGAAAATAAGAAACTAAAGACATCGTTTCCCAGGCCACCAGAAATATCAATACGTTATTTGCCGTCACCACCGCGGCCATAGATAAAACAAAAACCGCCAGCAGAAACCAGGAAAGGATAATTTTTTTAGAAGGATAACTGTCTTTTAAGTAACCGAGCGCGTAAATAGCTGACGGGAGGGAAACAATGAAGATAACCACCAGAAAAAATACGGAAAGCGGATCAAATAAAAAAAGCGGTTTTGACAAAAAATTTAACATCTTAACAAAATAACCTCTATAAAAAGAAAATACCTTTGCTAGTAGTGATCCACCACAAACAAAGGTTTCTCTTTATTTCTTAATCCAGACCCACCTTAAAACTCGGAACTATTTTTTTCTGACTATTAGCTTATCACTTTTGCCGCTAAAATCAAGTTAATTCAAATGGCCTTTAAGTATTCTACCGGTAATTACCAAACCCCAACGGAATCGGAAAATCCAAACCGCGTAAGTGCGCGATCACGGCTTGCAATTGATCTTTTTTGGGCGAGCTGACCTTAATTTTTTCCCCCTCAATTTGCGTCTGAACTTTAACCTCTAAAGCTTTAATTATACCAACCAGCTCTTTGGCGCGCTCTTTATCAATTCCCATGTAGATTTCAACACCCTGGCGTAAATATCCTTCGAAGGCCTTTTGTGGCTCATTGAATTTAAAGGATTTAACCGAAACTCCTCTTTTGGCCAGACGCAGGGTTAAAATATCCGTAAGCGCGCGCAGCTTAAAATCATCATCCGCCACTAAAGTAATTTTCTTTTCTTTGCGGTCAAAAGCAATGGAAGCCTTGCTATTCTTAAAATCATAACGCTGGCTTAACTCCTTGGTCGCCTGATTTACGGCATTATCTACTTCCTGTAAATCAACTTCCGAAATAATGTCGAATGAAAAATTAGCCATTAAATTCTTCGATTAACTCTAATTTATTTTTTCGAGGCAGGCTTTTAATCGCCGCTTCTTTTTTTAACGCGCTGGATCTGGTTTTTGCCTTTTCATTATAGACTAGCTCAACCGGGATTCTTGATCTAGTAAAACGGCTGCCTTTACCGCAGTTATGCTGTTTAACCCGGCGCTTTAAATCTTTAGTAATACCGGTATAAAGTAAAGCGCCCTTGCATTTGATTATATAAACATACCAGGCCATGCTGATCCGCTTTATTTCTTTTTATATAAACCCACTAATTCTGCCTGGCCCAATATGTGACCGGACATGGCGTTTTCCAGAGAAGCTTTATTAACCCGCTTTTGAAAATTAAAAATTTTATCCAAGGCATATATTTTAAAGAAATAACGATGGCTGCCGGAAGGCGGACAAGGGCCGACATATCTTACCCCTCCTCCATCGTTACTACCCTGCTCACCGGGAACGCTATCCTCGGCAATATGGTTGGCCACCGGAATATCATACACTACCCAATGCACAAAAGTACCTCCGGGAGCATCCGGATCATCCATAATCAAGGCCAGGCTTTTAGTATTTTGCGGAATTTCTTCAATGATTAAACCCGGATTTACGCCTTTGCCTTGACAAGTAAATTTCTGCGGAATTGATGACTGATGTTCAAATTCCGAACTAGTTATTTTCATTGCTAAGCTTGCCTCCGTTTTAACAAAGGAAAAAATACTTAAATAACTGATTGTAATAAAAACCTTCTTAGAAAAAGTTTTTGGCCTATCCAATACCATATTGCGCTCTTATCTGCGTTTACCTCCGCCGCCTCCACGTGGGCCACCTGTCTGACCATGAGCACCTGCCCGATTCGGTCCTACGCCTGGTCCGTCTTGTGGTCCAGGCCGATTCTCCCAGTTAGTTCCAGGTCCACCCCTTGGTCCGGGAGGATTGTTATCGTTATCTTTTCTTGGACGATTCGGTCCTACG
>Ga0172375_10005597_pt1 | contig 18038 bp, 20 predicted proteins | sample LakKiv1m_FD_114537 | JGI IMG/M metagenome (GOLD analysis project Ga0172375, IMG submission 114537) | Freshwater microbial communities from Kabuno Bay, South-Kivu, Congo - kab_092012_11.1m | ecosystem: Environmental > Aquatic > Freshwater > Lake | place: Democratic Republic of the Congo...
AAATGAATAACAGCAGCTATTGATGTAAGTATAATAGCTATTCTTTTCAATTTTATATTTTTATCTTTTCTATAAATAACCCAAAGTATAATAGTAGTCCAAACAAAAGGATCAAAAAAAATTGAACCAAGAGACATAAAAATAATATCCAATGTATCCATTGTTTTACCCCTATTTTATCAGTTGTCAATATTTAGATTACTCAAATAATATGTATTGTCAAACTATTTGTTGCTTTCGAGATTTATCAAGCATAGTTTTATACCAACTACCTATAACAAGATCTTCTTTAATTGTTTTAATTTAAATAACCGTATAAAATGAGTTTTCTAATGGATGACAAAATCAAATCCAAAAAATACAGGGGATTATCGATTTCATCAATGATTATCAGTTTTTATTTTGGCAGTTATTGGGTTTGCTCTTTCAGATGCACCTATATTAATTCAATTAATTATATGAAATAACCAGTTGGTTTTTTAGATATTCTTTAATTTAATAATTTCTTTCAAAAAATAGTTAGAAATTTCGTAACTTGGGCCAGCCACATATGATTATATAGCAGATAGAAGCTTCTTTTCGAGAATCATAACTCTTTTTTCTAGAGCTTCGAATTCTTCAATATCAACTTTGCGCCTTAACATGCTTTTTATCACTTCAATATTTTCAGTATTTTTTGCTACCATTTCAATCAGAGCGTCCAGTTTACGGCTATGCTCTACCTGGACTTCAGATACAACTTTTAATTGAGATTGAAATTCTTCAAGAAGCATGCCTGAATGTCGATTTATTTCTTCTGTTTGTTCTTTTATTAGTTTTTTAAAGTCTTTTTCTTCCATGTAGGTGTAATTATATCATATTAATAATTCTTAATTTAATAATTTCTATCAGGTAGGGTCGAAATTTCACTACCCTGGGCAGCCAGCTTAGGAATTCTATGATTTTGGTATTCCTATCCATCTGGGAGTTCTATTTAAGTACTCTTTATAGGTATTTCCATATTTTTCTATACAGTAATGTTCTTCGGAAATAGCAACAATATTTGCTGAAATTATAAATATGACTGCAAATAACAAGATAATCCATGGAGCAGCAGCTAATTTTAAATATTTAGTTAGCATTTTTTAACTGTAGAAACACTACGGAATAGAAATACTAAATTCATTGGGAGTTGGGTCCCCAACAAGTTCAATCTTGCAGTCCACAAAACTATAGGAATAAAGACTCACGTCAATTGTCAGGCTTGGGTTAAAGTGGCCAGTCCCACCCGCACTTAGCGAAATCTTTAACATATCATCACTAAATGCAGGTATAGTTTTATTTGTATCACTTCTCAAAATACCAAAAGCTGAACACATAACATGGATATCAGCATCGTTTAAATCAGCTGTTCCGACATTCTTTATATCAACAAATATTTTTTCTGGTCTGTCTGTTGCAACAGGCCCTATATTTGTTATTTCCAGGTCAGCATACGGCGGAAGTGTAACAGTGAAGGGCTCAGCAGATTGTACAGATTTTCCATCATACTCTATTGCAAAAGGGCCAGTGCTGGAACCAACAGGAATAGTAACTGTAAAAGTCTTACCATCGGAAGAAATCTTCTTGGGCAATATCAAACCATTAAAGTGTACCGTTGCTGATGTTGTGATTTTTTCGCTAAGGATTAGGTCAACATTTGTTCCTTCAGGACCTGATTTTGGTTCAAATGTAAAGTCGATAATTTCTTCCCGACCCGATTCATCAGATTTTTCAGCGGTCTCCTCTTCGCCAGCAGTAGTTTCTGATACAGTTTCTTTTGCATTGCTTTTCTTAAGCTGGGTGGTTTCAGAAACTGCCTCAGATTTATTGCCTTCCCCTGATGTTTCTGAAGATTCTCCAGGAGGCATAATACCGCATTGATTACAAATGGCTGCAGTGCCAAAGATAAGTACTAATATTATAGTTGAAATGATTAAATGTAGTTTATTTTTTTTCATATAATATTTCCTTTAGATAATCTTTTAGTTGATATCCATTAATTTAATAAGTTCAAATAAAAAATCGACAACTACATTCGTTTTCCTAATTTACAGAGATTTAAATATAATTAGCAACCGCTGCTACAGGAAAAACTTCAATAGTATTAAATTTTTATTGAATAATAAATTAGAAAATCATATATTTTTAAAATAATTATAAAGCCCATTTGAATAATATCAAAATTATTTAAACAAATTTTTCAAATTGAATATTTCTTTCAAAAAATGTTTCAGAATTTCACTATGAAAAAAAGATTTTGAGCTCAATTAAATTGCCGGATTTGGCTAAAGATAAAATTATATAAATAAAAAGCACTCGCCATACCTTTAGCGGGGTGCTTTTTTTGATATTTACAATATAATGAAGGTATCTATTCAAGTGTGGTTTAGAGGTTATTATTATGGGCATAAAAAAAATATTAAATAATACTAAAACTCCAATAACAGTAAAGACTTTAGAACAGGACTTTTACAGAATTGGTTTACGTGATGGCATGACAGTATTATTGCACTCATCGCTGAGCTCTATGGGCTGGGTTTGCGGAGGAGCAGTTGCAGTCATACTGGCGTTAGAGGACTTATTGGGACCAGAAGGTACCCTTGTTATGCCGGCACACTCCGGGGAACTTTCAGATCCATCTGCCTGGGTAAATCCTCCTGTTGATAAATCATGGTGGAAAATAATAAAAGAAACTATGCCTGCTTATGATAATGACCTGACGCCGACAAGAAATATTGGTGTAATTCCTGAAGTTTTCAGAAAACAAAAAGGTGTCTTAAGGAGTAATCATCCACATGTCTCATTTACTGCCAAAGGTAAAAATGCCAAATACATTGTATCTGATCATAGTTTAGATTTTGGATGCGGAGTAAATTCACCGTTAAAAAAGGTCTATGATATTGACGGATATGTGCTATTGCTTGGTGTGGACCATTCAAGCAATACGTCAATACATCTTGCAGAAGCTATGGCGAATTATTCTTTAAAAAAAATAGTTTCCACTGGTGCGCCAATATATTACGGTAAAACAAGAAAATGGGTTGAATTTAAAGATTATAAAGATTTTACAGAAGATTTTACAAAAATTGGCAGAGATTTTATTAAAACTAAACGCAGTTATGTCAGTATTGATTTTATCGGTAATGCAAAATCGCAATTATTCAGGCAAAGAGATCTTGTGGATTTTGCCATAGGCTGGCTGGAGGCAAATAAATAAAAATATCCAGTGATAATTAATTTTGCCCTATATTAAATATAGGCAAAATAATACTTGAATAATATTTTACTTTTTTTTATAAATTATATTTCTTTCTGACCATATCTATAATCTCAGTTGAAGGGAAACTAATTGCAGAATTCGGGCATTTATCTTCGCAACCATTGCAGCTCACTACACAATTATATGGATTTTTTACACATACTTCATTTTTATCAGGATTAAAACTATAAACCCCTAATTTACAAAAACTGATACAGGTTTTGCAATTGTTACACTTCTTATAATCTATTGACGGAAACCAGGGTATTTTTTTTCTTGGAATACCCAAATAACTTGATTGTGGTTTTATTTTAATATTATCGTTCATGGTAAATTAAAATTATTTAAATATTTTTATTTTTTAAAAGCAGAAACTTTTATGCTTAACACAGAATTTTCCAGGTTCTCAAATTCTTTTTCTGATATTTTTAAGCTTTCTTTTACTATCTTTGCAGTGCCATCACTAATTATATATTTAATGGGATAATTAATTTCATCCAAAACTTCTATATTTATAAAACCTGCATTTTTTATCTTGTTTAAATAATCATTTTTCATTACTGCACCTGAAATGCAACTTGAATAAGCTGCCATATCATTTTTTATATAATCAGGTAATTGCCTGGTCAATACAATATCTGAAACCATTAATCTTCCGCCCGGTTTTAATACTCTGAAGGCTTCTCTAAAGACCCTTTCCTTCTCGGGTGATAAGTTAATCACACAATTTGAAATTATTATATCAATAGTTTCATCTGCAACAGGCAGATTCTCAATCTCTCCCAACCTGAATTCGACATTCTTATAATTTCCCTTTTTTGCATTTTCTCCTGCTTTTTCAATCATTTCAGGAGTCATATCTATGCCTATTACAGTTCCTTTAGCTCCCACTTTTTCTGCAGCAAGAAAGCAATCAAATCCTGCACCTGAGCCCAGGTCAAGAACGATTTCTCCTTCTTTTAATGATGCTAACGCTATCGGATTTCCGCAACCAAGCCCAAGATTTGAGCCTTCCGGCACTTTGTCCATTTCCTCTGCTGAATATCCTATATTTGAACTGACCTCTCTTCCAACTGATTTCTGGCTGCAACAACTTTGAGATGCTGAACAGCAGCTTGTATTTTTTGTTGCAAATTTTGCATAATTTTCCCTGACGATTTTTTTAATTTCTTCTTTTTCCATTTTTCATTTTCCTTTAATGTCAATTATATTTTTTTCGCTTTTTAAGAAATCTGTTATTTTGTTTTCTATTTCATCCCTTATTTTTCTGAATTTATTTATTTTACCGTTTAAGCTTCCTTTAAATAAATCCGGGTCCTCAAAGCTCCAATGAATGTAATTGGTGCCGCCCGGAAAATAAGGGCATTTCTCTTTTGCATCATCACAGACAGTTATTACATAATCAAACCTGTTATTGACAAAATCATTTACATTTTTGGATTTCTGTTTTGATATATCTACCCCCTTCTCCATCATTATTGCTACTGACAATGGATTTAAGCCCTTGGGATTTATACCTGCACTTTCAACCTTCCAGGTGTTCCTGAATTTTTTCATAAAACCTTCTGCCATTTGGCTTCTGCAGGAGTTGCCGGTGCATAAAAATAATACTTTTTTAAAACCTGTTTCCATTATATTTTATAACTCTTCCTTAAAAAATTTTTTTCTAAAATATAAGGCAACATTCACAAGGCCGATTAGCACTGGGACCTCAACAAGGGGCCCTATTACTGCAGCAAAAGCTGCACCTGAATTTATGCCGAACACTGCAACTGCAACTGCTATTGCAAGTTCAAAATTATTGCTTGCTGCTGTAAAGCTCAATGTTGCAGACTGTGCATAATTAGCTTTAATTGCTTTTCCCATAAAGAAAGAGACAAGAAACATGATTAAAAAATATATGAGCAGAGGTATTGCTATCCTTACCACATCAAGCGGGATCTTGACTATGTATTCGCCTTTGAGCGAAAACATAACGATAATTGTAAACAATAAAGCTATAAGAGTGATCGGGCTTATTTTAGGAATGAATATTTTCTCATACCATGCTTTCCCTTTAAGCTTTAGCAGGCTGAATCTTGTCACTATGCCGGCAATAAATGGGATACCGAGATAGATAAAGACACTTTTTGCAACTTCACCTATAGTGATATTGACGGCTGTTCCCTGAAGTCCAAAATATTTGGGTAATACTGTAATAAACAAATATGCATATAGGGAATAAAATAAAACCTGGAATATTGAATTAAGAGCCACAAGCCCTGCTGCATATTCTGTGTCACCTTTTGCAAGTTCGTTCCATACAATTACCATTGCAATGCAGCGTGCAAGGCCTATCATAATAAGGCCGACCATGTATTCAGGATAGGACCTTAAAAAGATTATTGCCAGAAAAAACATAAGAACCGGCCCTATTATCCAGTTCTGTACAAGAGAAAGCCCCAGGACCTTATAGTTTCTAAACACCCTGCCAAGTTCTTCATATTTAACTTTGGCAAGCGGTGGATACATCATCAATATAAGTCCTATTGCGATAGGTATATTTGTTGTTCCTACAGATACTTTTAAAGATAAATTATTTACAGCCCCGGAAAAAAAATAACCCAATGCAACACCAACAGCCATTGCAAGAAAGATCCACAGGGTTAAAAACCTGTCGAGAAAAGATAAGCGTTTAACAATACCTTCAGACACTTCTGCTCCTTTTAAAAATAAATATGCTTATTTTTATAATTTTTTTAGTCATATTGATATATTTAAATATTTATATACAATAGTATAAAAGACTTTTTGTAATAAGTAAATTATTTTTTTAAAATATAAATAGGAAAATAAGAAAAAAGATTTCTTTTTAATGGAGTTTATATGTTAAGTCTTAAGAAATTAATTAAAATCCTTAAAGCACTGGCAGATGAAAACAGGCTGAGGATAGTTTCACTGCTGAAATCTAAACAAGATTTATGTGTCTGTGAGATAACTGCAATTATAGGCCTTTCCCAACCAACGATATCTTCCCATCTAAAGAAACTGGAGGAAGCCGGCATTGTAAGTTTTTCTAAAGATGGTCCCTGGGTTAACTATAGCTTGAATAAAGAAATGGAAGCGGAAGTTGGAAATTTAATAAATTCGATTTCTCATGCTGTCCATGCAGATAAAAAAATAAAATCCGATATCTTAAAAGTATCTAAAGTTTCCAGGGAAGATATCTGCAAAAAATAATATATTTTTAAGAGAATCCCGGGAAATAATCGGTCTTAATATTTGCCCTGCTTACCCCTATTTTTCTTAAATTAGCTGTAAAAGAATTTACCATTTTATTTGGCCCTGAAATAAAAAACAGTCTTTCTTTGTAGTCCGGGACATCCAGGATTATCTGTTTATAGTACGAAGCCGAAGGAATGTCTACAATAGAGTAAATTACTTTTGCACCAAGCTCTTTTTCTGCCTTGTCGAAAACATCCCTATAAGCAATATCAGATGCTTTTTTATTCAAGTAATAAAGCACGACTGACCGTTGTTCATTTTTATCTACCATGTACTTCAACATGCTCCTGAAGGGTGTTATTCCTATGCCTCCAGCTACAAATACAAGTTTTTTATCTTTATTTTTTGGTAAAGTAAAATCTCCTGAGAGCTGGGAAGCAATTACTTTTTGCCCTTCTTTTAAAGCCATCAAATACTTTTTAAAACTGCTTGGCTTATTATAGAATTTCACGCCAAGATTGATGTTTTCCTCAGTGGGTGAAGACGCCAGCGTCAAATAACGCCTTATGCCCCTGCTGTCCTGGACTGGATGCTCCAGTGTAAATTCCATGTATTGCCCTGGTTCAAATGCCATTTTTTGGTCGGGGACAAATTCGAAATTAAAAGTATCTGTAGAAAATGCTTCTTTGTTTTTTAAAGTCAGGGTAAGTTTTTTATCAGGGCTTACTATATATGCAAAAAAGTTGCCTGCAACAAGAGCAAGCTCCGGGGAGAAATACAATGGGCCTATATGAATCTGTGGTGCAAATAAAAATCCAACAATTGCACCGTAAATAATACGTAAGAACTTTTTATGAGGCACAGTCATTGGTTCAGTCAGCATAATGAAAGCAAAAAACAGCATTGGTGAATATATCACTGAATCTTTCAAACCTGTTAACAGGTTATATCCTTTTATCAAGTCAAATATTGAAACTGTAATTAAGAACGCAGCAAAAAAACTCAGGACCATATCAAACCTTCTTATTTTCCAAACAACAAGCAGGCCACCGATTATTACAAAAGGCATCATGTAGATATTTGCTACCCACCAGCTTGCTGATTGCCCGGCAGCTATGCTTACCAGCACAACTGAAATGGCAACAGGATTAAAAATATGTTTTTTACCCAATGCAAGTATATATTTTGAAGCCATGGCAATAATTGATATCCATGCTAAAAAAATCAAATTGCTTGCAGGTTTGGCAGGATTTATTATCAAAGCCAGTATCAGGGCAGTAATATACACAGAATCAATATTTGTCGGAGCATTAAATGCCCAGGCAAAAATGCCATTTGTGAATATGCATACTGCCATTATAAATGCAGTTGAAAGGACAAGTTCCAACGGCCCAAAAGCAAGCAAATTAAAAAAACTAAGTACAAAAGCTGCTGCAAACATAAAAATTAAACAATATAGCACTGCACGATACATTGTTATCCCATTAATAAACCCGTCTATTTTTTTAAAAACTCTCATTTCAGTAATTTTTCCAGTCCATATATTCTTTTATAATTTATATTCAGTATATTTTACAAATCCTGAAGTGCTGGTACCAATACCCTTACTGTCAATCATGTAACCCTCAAATCCATCCAGCTCTTCAATAAAATATATTCCCTTTTGGCCCATTGCAAATGCTGCAGTAGCAAACCTGTCAGCTTCGCATACATCGGGCCCAATTATTGTAAGACTTAATATATCTGTTATTGGGACTTCCTTATCAAGAGGATTATAAATGTGCTGGCCCCTTATATAAGTACCGGATGTTGCAATCCCCCTGTTTCCAGGATAAACGACTTTTACAATCTGTTCCTGGTTAAAGGGATTTCTTATTCCTACGCTCCATGGAACCCCTGTGTTATTTTTACCATGCGCCTGGATGTCACCGCCGGCATCCACATAAAAGTTTTCAAGCCCCATAGACATAAGCATCCTGGATGCATTAAGTATTGCCCATCCTTTTACTATACCTGAAGTATCATATTTGCCTGTAGGCGTTACTATATTAAAATATCCGTTCGATTCTACCATTGTCTTTTCGGCAAGTTTAAATATTTCTTTCATCTGCGGGCTGTATTCTTCTTTTTTGAGCCTGCCGTTGTTTATTTGTGAAATTTCGCTTTGCGGGTCAAAGATGCTGAAGCGTTTTTCAATATCTTTAAAATATGAAAATATTTTTTCAACATCTGCTTCCCTGGCAGAATCATCTGCAATTTCTACCGTTATTACAGTACCTATTATCGCGTTTGATTTTTTCATGATTAGGCCTTTGCCTGGTTCAGCGCAGAAGTCAGGGAAATAATGAAAGCCTGGCTTGTCATAGTGGCTCCGGTCACTATATTGACGTTTGCGCTTTGTGCTTTTATTGCTTCCGATGTCAATATAGGCATTGCATAAGTATTGATCTCTACAGAATAGCTCCTGCTGTCAGGATAGCTGAGAAACTGAACATCTACCAGTTTTCCGCCTGAAATAATTGCATTAACCTGCACTGTCCCGTAATGTGCGTCAGCGGCGCTTCCCTTATACTGCCCATCTTTATAAAGGCCCTGGGTTACAGTATCGGTTGTCGTTGTCGAAGTACTGGTACCTGAACTTGCAGCAGTATCGGTTGTCGACGATGGGGCAGAGGTTGTCTCAGAAGCTGTTTGCTGTGTAGTCTGGCTGCCAGAAGAACCTTCGTCATCGTCTTCTTCACCATATTCTTCATCATCACCCATCTCAAAGTTGTTTTCGTTTAATGTTGTATCCGGGGGATCAGATGAGTACTGTGTCCCGGAAGACGTTGTCTCGCTAGCAGCTATCTGAGTGTTTGTCGTGGTGCCAGTCTGTAAATTTGTTGCAGAGTTTTGCTGTGCATTGTTAAAATGCTGGTACAAACCATAAAATACAAAACCGGCAATCACAATAAAAGAAACCAGTATTTTTTTAAAATGTATTTTCATAACCTTTCCTGCTTTTTGAAATTAATATTTATATTTTTGAGTGATTATATTACAAAAAAATGAAGAGATTATGTAGTTAAAAAATACTTTACAGGCAGTAAATTATTATTTATCAAATAAGACAGAAATACTATATATGCATAAAACCGGAAAATCCGGATTAATTATAGCCAATAATCATTTCCTGAATTAAAGTTTTTTCAATATATTCTCGAGGACATCACAATTTTCACAGATCTGATCGTTTTCTTCGCTTCTGTATGCATCTAGGTTGAGGTTAATTGATTTTTTCAGTATCTCTGCTTCATACTCATCTAAAGCCAGAGTAATCATATTATCCCCCTTTCATTCCTTATAACTATTGCAACATAATCCACAAATAATTATATAACTTTTACTAAAATTGCAATATAGAATACAGTCATCAATACTGCTTTATCTCTTGTCTACCTATAAGATAAATATTAAAATTTTGGTTAAGCATTATTTTTAAAACAAAACAAACGGAGAAACTAAGGATGAAAAATTTTATTTTCCAGGCACCCACAAAAATCATATATGGCAGTGGCGCAGAAGCATCAACAGGAAAAGAAGTAAAAAAGCATGGCAGCAAAGTGCTTTTGCATTATGGGACTGGCAGCATAAAATCGACCGGGCTTTATAATAAAATTGTTGATTCGCTTAAAAATGAAAAAATTGATTTTATTGAGCTTGGAGGGGTAAGGCCAAATCCAAGGTTAGGTCTTGTATATGAAGGCATTGAAATTTGCAGGAAAAATAAAATTGATTTTATTCTGGCAGTCGGTGGGGGAAGTGTAATAGATTCAGCAAAAGCTATAGGAATGGGCACGCCATATGAAGGTGATGTATGGGATTTCTTTACAGGCAAAGCAAAGATATTGCAGGTAATCCCGGTGGGTGTTGTACTCACGATACCTGCAGCGGGCAGCGAGGTAAGCGGTGATTCGGTAATAACTAATGAGGAAGGGCTGCTCAAGAAAGCTACCGGGGCAGAAATCATGCGCCCGAAGTTTTCGATATTAAACCCTGAGCTGACCTATACACTCAGTGCAAAGCAAACTGCAATCGGGGCCTGTGATATCATGGCCCATGTTTTTGAAAGGTATTTTACCACTGTTAAAAATGTTGAGCTTACAGACAGGCTGGCAGAAGCCACGCTGGTTACAGTAATTAATAACCTTAAAATATGCCTTGGAAATCTCTCAGATTACAATAGCAGGGCCGAAATAATGTGGTGCGGAAGTGTAGCACATAATAACCTGCTTGTAACCGGCAAAACAGGCGACTGGGCATCTCATATGATAGAACATGAGCTATCTGCAATTTATGATATACCTCACGGTGAGGGACTCGCAATAATTTTTCCCGCCTGGATGAAATATGTGTATAAATCCAATATAGAAAGATTTGCACAATTTGCAAACAGGGTGTTTAACATCAATATTTATTTTGATGACCTTGAAAAAGCAGCATTAGAAGGAATAAAAGCTCTTGAAGATTTTTACATACAGACAGGGCTTCCCACAAAGTTGAGCCAGATAGGGATAGGCAGTGAAAGATTTGAAGAGATGGCCTCAAAATGCACAGAGGGCGGACCCGTCGGCCAGTTTGTCAAGCTGAGTTATCAGGATGTTTTAAACATATACAAACTTGCTCTTTAAAAATCCTGTTATCTTGAACAAAAAAGCTTGCTTTTTACAAACACCACATCAAGATAATTGACGCCGAGTTCAGCTGCGACACTTTTACATTTTGCCTTAAGAAGGAAATAAACAGGCGCTTTCACACCGTTAAGTGTCTCAAAGTTACCCTGGCCCTTGCATAAAATAAGGCCGGCATTGTTGAACTTTTCAAGGAACGCCCCTGAAAGATATTTTAAGCTGTTTCCTATTTTATTATGTCCAGTCTCTATTATGTCTGTTATTTTATCTATTCCTGCTTCAATGGCATCTTCCATATTTGCATCGTTTATAACGGGCCCGGATTTTACTGCAACTGTTACTTTCCTGCCGGAATTTACAAGTTCTTCAATAAAAACTCTGTCAAATACTATTTCGCCTGCATTATCTGCAATATATAAGATATTTCCTGTTTTTTTTAACCTTGAACTGAAATCATTAAAATCATCCCTTGCAAGGGGCATTTCAACAATATTTTTTAATATCCTTGAAAAATCAAGCTGTTCCCTGTGGTTATGGCTTATTCCCAGGTCTATTACATTGCCGGCGATTGCAATCTTTGCTGCTGCATGAAGCCTGTTTTCGGAAGAATCGACCATCTTTTTGAAATCACTTAAATGTAAAAGAGCTGCTTTATTATGCTCTCTTTTGAAATTATAATATGGATCTTTTATGCCAGTGTATTCTGATATAAGCTCATAAGCTGCATCTGTATTCTCAGAAGGGCTCAGGTCATAATCCGCAGATTTTAGTTTTTCAAGTAGTTCTGAAATTACCCTTTTTTTAACCTGCCTGTCAGCACCTGTTATATCAAGAGTCACTATTGCCTGTGTTAGTATGCATGGAATACATTCAAAATAAGTCTTCAATTGCCTTTTCCTGTAATAATTATTTATTTCCCATTACTAAATAAAACAATTCATTATAATCTGAAGCTGTGATATTTTTGAAGCCCTTTTTTTAATTTTATCCATAAAAAATTAACCCGCTAGGCAAATTAGGGGCATAAAAAATCCCTGTTATCTTAAACCGTTTTTTAACGGACAGTAACAGGGATCTGGATAACAAAATTGCCAGGGATATTATTTATCTTTTTTTGCCTTTTCCATTTTGCTTATCCCCCAGAAGAGCACACCAAGCCCCATGAGGAAAAATCCTATACCTATCGGGCCTGACCAGAAAAGCGTTAACCAGATACTGTCCATTGTAACCTCCTTTTTTATGTTTTATTGCTTTGAATACAGGTCTATAATATTTAAAAAAAATAATAAAAGGACTTAAAGCAAAATAAAAAACTTATAAAAACACTACGGATTACAACATTATGAAAAAATTGTAAAAAATCATTAACTGTGTTGACAAAATATTTTTATGATTATAATTATTTATTATACAATTTTTATAAATCTTTTAAAAGAGTTCTAAATTTATTAAAAATAGTTAAGTTTAAAAAGAATTTTAAAAAAAATGAAATGGGAGCCGTTTCAATGAAAAATAAAAAGCTTTTTTATTATGCATTGCCAGTATTGCTTTTAATGCTTATTGGTACATTCCTTTTTTTACTGCCAGGGTGCGGCAATAGCAATAAAAATAGTTATGGAGCAACACGGCAGCAGGATAAAACATCTAAAGGGGTTATAAGCCTGCTTGACAGCTATGGTGTTGGCGATGTTGAATCTTATCCCGGGGCAGAATATGACAGGGCCTTAAATGATATGCTTGGCGAATACAGGAACCAGCTCAATATACCTGGAGAGTTTATCAATGTGCTTTTTACTGTATATACCACAGGTGACAAACCTGCAGAAGTAATAAGTTTTTATAATAGTAAAATGGAAGAACTTCAGTGGCAGAAATATTCTGACGAGACTTCAACAGAAGGAGGGTGCCTCGTATGGAAAAAAGCTTCAAACAGGGGAACTGATATTTCATATATTGTCATAACAGGCCAGATAAATTACAACAATAAAGATGCATTTGTAATACTAACTGGACTTATAATACCTGGTTATGGAGAAGAGGACGAAAATTATCCTGGAACAACTGAAGAAGGTTCTGAAATCGGGCCGGGACAGGTGTTTTTTGAAAACCCGCAACCGCCAGAGGGACAGGGTTTGTTGCCAACAGACTCACTGTCAATGGGCATAAGCCAGTGGCAGCAGTGGCTGCAGGCCGGTTCAAAAGTTGCTGGAGAAAACAAGGTATCAGCAGCAGATGACCCGATGTTTATTAAAATAGTGGAATTTTCAAGGAAAGCTGACGGCAGGGATGGAGGAGCGGCCGGGATTTATCAGGCGCTTGATATAGATACAAAAGCTTTTTCAAAAATCAATATCTGGCTGGTGGGCAAAATAAAAAGGGAGGAAGGTGGAAGCCTGGCAGGCATAAATGAAGGGTTCCCTGAGGGCGCGGTCCAGGTCAGGCTCAAATATACAGCTGCCGATGGCAGCCAGAAAGAGTGGTACCATGGCTTTTTCTACTCCAATATTATTTATTATGACAAATTGCATTTCAGCCTTGTTACAAAAGATAAATGGTTCTGGTATATAAGCCCTGACCTGCTGGAACTTAAGGATAAGCCATTAAAAATCAATGAGATAAGGGTTTATGGTTTTGGCTGGCAGTTTGATGGCCAGGTTGCTGATGTAAATATAATAGGTTACTGAAAACCCTTTAAGCAATAATTAAAAATCAGACTGACTGAAGGACAAAGCCTTTTAAATATTCACCTTCAGGATGGTAAAGATTTACAGGGTGGTCACATGGTTGTGCCAGCTGGTATATTATTTTAACATTCTTTTTTGCCGCCAGGGCTGCCCTGAAAACAGAAGTCCTGAAAGCATCCCTGGATACAGCCTGGGAACATGAAAAAGTAAAGAGGCATCCCCCGCTGTTTAACCTTTTTAATGCCATCTCATTTAACCTCTCATAACCCCTTAGTCCCTGTTTTAAAGAAGCAATATGCTTAACAAATGCCGGCGGGTCAAGTATTATGATGTCATATTTTTCATCAGAATAAGCAAAAAACTTAAATACATCTTCACAAAATAGTTTATGATTTCCCTGCAGTTTTTCATCCTCAAAATTTAAACCGGCGTTTTTTTCTGTAAGCTTGATTGAGGATGCTGAGCTGTCTACGCTGTGCACCATTAAAGCACTGCCGCCAAGCGCATAAACCGAAAATCCGCCGGTATAGCAAAAAGCATTAAGGACTCTCTTATCCTTACAAAAACCTTCGAGCAGTTTCCGGTTCTCGCGCTGGTCAATAAAAAAACCTGTTTTTTGCCCGCCTGCAATATCTACAATGAACTTGTAACCGTATTCTGTAATGGTTGCCTGAGTATTAATATTTTCAGTATTAAAGGCTGCTCTTTCCTGGCGATCTTCAGCATTATCTATTTGTGCCGCAGAAGATTCTTTAATGCCTTCAATTGCATTTAACAATCCGTCTTTTGATTCAATCCCGGCTTTAAAAGGAAGAGTTTCGCTGCTCTTGTCGTAAACTGCTTTAAAATAGATAGTGTTCTGGCCGCCATGAAAGCAGTTTTTTAAAAAGCTGCTTTGTTCTTTAAAGAGATTATGCAATATTTCACCAAATAAGCTGGAGTTAAAATACATCCCGGCAGAATGCGCCTGGAGCACAAAGATGCCATCATAATAATCAACGACCAGGCCCGGCATCCCGTCACCCTCTGCATTTACAAGCCTGAATGCATTAGTGTTATTTAAAACTCCTGTCTGCTTTCTGAGTAAAAATGCATCCTTGAACCTGGATTCCCAGAACTGCCTTAATACATCAGTTTTTTTAAAAGAAAATATCCTTACAGAAATCGAACTTGGCTGGTAGTGTCCTGTGGCAAGATAATTACCATCAAAATCATGTATATCCACAATGTCTCCTTCATGGACATCTCCTTCGATTCTGCTTATTGCACCGGAAAACACCCAGGGGTGGTGCCTTATAAGGGATTTTTCCTTTCCCTGTTTTAATATGATTCTGGAATACATTTTTTGTTTTTTAAGCCCCTGTTGATTACACCTTTTTTAAAAATCCTTTCCGGGCTGCATGTGCTATAAACTTTTTTCTCTGTCATGGCAAACAATATAATTCTCCTGCACTTAGCGTATTGACAACTTTAAAATCAGCATTTAGATTTTAGCATATTAAGATGATAAAATATCCAAAACATCACTATTTTTAGTTAGATGGAAATTAAAAAAGATATCTGCAAAAACGAAACATCTTTGTGGCTCGCAACAACTCCTGCTACTGAATTTGAGCAATTGCCCGAAGGCGGAGGCATGGAATTCGATACAACAGTAGTCGGAGCAGGAATTGCGGGAATTACCACTGCGCTTCTTTTGAAGAAGTCCGGATTAAAAGTCGCCCTTATTGATTCTGAAAGAATTGCTGCAGGAGTGTCAGGTTACACAACCGGAAAAGTAACCGCACAGCATATTGTGATTTACAGTTATCTGATAGAAAAATTCGGGAAAAAACTGGCAAAACAATATGCAGGCGCAAACTTTGGTGCCATCAAAATGATAAAAGAGCTTATTGATGAGTATTCAATAGAATGTGATTTTTTCGAAAAAACTGCTTATACATATGCAGAAACTTCTGAAACTCTAAAGCAGATATATAAAGAATTGGAAGCAGCAAAGAGCCTTGGGTTACCTGCATACTTTACAAAAGATGTCCCTCTGCCCATACCTTCAAAAGGTGCTATATGTTTTTCAGGACAGGGCCAGTTTCATCCACGCAAATACCTGCTGGCACTGGCAGGGCAGATACCTGGAAGAGGCAGCCAAATATTTGAAAAAACAAGAGCCCTTACACTTAAGGAAGGCAGCCCGTGTACGCTATATACGGACAGGGGCCAAATAATATCTGAAAATATTGTAATATCTACACATTTTCCCTTTTATGATAAGCCCGGCCAGTATTATGCAAGAATGGAAGCCGGCAGGATATATACATTTGCGATGAGGCTTAATTCGCCGTTTCCCGATGGCGTTTTTATAAGCGCAGAAAAAGATATTTATTCATTCAGGTCCCAGCCATACGAAAACAGCGAGCTTGTCATTGCGGGCGGCCAGGAGCATGTTACTGGACAGGTAGAAGATACCAGCGAGCGGTTCCGTCTGCTTTACAGTTATGTAAAACAGTTTTTTGATATCGATCATATTGAATTCTGCTGGTCATCTCAGGACAATAACACTATTGATATGGTTCCATATATAGGACGTTACCTGCCGGATTCCAGGCACATTTATATTGCCACCGGCTTTAATGGCTGGGGCATGACTCATGGAACAATTTCTGCAATAATATTAAATAGCCTGATAACAGGCAGCAGCAGCCCCTGGCAGGAAGTTTATGACCCCTCAAGATTCCAACTGTCAAGGTCCGGGGAAAAAACACTTCAGGAAAAATCCGATGAAAATATAAGCAAAGAAGATAAAAAAATCATAAAGGAACCTGAAAATATCCTTTCAGGCATGGATGTTAATGATGGTAAGATAATAGATATCGAAGGCACAAAAATTGCAGTTTATAAGACAAGAGAAAATGAAGGCATTTTTTTGAGCCCGGCATGTACTCATATGAACTGCCTTGTCAGGTTTAATGATGCTGAAAAGTCATGGGACTGCCCCTGCCATGGCTCGAGATTTACATTCGATGGAAAAGTGCTTAACAGCCCTGCAATTGAGGCGCTGACTGTCATCCTTGATTTAAGAAAAAACGATAAATAATTGCTGTTAACCCAAAATAGAAGGGAACCCTAAAGTGGGGCGTTTATTTAGGGATTGAATGAAGCGATTGTATTTATCAAGGTTAGAAAGCTTATAATACGCTAAAGCCCCAACAATCGAACTATTATTGGAAGAAGTAACTATCCTTGATTCATTTATTGCAATCTCTACATTTACAAGCTCTTTTTTAACATCATTTACAGCTGTGTCATTTCTAATGAGCCCCTTTTTAAGCAGGTTTCTGAATAAATCTGTGAAAAAAGAATACTTATTATCAGATAATAATTTTTTAATATGTGGAAAACAATCAAAATCAATTCTATCGTTCCCGCGCAACAATTCTCGTGTGAATTTATAGTGTAATCCAAACGGCTGACTTTTTTCAAGAATACTATTGGTGAAAACATCGGCACTCTCGATTATTATCTTTATATTTTGCTCCAATTTTAATGGTATTTGTTTTTACACAAGTCCAAAATATTTCTCAAAAAACTTCATTAGCTTCTCAATTACCCTCTGCTTTTTAGTCGCTCTGTTGCCACCACCAAAGCGTGAAACTGGAGGCATGATCTTATCAATGTCTGTGCCGGTTGTCTTGAGTGTACCATCTCGGAAGGAATTATCGATGAACCGCTTTGTTTCTTCCTGCTTGAGCTTTTCTTCGCTAATGATTGCTGCAAGGTCGGTTTCCTTTTGCTCATGGACAAATTTATGCCAACCCTCATCGACCTTGGTGGAAGCGTTGACCGTGTCAATGAAGTGCTCAATAAGCTCTTTCTTGCTGCGGAGTTGTAAGCTTGAATTGACAGCCTTGCCAATCGATACAAGAATGCTCTTGTCTTCACAGTTGGAGGCATGGTACTTAGCTACGAGCATAAGGATGTAGTCTATGTTGATTTCAATCTGCTTTATCAGTTCAATCTCAAAGATAATGTCATCATTGATTTTTTCCTTATCAGCAAATTTATCTTTTGTGAATTCCTGATAGAGGTCAATATAAACACTCTGATAGTCCTGATAATCCCTATCTGTCAGAATCTCATTCCCAGAAAAGTTGTCGAATGCTGTCAAGATATTCTTTAGGCGCAAGATAGCACCGAAAAGGCTTA
>Ga0172375_10005600_pt1 | contig 18036 bp, 14 predicted proteins | sample LakKiv1m_FD_114537 | JGI IMG/M metagenome (GOLD analysis project Ga0172375, IMG submission 114537) | Freshwater microbial communities from Kabuno Bay, South-Kivu, Congo - kab_092012_11.1m | ecosystem: Environmental > Aquatic > Freshwater > Lake | place: Democratic Republic of the Congo...
CGCCCCCCGCGCGGGGGGCGTGTTACCAGAGGATGCGAACGGGGTATTGGTGGATGAGCGGGTCGGGGGTGAGGACGGTCATGGTGTGTTCGATGGCCTGACAGATCAGGATTCGGTCAAAAGGATCCTTGTGGTGTGATGGCAATTTGGGAAGGTGGAAGGTCGCTTCCTCACTGATTGGCAACGGGGTGATAAGGTGCTGTTCCCGTTGTCGGGAGATGAAGGAACCCGGCTCTTCGGGCAGGGGCAACCTGCCCAATGACCATTTGACGCCGATTTCCCAAGAGGAAGCCGCGCTGAGATAAACTTCGTTGTCCGGGTCGCTGAAGGCGCGACGGGCGGTGGGGGAGAGTTCGTCGCTGTCGGCGACAAGCCAGAGGAAGGAACAGGTGTCGAGCAGGAGTTTCACGGCTCTTCACCGCTGAACGCCGCGATGATGTCCGGAGGAAGGGGGTCGAAGAATTCCCGGGGAATGGTGAAGCCGGGATGCTCTTTTTTGGCCAAGCCGATGGGCCGTTTGTGACGCCCGGGCGACTTGACCGGGCGCAACTCGGCCACCGGTCTGTTCCGGTTGCAGATGACAACCGTTTCGCCTTTGGTCACCCGGTTGAGATACCCGGAAAAATGACTTTTTATTTCATTGATGTTGACGTTCCCCATGGCGCTATTCTAGGTCATGAACATGACCTTATCAAGGTTTTTCTCATCGTCGCAAGGGAACCGGTCTCTTCATCCCAGCAGGGCTAGCATCTCCCGCACCGCCTGATCGATCCCCACGAAAATCGCCCGCGCCATCACCGCATGGCCGATGCTCAATTCCTCGATAGTATCCAGTCTCGCCACCGGTGCGGTATTCTGGTAGTTGAGGCCGTGGCCGGCGTTGACCCGGAGTCCGAGCTCGTACGCCTCTTCCGCCGCCGCGGCGATCAGCGTGAACTCCTCTTCCCGCTCTGCGTCATTCTTTGCGTCGGCGTAACGGCCGGTGTGGATCTCGACAAAGGTAGCGCCGATGGCCTGCGCTGCCTTGAGTTGTTTTGATTGCGGGTCCACGAAAAGGCTCACCGGGATGCCGGCCTTGGCCATCTTGCGCACCACCGCGGTCAGCTTTTTTTGTTGGCCGGCCACGTCGAGGCCGCCCTCGGTGGTGAGTTCCTGGCGTTTTTCCGGTACCAGCGTGACCATGTCCGGCTTGAGCCGGAGGGCGAAGTCGATGATCTCGGTCGCGGCCCCCATCTCCAGATTGAGCTTGGTTTTCACCGTTTGCCGCAACAGCAGCACGTCGCGGTCCTGGATGTGGCGGCGGTCTTCCCGGAGGTGAACGACGATGCCGCTGGCGCCTGCGAGTTCGCACAACCCAGCGGCCAGCACCGGGTCGGGCTCGGCGCCACCGCGCGCCTGGCGCACGGTGGCCACATGATCGACATTGATGGCTAGTTGCACCATGGTCCCCCTCCTTGTGGTTCGTCTTAGGGCAGCGAGCAGTTGCGCTTCCGCCGCCCCCATCCTTTGCGCTTCCTCATTGGAGCGTTCGTGGTCATAGCCCAGAAGATGCAGCAGGCCGTGGACCAGCAGCACGGTCAGCCGTTGGTGCAGGGTAATGTTTTCGGCGTTGGCCTCGCGGGCCGCGGTGTCCAGCGAGATGACCACGTCGCCCAGCAGCTCGCGCCCCGGCATTTCTCCACCCGCTTCCTGTAGGGCAAAGGCCAGCACGTTGGTTGGTTTGTCCTTGCCGCGGTAGTCGCGGTTGAGCGCCATTATTGCCGCATCGTCCACCAGCACGATGCTCCATTCCGTGGTGGCGCAGCCGCAGAGATTGAGCAGCTCCTCCGCCTGCTGGTTGAGGAATGCCAGGCTGATGGTGTGTCGGGTGGTCTCGCAGCGCAGGGCAACGGGCATGGTTATTTCCGGTGGCGGGTTTGGGTGGTGGGTACCTGACGCTTGGCCGCCTGGCGTTCGTAAGCGCGGATGATCTCCTGCACCAGGGGGTGGCGCACCACGTCCACATCGGTGAAGTGGCACATGGCAATGCCGCGGACATCCTGCAAGGTCCGCTCGGCATCGATGAGGCCCGATTTCTGCGCCTCGGGCAGGTCGATCTGGGTGATGTCGCCGGTGATTACTGCCTTGGAGCCGAAGCCCAGGCGGGTGAGGAACATCTTCATCTGCTCCCGCGTGGTGTTTTGCGCCTCGTCGAGGATGACAAAGGCGTTGTTTAGTGTCCGCCCGCGCATGAAGGCCAGCGGCGCGATTTCGATGACGCCCTGTTCGATGAGATCGGCGGATTTGCCGTGGCCCAGCATGTCGTTCAGGGCATCGTGCAGCGGCCGCAGGTAGGGGTTGACCTTCTGGGTCAGGTCGCCGGGCAGGAAGCCCAACCGTTCGCCGGCCTCCACCGCCGGCCGGGCCAGGATGATGGTGCGTACCTGCTTGGTGGCATAGGCGGCCACCGCCATCGCCACCGCGAGATAGGTCTTGCCGGTGCCGGCTGGGCCGATGCCGAAGACGATGTCGTGGTGGCGGATGCTGTCGATGTACTGTTTCTGGTTGATGCTCTTGGGCGACACCACCTTCTGCTCGGCGGTGATGTAAACCTTGTCGAGGAAGATTTCCTTGAGCTTCGCCTTGGGTGAGCCTTCGAGGATGCGCAGCGCGTAGGCCACGTCCGCCGGATAGACCGGATACCCCGCCTTGATCAGCTCATGGAGCTTGGCAATGGCCGAGGCCGCCACTTCGACCTCGTGCTTGAGGCCGCTTATGGTGAGGGTGGCGCCCCGCACCTGGATGGTGACTCCGGTGGCCTCCTCGATGGTGGTGAGGTTCTTGTTGAGGTCGCCATAAAGCAGCAAGGCGGTGGCATTGTCGCCGAGTTGTAGTTCTTGCCTGGTCACTACTTGCGGCCCTTCAACTCCTCGTCGATCATCTTCTGGATCACCGCAACATCGCGGTCCTTGACCCGGCGCCCATTGACAAACAGGGTCGGCGTGCCGCGGACGCCGGCGCGGCGGCCGTCGTTGATGTCTTTTTCCAGCCGCTGGACCTGTTCGGGGTTGGCCTGGTCCTTGTCGAACTGGCCCAGGTTAAGCTTCAGCCCCTGGGCCAGGGCACGGAATTTTTCCGGGGTCAACTCCTTCTGATTCGCAAAGAGGCGGTCGTGCATTTCCCAGAACTTGCCCTGTTTCTGGGCGGCAAGGGCGGCAAGGGCCGCTGGCCGGGCGCTTTTGTGGAAGCCCAGCGGGAAGTGTTTGAAAACCACCTTGACGGTTTTGGGGTTGTGTTGCAGCACTTGTTCGAGCAGGGGGCCGACCTGGCTACAGTAGGGGCACTCGAAATCGCTGAAGACCACGAGTTCCACCGGCGCGTTGGCTGGGCCGACAAAGGGGGCGCCGTTGGTATCGATCGGCATGGCGAAGTTGACCGCCAGCGCTTGCACCGCCCCACTCTTGCTGCTGCTCACATAGACCTTCTCGTCAACTCCGGCAGGGGCAAAGCCGGCAACGCTGATGCGGTCCATGGCCGGATCGACCTTGATGACATCGTTGAGGCTGCCGTCGGCGCCATAGACCTGGACCTTGCCGCCGTCGGTCAGCACGTAGAGCCACTGGCCGTCGGTGGAGCCGGCCAGATCGCGGGGCGGGTTGTCGGGCTTGATATTTTGGAGCACCTCGGTATCCACGCGGGCCAGGGCGATGGCGGGCAGCAGCAGGAGCAGCAGGGCAAGGAAGGCGAGGTGGCGGCAATGCATCTTGGTCCTCTTCATGTTGTGTGGTTTGGGTACCGGAGCGGCACACTTCCTGTCATTATACCTGCCGCCAGCTTTTCCGCAAGCACGCGGCGCGGGTCACGGCAGGAGGTCGTCGAGGAGCAGGGCCAGGTGTGTGACCTGGCATTGGCCCTCGCCAGCAGTCAGCCCCTGTTGCCACTGGAGCAGGCAGCCCGTGCAGGTGGTGGTGACGATCTCGGCCTTGGTGGCGGCGAGTTCGGCGAATAGCCGTCCGCGAATCTGGGCCGAGAGCGTGGGCTGGGCCAGGTGGAACAAGCCGCCGTGGCCACAGCAGCGCGGGCCATGGGGCAGCTCGACTAAGTTGAGTTGGGGGAATCGGCCCAGCAATTCCCTGGGCGGCGTGGTGATTTTCAGGTGGAAGCGCAGATGGCAAGGGTCATGATAGAATACCGGCCGGGGCGTGGTGCGGTTTGGAGCGATCGGCCGTGCGCCAAGGGCGGCCAGCAGGAAGGTGGAAAATTCTTGCAGCCGGTCGGCAAAGGCAGTGGCCCGTTCCCGCCATCTCGGCTCGTCGGCAAAAAGGCGGGGGTAGCTGGCCAGATGGCTTTGGCAGGAGGAGCAGCTTACCAGGATCGGCGCCTCGAGACCTTCGAACGCCTCGATATTGCGCTGGGCGAGTTTTCTGGCGGTGGCCAGGTCGCCAGCCGCTTGGGCAGCGAGGCCGCAACAGCCCTGGCCGCTGGCCGCTACTGGCGCGGGCTGGCCGCTCTTGCGGCAGAGAGAAGCAGTGGCGGTTGCAATCTCCGGCTGGAGATGGGTGGCAAAGCAGCCGGCAAAGTAAAGGAGGGGCGAGGTCGAATCCGCCGTGGCTGGCATGGTTGACGCCACGGCCGTAGGTGGTGAATCGGCCGGCAGCCCCAAGCGCAACCGCAATCCGCTTTCGGCCGGGAGTTTTTCGGCCAGGCGCAGGATGGCCCCCAGGCCCTTTAGCAGCCCTGGGTGCGCCAGGGCCTGGCGGGTCAGGAACCTTAGGAAGGCGTGCTCGCCGGCCTGGCGTGACAACTGCTCCCGCGCCGTGACAATTTCCTCGGTTATCCTGAGCCCGCGCGGGCAGACCGCCTCGCACGCCCCGCACAGCAGGCAGCGGGAAAGGATTTCGGCAAAGGTGGCCGAGGCGGTACGCGGGTCGAGGCGGGAGAGCAGATGGAGTTTGCCCCGGCCGCCATGGTACTCGCGGCCGGTAACCTGGAAGATCGGGCAGGCGGCGGTGCAGGCCCCGCATTTGGCGCAGAGCGCATCCGCCACCTTCACTGTTTGGTGTTGCTCCACAGCAGGAACGCCTTGATGAAGCCGTCAAGGTCGCCGTCCAGCACGGCGTCAACATTGCCGACCTCGTAGTTGGTCCGGTGGTCCTTGACCAGCCGGTAAGGTTGCAACACGTAGGAGCGGATCTGACTGCCCCAGGCGATCTCCTTTTTCTCGCCGGAGAGCTCTTGCTGCTGGGCGGCCTTGGCTTCCTTCCCCTTTTCATAGAGGCGGGCGCGCAACATCTTCATCGCCATGTCGCGGTTGCGGTGCTGGCTGCGTTCGTTCTGGCATTGCACCACGATGCCGGAGGGCAGGTGGGTGATGCGGATGGCCGAACTGGTCTTGTTGACGTGCTGGCCGCCGGCACCACTGGCCCGGAAGGTGTCGATCCGTAGATCCTTTTCGTTGATGTCCACCTCGATGTTGTCGTCCAGTTCCGGGAAGATGAAGACCGAGGCAAAGGAGGTGTGGCGGCGGCCGCCGGCGTCGAAGGGCGAGATGCGCACCAGGCGGTGGATGCCCATCTCTGAACGCAGGTAGCCGTAAGCGTAGCGGCCGGTAATCAAAACGGTCACGCTCTTGATGCCCGCCTCGTCGCCGGGTAACTCATCGAGCATTTCGCTGGCAAAGCCGCGCTCCTCGGCCCATCGCAGGTACATGCGCAGCAGAATCTGCGTCCAGTCCTGGGCCTCGGTGCCGCCGGCGCCAGCATGGATGGTAATGAGCGCGTTGTTGGCGTCATGTTCGCCGGTGAACATGCATTCGAGTTCCAGCCCCTCAATCCGCTGGGTGAGCGGTTTGAGGGACTGCGCCACCTCGCGCTCGGTGGCTTCGTCCCTTTCGGCGACCGCCATATCTAGCAGTAGCTCGGCCTCTTCCCAGGTCGAGAAAGTCTGGCCCCAGGTGGCCACTGAATTCTGGAGCGCCCCCTGTTCCTTCTGCACCTCGGTGGCGCGGTCGATGTCGCCCCAGAATTCTGGCGACATGGTGAGCTGCTCCAGTTCGGTTAAGCGGGCAAGTTTTTTATCGACCTCAAAGATGGTCCCTGAGGGTGAGCAGGCGGGCCTTAAGGTCCTGGAGTTTTTCCTTTAGTTCCGGGGCAATGGTCATGGTTTTGTACTCCTTGATTTTTTGTCCGTCCTGATTGTAATCACGATTCCGCAAAGCGCCAAGCCGAAAGAGCAGAGGCCGAAGAGGTGGCCGGCCTGGTTGAAAAAGGTGGCAGTGGAAAGCAGCGGCACTTGGGCGGTGCGGCTGGCGGTGGTGAAGAGTCCCGTGGGTCCGCTCACCTTGCCGGTGGGCATGATTACGGCGCTGATCCCGGTATTGGCGGCGCGGGCCAGGCTGCGGCGATTTTCCACCGCCCGCAGCACCGCCATGGAAAGATGCTGCCACGGTGCGGTGGAGCGGCCGAACCAGGCATCATTGGTAAGATTGACCAGCAGGTTGGCGCCGCTGGCCGATGACTGCCGGGCCAGTTCCGGGAAGATGCTCTCAAAGCAGATCAGCACCCCGAGCCGGGCCGGGCCGAGGGCAAGGGGCGCGCGGGAATCGCCGGGGCTGAAATCGCCCAAGGTCTCGACAATGGGGGCAAAGAAGGGCAGCAGGGTGCGCAGGGGGATGTACTCGCCAAAGGGCACCAGATGCTGTTTGTGGTATTGGCCTGCCACCCGGCCATCCGGGCCGATGAGGAAGCTGCTGTTGTAATAGCGCAGCTCGCCGCCGGCCGTTGGGTCCGGCTCGCGGTGTGGTGCGCCGGTGAGCAGCGCCGCTCCCCGCGGCCGGGTCAGATCGGTCAGCCGTAGGAAGAGCGAGTTTTCCAGCGGGTAGAAGGGCAGGGCGGTCTCCGGCCAGACTACCAGGCTTCGCGGTTGGCGGCCGAGCGCCTCTTCCGAGAGGGCGACATACTCCCGCACCGTGGCTTCCTGATAAGCTGGTGCCCATTTCTGGTCCTGCGGGATGTTGCCCTGGACCAGGGCCACCGGCAGGGTCGGGCTCTGTTGCATGGCCGCGCTGACCAGGGGCAGTCGGAGCAGGCCGTAACCCATGGCGAGCAGTAAGAGCAGGGCAGCGGCAATAAGATTGGTCAAGCGGGGTTGGTCACGGCTTTCCGCCGTGCGGCGGGTGAGGAGCAGGGCAATGATGGTGTTGCAGAGCACGAGGCAGCAGGTCACTCCGTGGTGGCCCAGGAGGTCGGCTACCTGGATGAGCGGCAAGAGGGTATATTGGCTGTAGCCCAGGTCCTGCCAGGGGAAGCCGGTGAAGAGCCAGCCGCGCAGTACGTCGAGCCCCACCCACAGCGCGGGCGCGAACCAGAGCAGGTGGTGGCCGGGCGCCATGCTGAACCAGCGGGCAAAAAGGGCGAGATAGCCGGCCATGTAGAGGGCGAGCAGCAGCAAGGCGGTGGCGGCCACCGCCGGCTGGACTTGGCCATAGGTGGCGAGTACGGTGATGATCCAGGCCAAGAGCGGCAGATAGAAGGCGAGGCCGCAGGTAAGGCCCAACAGGGTGGCGGTGCGCGGGGTGGCCCGGCGCAAGGCGAACATGAGCGGGGCGAGGCCGAACCAGGCGAGTCCGGCCCAGCCGCCAGCTCCTGGCGAGGCGAAATAAAGCAACAGGCCGGAGAGGATGGCCAGGGCCAGGCCGCGTAAAGCGCGGCCGGTGGCACCGGCAACGGCCGGCGCGCATTGACGGGCAGGGCTAGCGGTCATGGTCAGCGTTTTTTCTGGAGCTTGATGGTGAGGATGCGGCGTTTGTCCGCCGCCACCACTTCGAAAACGAGGCCGTTCATCACCATGGTGGTGCCGGCGGCCGGCACCCGGTCGAGGTGATGGAGGATGAGGCCGCCCACCGATTCATAGGGCCCTTCCGGCAGGGTGAGGTTGAAGAAGTTTTCCACCTCTTCGAGGTCCACCTTGGCGTCGGTGAGCACGGTGTGGTCGTCCACCACCTTCCAGCGGATGACCTTTTTGTCATACTCGTCGCCGATCTCGCCAACGATCTCCTCCACCACGTCCTCCAGGGTGATGAGCCCGCGCACCGCGCCGAATTCGTCGGTGACTATGGCCATGTGGATTTTCTGGGCCTGGAAAAACTTGAGCAGATCGACGATTTTGCGGTTTTCCTGGACAAAACAGGCGGTTTTGGCCAGCTCGCCGGCGGTGGCCGCCCCGCTCCCGCCCAGGCATGAGGGGAGCAGGTCCTTGGCATGGAGGATGCCGATCATCTGCTCCGGGGTTTCGGTGTAGACCGGGATGCGGCTGTAGCCTTTGTCGATGATCAGGCGGATGAGGTCCGGCACCGGGGTCTTGGCCTCGGCCATCACCATGTCGGAGCGGGGAGTCATGATCTCATGGGCCAGGGTATCCTTGAATTCCAGGATACTGGCGATCATCTTGCCCTCTTCCGGCGAGATCAGCCCCTGCTCCTCGCCCTCTTCCAATATCTCCTGGATTTCCTGCTCGATCTCCTCGGCGCTTTCCGGTTGGCGGAAGGCGGAGAGCCGAGTCAGCAGACGCTTCCAAAGCGATTCGGGCGCGGCCGGGGCAGGGGAGGGTTGGTCGTTGGCGTCCATGGGGCTTGGGGGTCTGGCTCTCTTCCGTGGTTGGGGGCAGGAGTGGCGAATCACCTCATGGATACGCTGGTGGTACTGCTTTGTCCAGAAAAAAAATTGACGTCTTTTTTGAAACTAGGTATAAGGGCCACGGTTTTGCCATGGGGAGGCAGTCGGGTTGGTTAAACGCCCGCGAGGGAAGTAAAGCCGTAATGGTGGTTCAAAAAAAGAGGGTGCTGCGCCAGAGTCTTGGCCAGCGGCCGGTTCCGCGATTTCATCTTTCCATTTACCTGGAAACCGAGTACAAGGACACAGGGGAAAATACCGGCGAACGCCGCTGTACTCTGCCCTTTTCCCGCTGACGACGCATAGCACGACCGGGCACGCCCGGCAAACAACACGCCAGAGGGTTGGCTTGAAAGAACGTGTATTGATTGCAAATCGTGGCGAGATCGCCTTGCGCATTATGAACGCCTGCAAGGGCCTCGGCCTTGACTATGTGGTGATTTATACGGCGGCGGATGAAGGATCGGAACATGTCCGCCGCAACCTCGACAGCCAGAGCAACACCAAACGGGCCTGGCGGGTGTCGAGCTATACCGACCCCAACGATCTCTTCGCCGTGGCCGACCACACTGGCTGCACGGCGATCCATCCGGGCTACGGCTTCTTCTCCGAGGATTACCGTTTCGCCCGCCGTGCCACCATCCGCAGCCGGCCGCTCACCTTTATCGGCCCCAAGTGGGAGGTGATCAAGGACCTCGGCGACAAGATCAACACGAAAAGGGTGGCCAACCGCCTCGGCATCCCCACCATCCCCGGCACCGACGGCCCCATCTACAACGAAATGGAGGCCGAGGATATTGCCCAGCATCTGCTCCATGAGCAGAACGAACAGGGCACCGAACATCCCTCGGTGCTGGTCAAGGCAGCGGCCGGTGGTGGCGGCATGGGCATCGAGGAGGTCTCCGAGATCGAGCACTTCCGCCGGGTCTATCGCCAGATCCAGAATTACGCCAAGCGCCAGTTCGGCGACCCCGGCGTGCTTATCGAGCAGCGCATCCGCGACTTCAATCATCTGGAGGTCCAACTGGTGTGCAGCCGCCATGGCGAGCGGGCCCACTTTGGCACCCGCAACTGCACCATCCAGAGTACCGGCCGCCAGAAGCGGCTGGAGGCGGCGCCGGGCTTCGACAATTCCTGTTTCCCCTACGGCTTCGACGCCACTGATACCCTGGATAAGGTGGTGGGCTACTCGCTGAAACTAGCGGCCCACGTGCGCTACGATAACGTTGGCACCTGGGAGTGGATCGTGACCCGCGACGGCCGGCCCTATCTCCTGGAGGTCAATACCCGCATCCAGGTGGAGAACGATGTCTCGGCCCGCATCAGCTATCTCAATGGCAAACACCCCAATTTGATCCGCGAGCAGATCCGCCTGGGGCTTGGCGATCGCATGGGCTTTTCCCAGCGCGACATCGATTTCCGCGGCGCCAGCATCGAGCTGCGCATCGTGGCCGAAGACCCGTACCGAGGTTTTGCCCCGTGGGTCGGCACCATCTCCAAGTTCAGCCACCCGCAGCACGACTGGTCCGTGGTTTACACCCATGTGCCCACCGACCGGCCTTACGTGATCCCCAGCGAATACGACCCCAACCTGGCCTTGGCCCTGGTCTGGGGTGATTCCATGGCCGAGGCCAAGGAGCGGGCCCGTCAATTCCTGGGCGAGACCGTGATCGAGGGCACCTCCGCCAGTGGCGCGCCGATCAACACCAATCTGCAATATCTCGCCGAGAACATGGACCGGCTGCTCACCTTCTAACGGCAAGGTGTCCCGTATATGAGTGAAGATCTCCGCAAACGATTGCTCAAGCTCGAAGAGCGCATCAATTACCTGGGCCAGATCAAGGAGGGCACCGACTGGGGCAATCTGCCCGGCCTGCGCGAGAAGTTCGCCCGGCTGCGCGGCGGCTTCTATGATCTGACCCATGACGAAATGCTTAGCGAGATCAAGGAGTTCGAGGATTCCCTCACCTTTCTCGAAACGCGCTGCGAGGAGACCCTCACCCCGATGGAACGGGTGCGTATCGTCCGCAGCCCGCTGCGTTTCTCGCTCAAGGACATCCTTGAAAATGTCTACGAGGATTACACCGAGCTTGGCGGCGAGGAAGACGCCAACATCGATCCCGCCATCGTCGCCGCCCGTGCCAGCATCTCCCGCCGGGTGAAGAACAAGCTCGCGAGCCAGCAGGTCATGGTCATTGGCCACGAGAAGGGGCACGGCGAGGAATACCGCAACGGCGGCAGTACCAAGCCGTGGGGCAACGAAAAGGCCCTGCGCTACATGCGGGTTGCCGAGACCGAGGGCATTCCCATCCACTTTTTCGTCTTCACCCCCGGCGCTTTCCCGGCGGAGGATTATCCCGGCGCGGCGCAACAGATCGCCCGCAACCTTTATGTCATGGCCAAGCTCCGGGTGCCGATGATCGCCATCACCTCCGAAGGCGGCAGTGGCGGCGCCGAGGCCGTGGGCATGGGTGATGTGCGCCTGATGTTCTCCCACGGCTACTATTCGGTGATCTCACCCGAGGGCGCGGCCGCCATCGAGGGCAAGATCCGTGAAGGGCAAAAGGTGCCCAAGGAGTTGGTGGAGGAGTGCGCGGACCGGCTCCACATCACCGCCGGGGAAAACCTCGAACTCGGCACTATTGACCGCATCATCCAGGAGCCGCGCCTGGGCGCCAAGCGTGACGACTTTGCCTTCTTCCGCGAGTTGAAAGACGAGGTGATCCGCGCCACCGACGAGGTGGTGCTCAAGACCAAGAGCCTGCGGGCCTTCCGCGCCTATGAGCTGAAGGTGCAGAAGGCGGAGGAGAACTCCGCCGAGGAACCGCACATCGACATCACCTGGGAGTTGGATAACGACGAGATCAAAAGGCTGCTGGCCCTGCGCTCCCGTAAATACCGGGCCATGGCACGGCAGGGCTACACCGAGAAAGAATCGGCCTGCGCCTTCTGGTGCCAGAAGGCGCGCCGTAACCTGGCCAAGCTCTATTACTCCTTCCGCTACGATGTGCTGAAGCCCCAGCACAAGCAGGTGCGCAAGGTAATCAAGGACGTCTCCGGCGAGGGCTCCATGCTGATCAAGCAGGTCTCCGCCCCCTTCAGCTCGGCCTATGATTTCATTGCCCGCAAGCCCGGGGCACGGCCGACCCGCATCGGCGGTTTTATCTCGGCGGTCGAGGATCCCATCGAGTTCGGCGAGGTTTACACCAGCCCGCTGGCCAACGAGGACCGCACCATCACTTGCCCCAATGCCGAAAAGAGCGGCTGCCGCGACCTGTGGGTGCCGGACCTCTACGGCGAGTTTTGCGGCGTCTGCGAGAATTGCGGCCACCATTTCCCGCTGGAATATGAATGGTACCTGCACCATCTTTTCGATCCCGGTTCCATCCGCGAGTTCAACCGCGAGATCGCCTCGGGCAATCCGCTCAGTTTTCCCGGTTTCGACAAGAAGGTGAAGGCCGCCGCGGTCAAGACCGGCCGCAAGAGCGCCATGGTTACCTTCGATGCCAAGGTGATGGGCATCGATATCGTGGTGGCCATGCTTTACAGCGATTTCCGCAACGGCACCGTGGGTTCCGCCGAGGGCGAGAAGTTCGCCCGGGCCTGCGAGGCGGCCAAAATCAAGCGGCGGCCGCTGCTTTCCTACGTGCACACTACCGGCGGCATCCGCATCCACGAAGGCACGCTGGGTGTGGTGCAGATGCCCAAGTGCACCATGGCGGTGCGGGAATACATCGACTCCGGCGGCCTCTACATCGTGGTCTACGACAACAATTCCTACGCCGGCCCGCTGGCGAGCTTCCTCGGCTGTTCGCCTTACCAGTTCGCCATCCGTTCGAGCCGCATTGGTTTCGCCGGCCCGCGTGTTATCCGGGAAACCACCGGCGAGGAGATCCCGCCCGATTACCACAATGCCCGGAGCGCCTTGAAGCGCGGCCACATCCAGGGCATCTGGGACCGCCGCGAGTTTCGCCGCAACCTGCACAAATCGCTGATGACCATGGGCGGCGGCAACCTCTACTACCGTTAAGCGCGAGGCCGATGTGATGATGGAGCCGGATATTGATTTCGACGCGGTCCTGAGCCAGTACCGTTCCGACCCCTACGATTACGTGGATGTCTGTACCATGCATACCGGCCGCCTGCGCTTCAAAGTGCGGGACGGGGTTAAGGTCGAGGGGCCGACCGGCAAGTGGCACCACCTGCCCGGCACCATGCTTTTCGAGTTGGAGCGCGAGCGGAACCCCAAAAAACTTTTCTGCACCACCAACGGCGAGATCACCGACTTGCGCGGTGATCTGGAGGGGCAGTTCGTCGAGGCGGGCGAAAAGGTGATGGCCATCAAGCACCCGCTCAAGAAACGGGAGATCATCGAGTCGATCCTGCGGCGGGTGCTCACCCCGTTTGCCGCGCCGGAAAAAGCGAAATATTTCTTCTCCCTCGACCTCCAGGCCAAGATCGACAAGTACGGCCAGCGCGAGGTGGCGATCCACCCCGGCGACGAGGTACTTACCATGAGTCTTATGAAGCGCGATACCCCGGTCTATTATCAGGGTGAGCCGGGCATTATCCACTCGGTCTATTTCAAGCCCGGCGTCAGCGTCGAGCAGGGCGAGCCATTGATCGGCATCTGTCCCGGGGAAAAGCTCGCCTATATCCAGAAGATCATCACCCGCGTCAAGGCGGAGTGGGAGTAACGGGGCGCCGGTGGCCGAACCGCTAGCGCCTGCCCAGCTCCGCCGCCTGCTGGCCGACGAGGCGGCCGCGCGCGCCGCTTCCTTTCCCCCTGAGATTGCCGACCGCATCATCCGTTATGGCGGCGTGGTCGGCAGTCGCATCGGGCACTTTACCCGCCGTGGCCGTTGCATGGACCACGGCCGTGAACTTATCCGCCAGCACGAGGAAGAGGGGAGTTCCTTTCCCTCCGGTACCGTGCTCATCGCCAGTGAACTCACCGCGGGCAAAGGCCGTTTCGCCCGTGCCTGGCACGCCCCCGAGGGCGGCCTCTGGCTCACCCTCATTCTCGTCAACACCTTGCTGCCCGAGCATGGGCGCTTCTATCCGCTGGCCGTGGGCGTCGCCTGCTGCGAGACCGCGCGCCATTTCGGGGTGGATGCCCGCCTCAAATGGGTGAACGACGTCCAGGTTGGGAACCGGAAGCTCTCCGGGGTACTCATCGAGACCGAGCGCGGCCCGCGCTTTGGCGAGGAGTATGTCCTCATCGGTATCGGCCTCAACGTGAACAACGAGGCCTTCCCGCCGGAACTCATCGACACCGCGGTCTCCCTACGGCAGCTCCTCGGCCGGGAACTAGATTTGGACGAGGTCGCCGGCCAGCTGCTGGCCAAACTCGCTTGGAACATCGGCCTCTTACACCACGCCGAGGCCGAGGCTCTCCATGCTGAAGGGGAATCGGCGGCTCCCCATCCTGTTATCAGCCGTTGGCTGGCGTTGAGCGATACCATCGGCCGCCAGGTGCGCTTTGGCTTTGATGTCCAGGCGCACCCCCAGTACGAAGCCGTGGTGCAAGGGATCGACCCGGAAGGTGGCCTGATCATGACCCTAGCTGAAGACGGCGCCACCGTGGTGGAACACGCTGGCGAGATTTCCTACCTCGACTGACCTTCCCTGCCGTAATCCCCGTTGGTTTCTCCGCGTAATTTTTTCTACCACTCGGTGGTATCTCGCTTTTCTGCCGTAAAAAAAATTGAGTCGCGGTTTGATTTTTTGATAGCATGGAGTTGTCGTCGGTTCGTCGGGGGGCGGGGTAAAGGTTGCCTCTCGCCCCCCTTTACCTGGAATGTTTCGGCTTGTCGCAGCACTGTCGGTGTCGTGGTTGTGTCTGGTGCCGGGGTGGCACTTCAACCTAACCTCGTGAGGCAGGATGATGCTTAAGGACATGAAGATTGCAACGAAGTTGGCGGTTGGTTTTTGTGTGTTGGTGATATTCCTGGCGATCGTTATTGGGGTTGGATTGATGGGAATGAACAAGATCTCCCGCGATATGGATATTATTGTCAACACCAACGTCGTGCGGATCAATAATCTTCACACCGTGAATCTGGAACAGGCCAAGACCGGCATGCAGATCCGGAACATGATCCTCACCGACCGCGCGGAAAAAAGGGAGGAATACAAGCAACGGATTGTCAAGTCTCGCGACGCGCTCAATCAGGCACTGAAGGTGGCCGAGGAGAAGACCAACCCCACCGACACCAAGGCGCATGAATTGATCGCCAAGGTCAAGGAATCCATCGCGGCGTCGAGGAAGATCAACGACACGATCATGGAGTTGACCTTCCTCGGCAAGGACCAGGAGGCGGAACAGATTCGGACCAAGGAGGGTGGCCCGGCAGAACGCCTGGTGGAAAAGTGCCTCGATGAATTGTTGCAGCACAACAACGAGCGGAACGATAAGCGCGTTGCCGAGGCTGCCGGGGCCGCCGCCGTCAGCCGCAACCTGATGATAGGCTCTGGCGGGGCCGCGATCATCTTTGCCATTCTCATCGCCCTCTATCTCATCCGTTCCATCAAGGTCGGGTTGAATCAGGCGATCAAGGTGAACGACCGGTTGGCCTTGGGCGATATTGACGTGGACATCGACGCGGACCGCAAGGATGAGATTGGCGAAATGCTCGCCTCGCTCAAGAGGGTGGTTGATAACCAGAAGGAGACGGCCAGGGTGGCCGAAACCATTGCCGAAGGCGATCTCAATGTGACGGTGAAGCCGCTTTCCGAGATGGACATCATGGGCAAATCCATGGAGCGCATGGTGGCGAGCCTGAACGACATCGCCGCCAAGGCCGGCAAAATAGCCGAGGGCGACCTTACCGTGAAGGTAGAGTTGCTTTCCGACCGCGATATGCTGGGCCAGGCCCTGAGCACCATGGTGGCCAAGCTCAGCTCGGTGGTGAACAACGTTGCTGGCTCTGCCCAGAGCGTGCAGGTGATGGCCGCCGACGTGCGTGAGTCGGCGAGCCAGGTCTCCTCTATGAGCGAGCAGTTGAGCGCCGGTTCCACCCAGCTTTCGCAGGGCGCCTCGGAGCAGGCCGCGGCGGCGGAGGAATCATCATCGGCCATGGAGGAGATGGTGGCCAACATCCGCCAGAACTCGGATAACGCCACCCAGACCGAGCGGATCGCGGTTTCCGCCGCGGGCAAGGCCCAGGAGAGTGGTAAGGCGGTGGGCGATACCGTGAACGCCATGCGGGAAATCTCCGCCAAGATTGCGATCATCGAAGAGATCGCCCGCCAGACCGACCTGTTGGCCCTGAATGCGGCCATCGAGGCGGCACGGGCCGGCGAGCACGGCAAGGGCTTCGCGGTGGTGGCGGCCGCAGTGCGTAAACTGGCGGAACGCAGCCAGAACGCCGCCCAGGAGATTAGTGGCCTCTCGGTCTCCAGCATCGAGGTGGCGGAGCGCGCTGGCAACCTGCTGGCCGAACTGGTGCCGGACATCCAGAAGACCGCGCAACTGGTGCAGGAGATCAGCGCTGCTTCCAACGAGCAGACCGAAGGCGCCGAGCAGGTGAACAAGGCAATCAACCAGCTCGATCAGGTGATCCAGCAGAATGCCCAGTCGGCGGAGGAGATGTCCGCCTCTTCCGAGGAGCTGGCGGCCTCGGCTGAATCCATGGTCAGCAATTCCGAGCGGATGTTGGAAGATTCGGAGCAACTGATCGAACTGATCGGCTTTTTTAAAACCGGCGAAGAGGTGGTAGGTGTTACCCGCCGGGCGACTCAACCGCGCTTGTTGGCGGAGAGGCCTGCTGCCAAACCCGCAAAAGGGGCGTTGCCGCGCAAGCCGCTTTCCGCCCCTCCGTCCAAAGGCGAAAAGGCGCAGGCGGGCGTCAATATCAAACTGGCGGAGAAGGAAGGCGCCGACAAAGATGCCGAGTTCGAACGCTATTGACCGCCGCCGATAGCGCGAATCGTGGACGGGCCGGTGCCTTATGGGGCGGCGGCCCGTTGCCGTGCCTGCCGCCCTTTTCCGATTTGACTTCTCTTTTCCCCCTCCCCTATACTGAAAAAAGGTAACAGCCAGGTGACAGGTGGGGAGAGCCGTCCACGCCTGTCCGCCAAAAGAATTTTCACATACGCGAACGAGAGGTCTCCCATGTTCAGAGAGAAGTGGCAGGCAGCGGGGATGGCGGTGAAACTCAACGTAGCGGTGGCGGGTACCGTTATCGTGCTCATGGCCGGCATCACCCTGGCCATCAATCTGGCGGTGCAGGCCGCCTTCCGTGGCCAGAACGAAGCCTTTGTCCAGACCCTTGCCAAGCAGCAGCAGGCCCAGGAGCAATTGCTGCGGCAGGATCTTTTCCGGAAGGGGCAATCCTTTGCCGAGATGCTAGGCCGCACTGGCCAGGACCTGCTGGTCAATTTCGAGTTCGCCTTTTTGGAACAGATTGTCCAGAGCACCATTTCCGACCCGGACATCGCTTTCGTGGTCTTCCACGACGCCACTGGCAAGGCGGTCACCACCCAGAGCACCAAGCCCGACGTCTTCGACCAGAAGAATATCATCCTGAAGGAGGTCGAGGTCGGTGGCCAGAAGGTTGGCACGGTGGAACTCGGCCTCAAGACCCAGGGCGTCGAGGCGAGTATCAAGAAACTCGCCCAGGGGAACAAACAGGTGGTCGATTCCCTGCGGGCGGAGGGCAATAGCGCGGCGTGGCGGATCGTACTCATCATCGTCTTCTGCGCTCTTGGCGCGGTGGTGCTCATCGCCTTAAGCGTTGCCTATGCCACTCGCGTTCTCATCCGGCCGCTGGTGGAGGCGGTGGGCAAGGTGAAGCTGGTGGCGGACGGTGATCTGACCACCGAGGTGGCGGTACACAGCGGCGATGAAATTGGCCAGATGCTTGGCGCGCTGCGGGCGCTCATCGAGAATCTGCGGGGTACCGCGGCGGTGGCGGCGCAGATCGCCCAAGGCAACCTCGACGTGAAGGTGAGGGTGCTTTCCGACAGGGACGTCCTGGGCGAATCCCTGGCCACCATGATCGCCAGGTTGCAGGAGGTGGTGCGGAGTGTGGTGGGCGCGGCGGACAATGTGCAAGGGGTGGCGGAGAACGTGATGGACTCCGCCAATCAGGTTTCCTCCATGAGCGGCGAACTCACCAGCGGTTCCTCCCAGCTTTCGCAGGGCACTGCTTCCCAGGCGGCGGCCGCTGAGCAATCTTCATCCTCCATGGAGGAGATGAGTTCCAACATCCGCCAGAATGCCGATAATGCGGCACAGACCGAACAGATCGCCATGGCGTCAGCGGAAAAAGCGCAGGATAGCGGCAAGGCGGTAGGCGATACCGTGGCCGCGATGCGGGAAATTTCGGAAAAGATTGCCATTATCGAAGAGATTGCGCGCCAGACTGACCTGTTGGCCCTCAAC
>Ga0172375_10005601_pt1 | contig 18036 bp, 11 predicted proteins | sample LakKiv1m_FD_114537 | JGI IMG/M metagenome (GOLD analysis project Ga0172375, IMG submission 114537) | Freshwater microbial communities from Kabuno Bay, South-Kivu, Congo - kab_092012_11.1m | ecosystem: Environmental > Aquatic > Freshwater > Lake | place: Democratic Republic of the Congo...
ACAATCCAGAGACTTGCTCGGTATCCTACATTATGATTCAACGATACTTACCTACGGTTACCTTTTAATTTGAATCAACTGGTACGTCCATTTGAACTACGCTATACATTTGTTATCAACTCTTTCAAATCTGACAAAAAAAGCACTTTTTATATAAACTTTAGTAAGTCGAAGCGACCGAAATCCCTATCTCAAAAACTTTTCCGGCGGATCATTCTGCGGTTCTTCAAAAAAAATTAATCGTTTGATTTGCTCATCGCCGATTAAATAAAAGTTTGTTCGGCGTAGCCCTGCGCCGCTAAATTTTTTCCATCGCACACGACACGAACGGCTCCCGACTGGTCCGTGCGAAATAAATAATGCCCCTCAAGCGATTCGAGAGCGTCTACGATCTCCTGACGCGGATGCCCGAAGCGATTGCGCTCTCCAACGCTGATGACGCTGATCCGCGGCGAAACCGTCGAAAAAAATTCTCGCTCGTTGAGAACTTTTCCTCCATGGTGAGGCACTTTCAATACGTCCGCCCGCAACAACGACGGCTCGACAAGCGGAATCCGGCGGACATCCCCCGCCAACAAGAAAGAATCTTTGCCGAACGTAAACTTAAGAACGAGCGAATCGTCGTTTGGATTTTTTGAAAGCGCATCGACTTTGGGATTCAACACCTCAAGAATCGTTCCGAACCCTTCGATCCGGTCGCCTTGGGACACGCACATTCGCCGACACTCGGCGGGAATCTGTTTTTCAAACGAACGATAAAGATAACTCACGTCTCGTTCCGGTCCTTCGATAAAAGAACGCACCGTTAGATTCCCAAAGATGGCGGCGAGCCCCCCGAAATGATCTTCCTCCGGGTGAGTCAAAATCACGCAATCCAGCGAACGAACCCCTCGCGATTTGAGAAACGGCAAGACATCCCATTGCCCTGCCTGACCGTTGCCTCCGTCCACGAGAAGATTTCGGCCGTTCGGAAAACGAATGAAAGCGCTATCACCCTGCCCCACGTCGAGAAACGTCGTTTCGAACCGTTCGGTCGCCGGCCGCAAAAGATCCTGGGCGATAAAAATTGAAGCCGCAAAAAGATAGACGGCCGCGACGCGAAAAAACCCTCGTCGAATACGCCTTTCCATAAAAAGATAAATAAAGCCGCCTGCAAGCCCGCAGACGAGCGCCGGATGCAATTTCCCGACGATGATCGAAGAAAAAGGTACCCGTTCCAGCAAAAACAAGCCGTGCACGGTCAAACCCATAATCGCCTTGATAAGCGCGACCACGGGCGCGACGACAGTTCCGCCGAATAAGGACAACGGAAAATAGACGGCCCCGATCAGATAAACGAGAAAGGTGGCCGGAATGATGACGAGATTGGCCAGCGGCGAAATCGGAGACACCACGTAAAAACTCTGCACCGTGAGCGGCAACGTGAGGGCCCCGCAGGTCACCGAAATCCAGAAAATTTCCTTGAAATAGAATCGTATCTTCTCAAAAAAAGTCTCCGTTTCATGCGGAAGAAGCGTGCGTTTCTCAAGCAAAGGCTGGGCAAAAATGACGATGATGCAAACCGCCAAAAAAGACAGCTGAAAACCTAAATCGAACAAATCCAAAGGGTTCAAAACCAAAAGAACGATCGCCGAAAATCCCAAGGCATTCAGCGCGTCGGCGCGTCGTCCCACGAGCCGCGAAAAGATAAAAACAGTCGCCATGAGCGCGGCCCGCATCACGGGAGACTCCCAACCCACGGTAAAGGCATAAACCCAAACCCCGACGAGAGCCACGGCCCAAGCCAAACGCCTCGAGACGAAAATCGGCGGCAAAAAAATCAAAACAATGGCCGCGACGAACCCGACATTAAACCCGCTGGCCGCCAAAAGATGCAGCGTCCCCGTCCGCGCGAACGCTTCCTGGACCGGCCCGTCCAAGCCGTCCCTTTCCCCAAAAAAAAGCGCATTGAGGATGCCCGCCGTGCGCGCATCAAAATCCCGATTCAGCGTTTTTCGAAAATGGGCACGCATACCGATAAAAAATCGCACCCAAGGGCGTCCCTTGTTCCCCACGACCTTGAACCGATCCTTCGCTCCGCAGGAAAGAAACGCTTGAATCCCCCGGCGCAACAAACGCTCTCTCGTATCCAGCCCGCCGGGATTTCGCCGCCCTTTGGGAAGATGCACCGTTCCGGCGATAAAAATACAATCCCCGTATTGGCACAGCGTTCTTTTTCGCGAGGTGACTTTGATGAGACCCCGTATCGGCTGCGACGGGGCTTTGGGTCGAAGAAGCGCTTTTTGGGTCTCCAAAACGAAATCTTGCCGGAATCCGTATCGATCCTTCCATGCGTCGACTTCGGAAACGATCGTTCCTGAAATCAAGATGTCGCTTTTGGGCCAGCTGATCGCGCGAATGTCGCTCGGTTGGGTTGCGGTGCGGAAGAACAAAAGAAGCCACCCTGCCGACAAAGCAATCAAGGGCAAGAAAATGACCGACCGGAACCTTCCGGGTACGCAAATAAGAGCCACCGGAAGAATAAACCCGACCCAAACGGGCCAGGCCAAAAATCTCCCCAGGACAATGCCGCACGCGAGTGCAACCGCGACGTAAAAAAGGGGTCTTCGGTTCAACCGAGCACCGCCGTTTCGGAAGAAACGACCCGGATCTCTTCTTGGGGCCGGCCGTGTTGGCAGGCCCAAACAATCGAGAGAAACACAACGATCATCAAAAGAGCCATAACGAGTCGCGTTTCAAACGACCCGGGCGTCTTCATGGGAGGCGTCTTAAGGTATGAATCACGATTTCCGGGCGCGAAAAATAACGAAGCGGAATGCCCGAAACACCCGCTCCGGCGCTGGTGTACCCTTGCAGGGCTCCGCTCGTCCAGGCGCCGAGATAGTATTTCCTCGAACACCTCAGACTGGCCGCCACGGGCCAGCCGCCGGGAAGACAAATCTGGCCGCCGTGGGAGTGTCCGCAAAGATAAAAATGGACGCCGCGCCGCAAAGCCGAATCGACAATCTCGGGAGAATGGGCCAAAAGAACTTTGAAGCCGCCCTTGGGCACGCCCGAAAGCGCCTTGTCGAGATCGTCCATATGGAAATAATGCGGATCATCCACGCCCAAAAGCCACAACGATTGTCCGTCGCGCGTCAACGACACGGATTCATTGAGAAGAACACGCAGACCCCCCGCCTCCATCCCCTCGACCATGCGAACCGAATCGTGATTTCCAAGCACGGTAAAGATCCCGTCCCGAAAGTTCAGGCCTGAAAAAAAATCGACCGTGAGACGCGTGGGTTTTTCGAGATCTCCGAGGATTCGATAACGAAAATCACCGGTCACGACGCAACAATCCGCCGGCACTCGGCGAACTTGCTCCTTGAGCGAGCGCGCGCCGTCCGAAATGGAATCGATATGCAGATCGGAGAGATGAAGGATTCGATAACCGTCGAAAGCGCTCGGAAGGTCGGCAAAATAAACCGTGTTGTCACGGATACGGTAGTCGAGACAATTTTGAAGTCCCCGGTTCCAAAAACCCAGCTTCTTTGCCACGCCGCCCACGCGATTCAAAAAACGCTCGGCGGAGGCATAATGAACGCTCCAGAAGCCGAACAAAATCTTATCTTTTTCGCAGCGAGCTTCTTTTTCGAGCCGGATCCTTAGCGCCGGCTGGCCGACCCTCTGTTCGAGCGAACTGGGCGGCATGGCGCTATTTCGCGGCGAGGGTGAAAATGCGCTTGGGCACGTATTTTTTATGAACAATCCGGCGAGAGCCGATCGCTTCGAGAACCTTGGAATCGGCAAGGGCTTGTTTCTCAACGTCCGATTCGGTCGCGTCGGCCGCGATCCAAAGCCGAGCCTTGATCTTGCCGTCAACCATGATGGGAATCTCGATCGTCGGATCCTCGAGAAGGTTCGAATCGAACGGAGGCCACGTCTCCGCGGAAAGACTCGAAGTCCGACCCAGTTTTTGCCAAAGCTCTTCGGCCAGATGCGGCGCAAACGGAGATAAAATGAGCACGAATTTTTCAAATACGGATTTCAAAGACGCGCCTCCCGCCTCCGGGTCGGAACTCCCCTCGCTCATCTCCTTGGCAAGCTGGTTCGACAAAACCATGAGCGCCGAAATGGCGGTATTGAAAGCCAACGCCTCGATGTCTTCGGTCACCTTCGCAATCGTGCGGTGCAACACGCGCTCGGTCGTTTTCGACACGACCCGCGCTCCGTCCTGTTTAAAAAATTCCTCGTGAAGCGTCCACACGCGTCCGAGAAACCGATAGACGCCCTCCACGCCTTTCATCGACCAAGACTTCATCTGCGTCAAAGGCCCCATAAACATTTCATAAAGCCGCATACTATCCGCCCCGTAATGCTCGATGACGGAATCGGGATTGATGACATTCCCCCGGGATTTGGACATCTTCTGCCCGTCTTCCCCGAGGATCATGCCTTGATTCACCAGTTTCGTAAAAGGCTCGGCCGTGGAGACGGCCCCCATATCGAATAAAACCTTGTGCCAAAAACGAGAGTACAAAAGATGCAGCACCGCATGTTCGGCACCGCCCACGTACAAATCGACCGGCATCCAATATTTTTCTTTCGCCTTGTCGCAAAGCGCCTGCTTATTCTTGGGATCGAGGTAGCGGAGATAATACCAGCAAGAGCCCGCCCACTGCGGCATCGTATTGGTCTCGCGACACGCGGGAGAGCCGCACTTTGGGCAACGCGTATCCACCCATTCCCGAATTTTCGATAATGGAGGCTCGGCATTTCCGCTGGGCTTGAAATCATTCGTCTCGGGCAGCCGGAGAGGCAAATCCGACTCTTTCACGGGAACGGTTCCGCACTTTTGGCAATGAACGATGGGGATCGGCTCGCCCCAATATCGTTGGCGGGAGAACAACCAATCCCGAAGTTTGTAATTAACGGCCTTTTGTCCGACGCCCTTCTCGCCGAGCCAGCGAATCATCGCCGCCTTCGCTTGGTCTGTGGAGAGACCGTCCAGGAACCCGCTTCGGACATTGACGCCGTCACCCGTGAAGGCCTCCTTCGTCACATCGCCTCCCGAAATCACTTCGATGATCGGAAGCCCGAAGGTCTTTGCAAAGGCGTAATCACGTTCGTCGTGCGCAGGCACCGCCATGATGGCGCCAGTGCCGTAACCGGCCAAAACGTAGTCGGCGATCCAAATTGGGATCCTCTGGTTGTTAACAGGATTGATCGCGTAGGCACCTGTAAATTCGCCTGTCTTTTCCTTGTTGAGCTCCGTTCGTTCAAGTTCGCTCTTAGCCGAACACGCTTTGATGTACGCTTCAACTTTTACGCGAGTTTCATCCGTCACAATCGCTCTTACAAGATAATGCTCCGGAGCAAGCACGATGTATGTCGCTCCAAAAAGCGTATCAGGGCGAGTCGTAAATACCTCAATATCATGCGACGGACGCTCAACTGAATAATCAAGTTTTTCCCGGCTTGGCTGTTTATCCAATTTAAACGTAGCAAAAGCGCCTTCGCTTCGCCCGATCCAGTTTCGCTGCATCTCTTTGATCGATTCGGGCCAATCGACCAAAGACAGATCTTCGAGAAGACGGTCGGCATAAGCCGTGATCTTGAGCATCCACTGACGCATCGGACGGCGGACGACCGGATGTCCTCCGCGTTCGCTTTTTCCGTCGACGACTTCCTCGTTGGCCAAAACACAGCCCAGCGCTTCACACCACCATACGGGCACCTCGGCCATATAAGCGAGTCCCCGCTCATAAAGCTTTAAAAAAATCCATTGGGTCCAGCGCACGTACTCGGGATCGGTCGTGTCGATCTCCCGCGCCCAGTCGTAACTCAAGCCCAGCTTTTGAATCTGGCGCTTGAACGTGCGGATGTTCTTCTGGGTCGTCACGGCAGGATGCGTACCCGTCTCGATGGCGTACTGTTCGGCGGGAAGACCGAAAGCATCCCACCCCATGGGATGAAGCACGTTGAACCCCCGCATCCGGTTGTAGCGGGAAAAAATGTCGGTTGCGGTGTAACCCTCGGGATGGCCGACGTGCAGCCCCGCCCCCGACGGATAGGGAAACATGTCGAGAACATAGAGCTTCTTGGCGCCGGGCGCCTCCTGCGGATCACGCGCGCGAAACGTATGGTGCTCGAGCCAATAGCTCTGCCACTTTTCTTCGATGGATTGAAAAGGATATAAAGTTTCGGACATGGGCAATATTCTAACCGAGTGTGAATCCAAAATAAAGGTTCTACTTCGCTTGGAGATAGATAAACCGGAGAACAAACAGCGCGGCGAGAACATAAACCAGCGGCGAGACGTCTCTCCCCCGGCCCGACACGAGCTTGATGGCGGCATAAGCGACAAACCCGATCGCCACACCCGAGGCGATGCTGAACGAAAGCGGAATGAGAAGAAGGGTCAGAAACGCCGGAACCGCCTCGGTCATATCCGCCCAGTCGATCTTGAGAGCCGGTCTGAACATGAGGACGCCGACCGCGATCAGAGCGGGAGCCGTAACGGGATGCAGAAGAAATCCGGACTCGGATTGAAAACCGCCGCCGATCATTTTGACCAGAGGCGAAAAAAAGAGGGTCAAAAGAAACAGGCTCCCCGTCACGACGCTGGCCAACCCCGTCTTGGCGCCGGAGGCGATCCCGGTCGCGCTCTCGACGTAACTGGTCACCGTCGGAGTTCCGAGCACCGAACCCGCGCACGTTCCGATCGCATCGGCCATCATCGCCCGCCCGATCCGCGGCATCTTTCCGCCTTTCATGAAGCCGCCCACCTCGGCCACGCCCGCAAACGTGCCGACGGTATCGAACACATCCATAAACAGAAAAATGAAAATAACCGTCAACAAATTCAGCCGAAGGGCCCCGGCCAAATCCATTTTGAAAAACGTCGGCGCAATGGAAGGAGGCGCCGACACGATTCCCTCAAAACGAACCGCGTGGAGCAGCACCCCAAATGCCGCCGTCGCGACAATCCCCCAGAGGATCGCGCCCTTGATGTTCTTCGTCAAAAAAACCGTCGTGAGGACTAGTCCAAAAACCGCAAGCATGCAAGGGACGGAAGTGACTTTGCCGAGGGTCACGAGCGTGGCCGGATGACCCGCGACCAAACCCGAATCGATCAGCCCGACAAATGCGATCAGGAGCCCGATCCCGCAAGCGCTTGCGTAGCGCAGCGAAGCCGGAATAGATTCCACGATCGCCTGCCGGATTTTCGTCGCGGTCAAAATAACAAAGGCGATGCCTTCGATGAAAACACACCCCAGCGCCACCGTCCACGGAATGCCCATCGTGATACAAACGGTATAGGTAAAAAAAGCGTTCTCCCCCATCCCGGGCGCCAACGCAATCGGATAGTTGGCCAACAGGCCCATCAGAGTCGTCGCAAAAGCGGCAGCCAGACACGTCGCCACAAAGGCAGAACCGAAGTCGATGCCGGTTTGAGAAATCATGGCGGGGTTGACGAAAATGATATACGCCATCGCCAGAAAGGTCGTAAGGCCTCCGACCATTTCCGTGCGAATCGAAGTGCAGTTCTCGCTGATCTTAAAATAACGATCTAGGAATCGACGCATCGACGGCAACATAAAAAAATACCGAAGGTGGGAGTCGAACCCACAACCCCGTGAGGGGATCGGTTTTTGAGACCGACGCGTATGCCAATTCCGCCACTTCGGCTAAAAAAAATGGACCTGAGCGGTCTCGAACCGCTGACCTCCTCAATGCCATTGAGGCGCTCTACCAGCTGAGCTACAGGCCCTAAAAAGACTCTTTTGAACTCTCTTGAAGAAACCGATACTAGCGAACTTCTGAATTGCTGTCAATTGGAGAAGAGATTAAAAAGCTCCGCCCTCTTGTTTCCCCGGCATGTAATACGACGGGCAGAGAAACCGCCATGCCCGAGCAAATTTCTTTCGGGAGTCGGTCTTGAAATGCTCGGCGACCGCTTCGGATTGGAACGGCTTCATCACTTCATGCAAAAATTCGTCGGCTTTCGTCCTTCTTTCCTTTTCGGAAGCATATTCGTTCCGAATAGCCGCCAATTCGCCGGCATCGAGCCACATTCCGGCGCAACCCGGACATTCATCGACTTGGATCGCGCTGCACGCGCTGAAAAAATGCTGAACCATGGTTTTTTGACAGCGAGGGCAAACGCGTTTGTTTCGATGAAGAATGACCCCCTTCTTTAACTCAAGAAGTTCCGTGCCCGCATTTTCCGATTGCTCATCCATCTTTTGAAGTTCGAAGGCATCAAACCAGATCCCCCCGCAACCCTCCCGACAGATGTCCACGGTCACACCGCCCGCAACAACCTCCTTGAGCGACGCCTCACACGCAGGACATTTCATGAACTCCTCCTTGTTTACGTAAGCTTATACCCGGAAGTGGGCATTGTCAAAAATCAAAACGCTCCGATCGCATATCCGGTCGCGAGCACCGACCCGCCCCCGACCAGCGCGGCAAAAAGCGTCCATTTGGGATGATTCCGGATGGCTCCGCTAAAAAGCGCATGGATGACCAAATACGCAAACCCTCCCCCCACGTGAGCCAGAACAAATCCGACCCAGGGCGCTTCGGGAAGAATGAAAAAAAGTCCGGCCAATCCGCCGGCAACCGTCGTAACGGATTCCATGCCGAAACTGATTAAAAACGAACGAGGTCGATTCATACCGGACTGCCGCGCCACCAAAGAAAGCGCCAAGCCTTCGGGAAATTTATGATAAGCCACTGCCATGAGAATCAGAAAACCGCCGGGCCTTGCGGTCAGCGCCCCGCCGTAAATCGCCAAGCCATCCATGAAGCTGTGAATCGACAGTGCCACGAGCATTGCCAGCGTCACGGCTCGAAACGTCGTTTCCGTGTGAGTGGCGGCGCAAGCGGGACAAATGTGAAAAACGAATTTCGTAATCAGATAAAAAAGAACGTAGCCGCTCAAAAAAGCGGCGGCAGCCGGTAAAAATCCCACCAAATCCCACGCTTCGGGGAAAATATCAAAAAGCGTCACGGCCAGAAGCGCGCCGGCGGCAAAGGAAATCAGAAGACATAGGGTCAAATGAGTGATCTTCTTGATCGCGATCGCGGCAAGAGCGCCCAATGACGCGGCGACGACCGCCAGAACCAGTCGCGCGGTAAGCAGTTGGGACACGTTGGAGAAAGTCTGAGAATCCATTAGGAACTAGAACGTATAGGGTATTACGGCATAACGCCGCCCTCCGGAATAAACCGAAGGACGGCGATCATGGGAAATGTAAAACAAAACCGAACAAAAAGTTCGATTTAGGACTTCTTGCCTTTTTTCTTCACAATGGCTTCCGCACGAAGCCAGTCTTCCCTGTCATATCCATCAACGCTTCCGCGTTCGAGATAAAACTGGTAAGCAAGCTTGGCAACCTGCTCGTTTAACGACTGCGAGCAGCATGAAGAAGTTGAAGACGACTTGGCGCTTTTCTTGGTGTTGGCGATCTTTGCCATGATACACATCCTCCTTAAATTGGTTCTTTTATTGTACAAAAAAGGTAGGAAAAATCAAGACCTTTTGATTAATTGTGCTGAAATTTCTTCAAAACGTTTCTCAAGAACTTCCTCAAATGCCTCAAAATCCTTGGCTTGAAAACAAAATTCGGCGGTCTGGGCAATCGAAGAAAAATAAAGAATTCCTTTCTCCGGATATTCCCCGTAAAGCTTGAAAAAAATGAGCGCGTACATTTGAAGCTGGGCTTCGTAGTGGGCGGCCGTCTCGGCCTTCTGCTCCGGCACAATACGGTTTGTTTTGTAATCTAAAATAATCCATTTTCCCGCCGAATTCTTGAAAACCAGATCGATCTGGCCTTTCAGCATGCCTCGATTCGTCTTGTAAATGAAAGGGAGCTCGGAATAGCGATGTCTCGATTGCCGGATCTCCCGGCCCAACTCCCCTTTCCAAAAAAGAGAAGCCGATTCGAGCAATTCTTTTTGTTGTGAGCCGCTAAGCCCTTCGACGAGATTGCGAACAAAACGCTCTCCCGGCCGAATGAGCCCTTTGGGCAGGCACAATTCCATGACCCTATGAAAAATCGTCCCGAACTCATTGCGAGGCATCTCATTGTCTTCCTCGTCGTCGGCGTCCTCTTCTTCATCGGAAAAGACCGGCCGGGCATCGGGCATGAGATCCGTAACCGTAAGATCCTGGGTCCAGTCATAAGGTTTGACCGGCAAATCCAGTCGTTGGCGTAAGCGTTCAAGAGCCGATTCCTCGGACGGAACGTCTTTTAAATCAAGTGTCGGTTGACCTTCGCAGATCGACAGGTACGCCCCCAAGCATCGTAATTCTTCACGCTTGGGTATAGGTTGGTCGGAAGACTGCAACACCCTCACCGGAATCTCGCCGAAAGCCAAGTCGCGCCCATTGGCCGCCGTCGGATCGATCCCCGCCGCATCGAGAATGCGCGCAAACCACGAAGAGCTTTTTTTTCGAGATCCGTTTTCAATCGGAAGCCCCCCTGAAAAAATAAGGCGCTCTTGGGCACGTGTCATCGCAACGTAATACAAACGAATCTCTTCGGCCTCTTCGCTCGCCTCGCATGCCTCGGACAAGCGATGATGCGCCTCATCCGGGTAGGCCTCGTGGGTCAGAGGACTGAACACTTTGAGACCAAGGCCCTCTTTGGAGGACGCGATTAAAAAATCGCGCTGAGCGGCGGATTCCTTGCCTCCTAAATTGGCCAAAATCACGCACGGAAATTCGAGGCCCTTCGCCGAATGAATGGTCGATATCGTCACCGCCTCCGTTCGATCCCGTGCGGTCTTGGCCTGGGCTTCCGAAGTTTCCCGTTCGCGTAGCTTTTCGACGATTCTCAGGAAATCGCGCGTTTCAAGTCCCGTGCGCGAACCCGAAGACACCGCCGCCAAATCCATCAGCTTGACCACATTGGCCCATTTTTGGCGCCCTTCCGGTCCGGCCGCAATCCGCACGAGATAGCCGGTTGCATTCACGGCCTTTCGAATCATTTCGGCGACTCCGAAATGGCTTCGTTTGGATTGTAACGCGCGGTACGTTTCCAAAAAAACACGTCGTGTCTCCTGATCCGCCGGAGCCAAACGTGCGCCCGTCTGGTCGTCGGCCACGCCGGACCACAGCGGCAAAGCGGAATCCTCGGCCTTGGCCCGATGCGCCATTAAAAAAAGAGCATCGTCGCTCAGATTGAAAAAAGGAGAACGCAAAACCGCCGCCAATGCGATGTCATCCCTGGGATCCTCGAGGATCCTCAAAAAACACAAAATGTCGAGAACCTCGGGCCTGTCAAAAAATCCCCTCCCCTTTTCGAGAAAAAATGGAATTCCGGCTCTCTCGAGTTCGCTTTCGTAAAAAGCGGAATAGGTTCCGTTGCGCAACAAAATCGCGATGTCACCGTAACGGATCGTGCGCTCAAAACCCGGCCCCGGCTCGATCTTCGCACCCGAATCAACCAGCTCGCGGATCCGACGCGCCAGGGATCGCGCCTCGACGATCCGCGACGCCGCAAGATCCTTGACGCCCTTCCCGTCGATGCCCACGCACAAACATTCGATGCAAGGTTCTTTCTTTGGCGTGAAATCCCGACGGGCGTTGAGCGTCAAGAACTCGCCCGGAAAACCGGCAAAAAAACGGTTCACGAAAACCAAAATATCCGCCCGAGACCGGTAATTTTCGGATAAAACGATTTGGCGTGCCTCGGAATGAATCGGTTGAGACGACGAAGCGGGCTCGGGCAATCGGAAATGATAAATCGACTGTTGGGCGTCGCCGACGATAAAAAGATTCCCGGGGCGTTTCAACAGCTCGATGATCTTCATTTCAAGCGGGGTCGTATCCTGGAACTCATCGAGCAGAATGGCTGAAAACTTTTGCCGAAGGCGCTCGCGTACGGCCTTTTGAGGAGCCCCCTGACCGGACAAAAGTCGGAACGCAAGTTGCAGCAGATCCTCGAAATCATACACGCACGCTTTTCTCTTTTCCGCATCGAATTCCGCCCGAAACATCCGAAAAACTCGAATGAGTTCGGTTTTGACCGGAGCGCCCGCCTCGGCAAGAGCCATCCGCGCCCACTCCTCGATCCGATCCCGAAGCTCTCCGGCCCGTTCTTTGAGTTTTCCGCGACGCTCGAATTGGCGCGCCTCTGCCAATAGCCCGTGAATTTTGGGCCACAGTTCCCCGGATGAGCCCAAAGTCGAGACTAAACGCCCCGCGGCGGTTTTGATTTTCAGCGCCCCTCCCTCGGCCGAGTCGGGAATTTCGGAAAAGAGGGCCGAAGCGCTTCGGGCGATCTCGTCCTCAAGATTCGCCCTCTCGCCGGAAAAATCGGGAACGCGAAGGGGATCGGTCTCTCCCGCCGACGAACGCTCCATCGCATACAAGCGTTTCAAAACAGAACGAACGCCCCGGTCACCGTAATCCGAGAGAATCGAGATCCATCGTTCGTTGGCGGCTTCCCGCTCAAAAAGACGATCGAGAACCTTGTCGGCCAAAATATCGGACTCCCCCTCGGCGAGAACGGAGAAAAACGGATCCACACCGCTCTCGATGGGATATTCCTTCAAGAGTTTCGAGCAGAAGCTGTGAATCGTGCTGATCTCGGCCTCTTCGAGTCTCCGCCGGAGTTCGACATCGTCGCCGCATTCGCGCACAAGCCGTTCTTTCATTTGGTGGGCGGCCTTTTCGGTGAACGTGATGGCCAGGATTTCGTTGGGCCCGATGCCGCCGGAGCGTACCCCGTGCAAAAATCGACGTACCAAAAGGGTCGTCTTCCCCGAACCTGCTCCCGCGACAACTTTCAGGTCGCTCCCCCAGGATTGGATGGCGTCCAACTGCTCGGATGAAAAATGAGGGTTAGTTTTTTTTATTTTCATGATCCAAATAAGCAATTTTCCAAGATTCAAACCGGCAAACCGGCGCAAACGAGCAATACGCGCAGGATCGGGGCCGAACGCGAATATCTCCCGATTGCAGACGCCGCACCGTCTCGGCGATGTGCGACGGAGTACCGTTTAAAATCCGTTCAAACTCCTCGACGCTTCGGCACTGGGTCCTTTGATCGAGACCCAACACGTCACGTGCTTCCTCGGAATACAGTTTTTCCAGATGCGCGCCGCGCAAGACCCGTAATTCGGCACCGATCGGTCGCAATCTCAAGAGATCCCGAACCGCCAAAAGATAGATTGGCAGCTGAAATTCAAGGCCCGTCGCCAGCTTGTCTTTGAGACTCAACTCGCGCGCCGAGCGTTTATAATCGATCACGAGCGCCCGCCCGTCCCGATCGACATCGATGCGATCGATCTGACCCCTCAATTCGATCGTTTCCGACCCGGCCCGCACGCGATAAGCCGGAACCCCTTTGGGATCGCGCCCGAAATCAAATTCGAAGTGCGTCGGGACCAGATCGCGTCTCTCAAAATATGCCTTCTCGTCGTCGGCGAACTGCTCAAGCGTCTTTCTCATCGATTCGAAATAAACGCGTCGTCGATACATTCCGATTTTCTGTAGATGGCTCTTTTGCATTTTTTCTTCGAGAATTCGGGTCAGCCCTTGTTTCATGGCCTCCAAGTTCTTCAAAAAGGATCCACTCTCCCGATCTCGGGCCGGCAAACCGAAGTAATAGCGCTCGAGCGCTTTGTGCAAAAGACGCCCCATTTCGCGCTCGTCATGTCCCTCGGAGGGCTCGTTGAGACGCAAAACTTTTCCAGCGAAATAACGAAACGCGCAGATCGAAAAGGTCTCCAGCTGCGTGGCGCTGAAAGGACCGCGAATTGATCGGAAAAACCTCTTCGCCTCGACGGTGGACAGCGAAGCTTCCGACGGACCCTTGACGGACGTCACCGCGGATTTGAGCGGCTGCTTTTGGATCCGATCCCTTGCGATCGAAGCCCATTGCGACATCCACTTCCTAGAAAGATCCGAAAACAACGCGTTCAAAACCCCTGCATCGGCCTCCTGGGCCGTCTCGCATTCGTCGGGATCCTCGATTTGATCCGCCCACCGTTGAGTCGCGATCTCCGAAAAGCACTTGCGTGCCTCGGTGATATAGAATGAAGGGAGCGTTGGTCTCCCTTGATCGTCGAAAAGCGGATAGCTTAAAAAAAGACGTTCCTTCGCCCGCGTGAGAGCCATATAAAAAAAGTAGCGCTCCCCGTTCCGCCGCTCCGCGCGTTCTTCAAAAAAAACATCTTCGCGATTCAGCACGCGCCGCTCGGCGTCTTTCAACAAGGGGTCTTCCTGAATCAAAGCGGGAAAATGATCCTCGAGCAAACCGACCATGAAAACGTTTTTGTATTCCTTGGGCAGTGCCATCACGATGTCGTAAACCTGCACGCGATTACGATCAGGAATCTTGACCGAATAAAGCGCGCCTTCGAGACCTTCGGCGAGGCGGTCGAAAAAATAAGCCGCCGAAAAAGGCCCTTCGCGGCCGCCCCGAAGATGAGTCAGGAGACGGTCCAGGGCCCGTAACGCCGCTGAAAAATCCCGATCGGGCGAAGCGCCGGCAAGCTTTTGCGCAAGAGCCTTTGTGCGGATGCAGGCCGCCTGAGCGCTCGGCGCGCCCAAGAGCTCGTTTTCATACTCAAACAAAACGGCCAGAGCGCGTCGTGCAGGCTCCCCCGTCGACGGATTCTTCGACAAAGCTTCCCAGGACGTCCGACCCGCCGATAGGTTCTCGGCCTGAGCCGCGGCCTCGAGCGCCGAAACCTCTTCTGCCGAAAGGCCCGTCGGAAGGCTTGATCCGAGTAACGCAAACACGTCTTCGGGCTTCCAATCGTCGGCAAACACCGCGCAGAGACGCCTCAAAAAACGCATGATGGCGTTCTCGATCATTTTTTTTCTTTCGTGAACGAGGACGGGAATCCCGTAATCGTCAAACACCGCTTCGATGAGCTTTTCGTAACTCCCCACGTGGCGAACGATCACGCAAAAATCGCTGTAATGCGCCGCACTCTCCCGGTAAAGCCGCTTAATCTGACGGGCTACCAAACGGATCTCGGTGCGGGCATCAGGGGCCTCGAGAATCCGGATATTCTTCGAATCGCCGCGAAAACCGGCCGGCTTTTCCGAAAAAACGTTTTGCTCGAGGTGCCGGAGCGCCTCATCCGAAGTCCGGTGCTGAACCAATTGACGCTTGCGGACAATCCGAAAACCGCTTCGTTCGAGAAAACCCGCCGTCTTTCGCGGAAAAGCAAAAAGCCCGTCACGGCCGCGCGTATCCATCGTCAAGGTCACGACGGTACGCTCCGCACGGCGCGCAACCGCCGCCAAAAGCGCGCGCTGGGCCCGGGAAAAATGATAAAACCCGTCGAAAATGACCAATTCCATGTCGGGGATGGAATCAACCCTTTGGAGAAGGGATCCGATGTCGTCTTCCGGCTCGCGCAGATTTGCTTCCTCGAGACTCGAATCGTAATTTTTAAGCAAAACGCAAAGATCTCGAAATTTCATGCGGAAAGCTTCGTCTTTCAGGAGGGGCTGCGCCGCCTTTTCAAAATCACGCAGAGAAAGAAGGCTCGACTTGAACTCCTTGATCACGTCGACGAGGAGTCTCCGAAACCCGGGCGCATCGAGAATCTTGTCGAAATAGACGAAAGACAGGTCGGGTCTCTCGAGGATTTGCCGAATCCGCTCCCCCCGAGCCAGATCCGATGGCCATGGCGTTCCCAAGGCGCCCAAAAGCCGCGAAGCCAGGTCGTTAATCGTGATGATATGGGCGTTGAAAAGGCCCGGGACATTCCCTTTGAGAATGAGATTTTTGATGCGGTCGGCATGCTCGCGGCTGGGAAGAATGAAATACGACCGGCTGTCGATCCCTCCGCGGGAACGCAAAACGCTCTCTTTGAACAGTTCCAGACAACGACTCGTCTTGCCCGTGCCGGGCCCGGAAATGAGTAACTCGGCCTGCGCCATCAATGCCTCCGAAGCGGTTATCCCAAATTATCGCTCGGCCGTCAAGTGATGAAAAGTGCGGACAAAAAAAAGAGCCCTTTTCCGGAGAAAAGGGCTCAAAAAAAGATGGAGTTTAGGCGCGTGGATTCGCTTTGACGATGTCGATCGCCAGCTTCAATTCGCGAATGACGTCCTTTTCGATGCGGTCTTCAACGACGATTCTTTTCAAGAAATCCTTGCCGATATCCGACGTCGTATACATCGGCCACAGACGATTCAAAGCCAGGGCCTTGATGTCCTGGATCGCGTCGACCGAAAAACGCTTCTTCGAACTGCCCAATAAATCCGACAGTATTCCGTCCGTCAATTCTTCCATGTAATTCGTCAAACGCGGGATGCTTCGTTGTTTGCAAATCGTGGCCATAATTTCTCCGTTAATATGCCCGAGTATACACTATTTCCTTCCCGATTTCAAATCACCCTTGACGCAAGTGATGCCGTGGTAAGTACATTCGGGTTTTCCGATGAAAAAACCCTGCCCTAAGTCGATTCCGCACATCATGGCGGCATCATACTCCTCCCGGGTCTGGATCCCTTCTGCGCTGGTCATCGCATGGATCCCCTTCGCGAACACGATCATCGACAAAACGATCTGCTGTTTGGTCGTATTCAAATGCAATTGGCGTATGAGCGAGCGGTCGAACTTGATGTAATCGGGCTTCAGCACGGCGACATCGCGCAAACTCACCGCACCCCCGCCGACGTCGTCGATCGCAACGAGAATACCTTCCTTTTGAAGCGGCGCAAGCGCCTCGCGGACCTTGTCGAAGGAACGCAAAATGCTCTGTTCGGTGATTTCGATCACGCAATTTTTGAACCCGACCGAACCGCGATGCGCAAAAATCGCTTCGAGTCCCTCGGGATCCAGGAGCGTCTCGTGATTGAGATTCAAAAACAACTTCTGGCCCGGATCCAGCGATTGCGCGCTTTCAAAGGCGCGTTCCAGACAGACCGCGTCGAGCTCGGTCACCCGGTGGAGTTCGCGCGCGGCGGCAAACAGGCCGTTTGCGTCATGAAAAAAGTCGGATTGGGGGCGCGAGAGGACTTCAAAACCGATGACTTTGCCCGATCGCAGCTCGACCAGAGGCTGAAACAGCACGTTGATGGCTCGATGCTTGAGGACGTCGGAAAACGCACGGTCTCTTTCGGAACGCAATCCTTCGTCGGACAGGCGGATCCCTTTAGCCTTGCCCGGTACGCGCGCCTCAAGAACCTCGTCGTCTGAAAAATTCTCGCGCCCATCCACGACCGCATAGCGAATGTAGCAGCCCGAACGCACATTCCCGAGATGACGCTTGAGCTCGCCCGCGATCCGGCCCAAGGATTGAACGGTTGCATTGGACCCTTCCTTGATATCGACGATCGCGATAGACGCAAAGAGAGCCAAACCGTCAAACGGCACTTGCGATCGAACGCGCGGATGCGTCTTGAGCTTTTCGACCACTTCGGCAAATTCTTGGATGATGATTTCAGAAATCCGCGGAGCGAATTCCGACCGCGTTAATACGAGGAAGTTGTCTCCGCCTAAATGCCCCAGAAAATCGTCGGGACATCCGGCGGCTTTGATCGCCTGCGTGATGATTTGAGCCAGTTTCGAAATGATCTCGTCGCCTTCCGAATCACCGAATTGCGTGTTGAAATCGGCCAAATGGATCAAATCGATCCAGCACAGCGAAAAGGAGGTGCCCGAATGGACGGCCCGCTCGACTCGCGCCACGCACGAACGGGTACCGGGCAAGCGGCTCAGCGGATTGACATCGAGCTCGTGATGATTCTCGTCGAGCATTTCGCGGATATGCTCGGTTAGCACATCGGGATCTTTTTCTTTGACGACGTAAGAGTCGATCTTTGAAAAATCGCGTCGCGGGAGCGTTTCCGATTCGCGAATGAGGAGCATCACGGGGATATGCTGTAAAATCGGGTCTTTTTTGATTTCGATCGCGACGGTTTTTCCGCGACCCGTCATAAAATCGCGGTCCACGACGACCAGATGCGGCACTTCGTCGTACACCTTGCGCAAGGGCTCTTCGGGGGCATCGATCACGACGCAATTGATCTTCGAAAGACGTTCGCTCAACGCCTCGAAAAGCCCAGGG
>Ga0172375_10005604_pt1 | contig 18034 bp, 17 predicted proteins | sample LakKiv1m_FD_114537 | JGI IMG/M metagenome (GOLD analysis project Ga0172375, IMG submission 114537) | Freshwater microbial communities from Kabuno Bay, South-Kivu, Congo - kab_092012_11.1m | ecosystem: Environmental > Aquatic > Freshwater > Lake | place: Democratic Republic of the Congo...
AGCGACGGATCTGCAACGTCATCCATGCGGAGGAAACTGAGCGACGACTGCAGGGCGCTCACCTGGGGCTCGTTGGCTTCCTCTTTCCTCGAGAGGTCCGGGACCTCGAGGCCCTGGCCGTCCGGTTTGCGGTGGAGGGTGAGGGGATCGCGGTCCGTTCCCGTGATTGTCGCCTTCTGTATTTCAGTCGACGGGATGTTCAGGAGCTCGGCGTCGAACCAGTCGCGCGCGCTGGACGAGAAACCGAACAGCGCCTCGCTCACCAGGTACACGGTCTTGCCGCCGTCGGGCGACACGTACTGGCCGTCGGGATACCCGCCGAAGAACGCAGGGCTCTGGTCGGGCTTCTTCTTCCTGGAATCGCCGACCAGCAGGCTGGCGAGTTCCTTGCCGGCGGAATCGCGGAACCGCACCAGTGTGCCGGAGTTCGTCGAACCCGCGGCGGGCGGCGTGAGTTTTAGAACGGCTCGCTGCTTGTCGTCCATCTTCATTACCTGGCCGACCTTGAGGTCGGCTGCCTTGATCAGCACATCCCGTATCCGGTTGAAATCGATCGGGTAGCCGAAACGCGCCGGCACGACCCACTGGTCGTTCTGGCGGGACACCGTCAGCGAGCTCTCGGGGCCCGATATCTCGACCGAAGCCACGTCGTTGATCGGGAGGCCTGCGAGAACCGGCTTGCCCGTCACGTCGGCGGGCGTTCCGCCCGTCTTGCGGGATGACTTCAGGACGGCAGCTCCGACAAGTACGACGGCGACAACAAGGAGCAGAAGCAGCGAATTCCGTTTCATGGTTTCGGGACTCCTCCTATTTCTTCTGACGACGGACAAAGTAGTAACCGATGCCGCACACGGCAACGCCCAGCGGCATCAGGGCTATGTTGATGACCTTGACCCACGCGCCAAGCACTTCAATGTCCCGGCGAAGACTCTTGCGCACCGTTTTCAGCTCGGCCTTAACCCTGATCTCGTCCTGGCGGAACTTGTCGAGGGCCTGTTTCTGTTCCGGGCTCAGAATGAAACGCTGGCTGCTGTCCTTCCGGGCCTGCATCTCGTTCACCTGCCTCTGCGTATCCTGGAGCTTGGCCTCGAGTTCCTTCTCCCGTTCCTGCCACGCGTTCCGGGCTTTCTGTTCCAGCGCGAGCACGCGATCGAACGGGCGGGAGAACTTGCCGCGTGACCGGATACCGATCAGGTCCTCGCTCCCCGCGATCTGTTCAACGGCATTCGCGAGGAAGATCACGTTGTCGTTTATCGGCTGCTGGCCGGTGAAGCCGAAGAAGTTCATCTCCTGCAGGCAGAACCTGTCATAGAGCATGTCCACGTCGGCAACCAGCACAACGGTACTCTTGCCTTCCTTCAACGAGGGCGTGTTCGTGTCGACCGGCGGAGCATTGGTTACGCCGGCCGGCGCCGGTTTGCCGCCGGGGAACGCGGTCGTGAAGGTGCCGTTGAGCCGCGCCGCGAGGTTCAGGGCAATTGCGCCGTTGCGGAACTCGCGGCGGATTGCGTCGCCGCCCATGCGCGCCGCCATGGCGCTCACCGCGCCGGCATTGGGCGAAGTGGTGATCAGGGGCGTTAACGTCAGCTTGTCCGAAGAGGCCCCGTTGAAACAACCGGCGAACGGCATCTGGATGGATTCCAGCTGGGCCGTCAGGATGTCTTTCTGGCTCGTGTTCTTGCGGGTGAGGGAAAGCCACATCGGGTTCTCCTCCACCTGGCTCTGTGAACTGCGAACCGGGGTGGGGGCTTCAAGGTCAACGGCAACACGATCAAGCTGGTAACTCACGCCCCAGGTGGTGAGCAGGCGGTTCAGGTCGGAAGGCGTCAGGCCCATGCCGAACGGGTCCTTTGCGGTAGCAGCTTCGATCTCCGTCAGGCAGAAAGGATCAAGGAATACCAGCAGGCGCCCGCCCCGCAGGACGAACTGATCGAGGGCGAAAAGGGTCGTTTCGGAGAGGTCCTTCGGGTGTACAACGACCAGCGCGCTGATGTCGTCGTCGATCTTCTCAACGTCCGTGGCGACCTCGCGAACGTCGTAGTCGTTGCGGAGCTCGTTGAACGCAGCCCATGGCTTCTGGGAAGGGTCCGTCGGCGGCGGGGCCATGGGATGCTTCGGGGCGCCCAGCACGGACAGGCTGCTAATGACGCCAACCACGGGCTTTGTCGCATGCTCGACCCTGTATATCAGGCGGGTGAGGTTGTACTCGAGCAGCTGGTCGGCGCGGGGATCGATGACGGGCAGGGCCGCCTCGTGTTCGCCCGACACTGCAACGATCCCGAAATAGACGTTCGGTCCGCCGATTCCCATCTGCTGGCCGGGGATGCCATACTTCTGCGCCCAGTCCTCCGTGTCGGAGTCCGGTTTCGGGTCATGCACTTCAACCGTTATCTTGCCGTCGCCGGCGATCTCGTATTCGCGCAACAGATCCTGCACCTGCTGTGCGTACTGCTTGAGGTAGCTCGGGAGCTCCGGCATGCTGAAGTTGAAGAACAGCTTCAGCGTAAGCGGCTGCTCCATCTTCGAGAGTATCTGCCGCGTCCCGTCCGAAAGGGTGTACAGCTTCTCTTCCGTCAGGTCCTTGCGCAGCCTGGTGCCGCTCAGTATGGCATTTGCGGCCACAAGGATGACCAGCATGAGCACGAGACCGATCATGCTCGTGCTGAAACGACGAAGACCTCTGTGTTCCGTATGGTTCATGGCAGCTTTCTCCCTATGCCGATTTGCGGTTGTCCAGCACCAGGTGCGTGGCGAAAATCATGAATACCATCACGCTGATGTAATACAGGACATCGCGCAGGTCCAGGACACCCCTCTGGATCGACTCGAAATGCGGCATGAAGCTCAGCGCGGCCACCGCGTCGACCAGCCAGTTAGGCGCCCACTTGTCAAAGAAGCTTGTTATCGGTGTCCAGCCGGCCAGCAGCAGGATGAGGCAGAAGACCAGCGCAAGGACGAAACTGATCACCGTGCTGCGGGTCATGGACGATGTCAGCATGCCGACCGACACGTACGCCCCGGCAAGCAGGATGGACCCGACATAGCCGGCAACCACCACACCCAGGTCTGGCGACCCGAGGTAAGCGGTTGTCAGGACCAGCGGGAAGGTCAGGGCAACGCCTATGACGATGAATGCCCACGCGGCAAGGAACTTCCCCATGATTGCCTCGGTCATCGTGACGGGCATCGTCAGCAGCAGCTCGATGGTGCCGGACCTGCGTTCCTCGGCCCAGAGTGCCATCGTGCTGGCCGGCACGAGCAGCAGGAACACCCACGGGTGCCAGAAGAAGAAAGGCTGAAGCTCCGCGATGCCGCGCTCGTAGTACTGGGTCACCGAGAACGTGAGGAATCCTGAAAGCACCAGGAAAACCACCAGGAACACGTATGCCACCGGTGACTCGAAGTATGACTTCAGTTCGCGTTTGAATACCGCAAGTGTCTTCATTGGCAGTTGTCCTCCTTACCGTTCCTCGCGGTCCATTGTAAGCATGCGGAAGACTTCGTCCAGGCGACCCGAAGGGCTCTGTCCCTTCAGCGACGCCGGGGTTCCGTTGGCAACTATCGTGCCGTTGCTGATTATGATTGCGCGTGTGCAGACCGCGTCGACTTCCTCGAGGATGTGCGTGGAAACGATTATGCCCTTGGTTGGGGCCATGCTGCGGATCATCTCCCGGACCACGTGTTTCTGGTTCGGGTCCAGGCCGTCGGTGGGCTCGTCCATGATCAGGATCGGCGGGTCGTGCAGGATTGCCTGGGCGAAACAGACCCGCTGGCGGAATCCCTTGGACAGCGTGCCGATGGACTGGTGGCGGACCTTTTCCATCCTGCACTTCTGGATTGCGGCCTCGATCCGGTCCGTCTTCTCGCTGCCGCTGTAACCGCGCAGCTCGGCGATGAAAGTGAGGAAGCCGGTGACAGTCATCGAGTGATAGGAAGGCGCGTTCTCAGGCAGGTAGCCTATGCTCTTTTTAGCCTCAACCGGTTTCTCCTCGACGTTGAAGCCGTTCACCATGATCGACCCCGAGTTGGGCGGAAGGAATCCCGTTATCATCCGCATCGTGGTCGTCTTGCCGGCGCCGTTGGGCCCGAGGAAGCCGAGTACTTCGCCTTTCCCGACCGTGAACGACACGCCACGGACGGCCTCGATCCGGCCGAAACTCTTACGCAGGTCCTTTACTTCCAGCATAACGCCTCCCGCTTATTTCAGTCCCGCGCCCGCGCAGAGGAACTGCGGGCTTGGCTCAACAAAAGCCAGCTTTATTCCATATCCCGTATCGCCCTGTCAATTCAATTCCTAAACCATTGGCGCACACACATATACAACGCCGCAGGCGTCTGCAGAATCACATGTCCTGGTGCCGTGGTGATATCCTCGCTTCCAGCAGTCGGGAAAGAGACGTAACGGCAGGCAGGATTTGTCTAAAAAAAGGTGGAAACAGGAGAACCCCGGAATATGAGGGGGTATTGTAGGGCCGGACTTCATGTCCGGGCCCGCCCTGCAGTATGCGGTGCACTTCCCCGCCTATCTTCCCGCATATATCCGGGCCGCCGCCACCTTCTTCCGGCGCGCAACCGCCCCGCATGTCCGCATCTTGGATTCCCAGAGGTCGAAGAGGTCGCGGACCCACTCCCGGAAGGCGTCGCCGGTGTATCTCTTGCCGAAGTGAGCCGCAACTTCACGCCGCATCGCGCGCAGGTCGCGCACGATGCCGGCTTGGTCATCCAGCCGCCGCTGCCATTCGGAATCCACGGGCCTGGTGTTGGCATGGAAGAACTCCACTTCGAGCATCGCGTATTCCGCGCGCCGGTGCAGGGACAGAACGCGCGCCATCAGGATGAGGCTGTCCCACTCGTAGACATGGTCCCTGACCTTCGGTCGCAGGGCGCGCATTTCCTCCGCCAGCTTGTCCTCCAGCCGCCAATCCTTCTTGCAGCGGCCGAACTGGGTGACGATACGTTCAACGGTAGCGGCGGGTATCCCCGGCCAGAAAGGCTTCACTTTTCTGCCCATGGCCCCGGCCAGGTAGGAAATGTTGGGCCAAGTCAAATCGACGTTGAATCCGGGGGGACAGAATGTCGTGCCCCGTGCCCATGATGTGCCCACGACCCCCAGTTGCCCTGTTTCGCGGATCACCCGCGCCCATGCGCGTATGTTGCTGCGCATCATATTGTAGTCCGACATGACGGCAAGGTGCGAACTCGACCGCACGACGCTCGCTCCGAATACCCGGAAGCCCATGTCCGACCACATCCTGGCCTGGAAGATCGGCGTGAAACCATCGCCCCTGCGGTATTTCGCCACCGCCCTGGTGACGGCGGCAGGCAGGTCTTCGATGAATGCGGTGCCAGAGCCTATGGCAGGCGCAGCCGGATCCTCGGCCCGGTCCAACCACTTGCGGCTGGGCCTGAACCCGCCGATGCGCCCGGCCATGTCGACTGTGCCGTGCGGGCTGTAGTCCCACGGGGCCATGATCACCCTGTCGCGGAAGCGGGCGATCACGCCGGGTCGGAAATGGTCCTCCAGCATGTCGGTCCAGATTATCGGAGTCTTGCCGTTGGCCGAGCAGATGTCGCAGAGTTCTTCGAGGTAATCCAAAAACACCGTGAGTATGTCACCCTTGCGGCGGCATCGAGGACAGGTTGCGAGCTTGTGTGCCTCGTCCATGCCGAGATGCACGTACCGGCTGTCCGGGTGTGCGGTCATCACCTGGCAGAGCATGTCGGCCACCAGTGCCTTGCCCGCCTTGTTCGAAAGGCAGAGCGTGCCGGGGTAGGGGTGGTATTCGGTGAACTTCCTGAACCGGTTCCAGCGGAAGAGGTATTCAAGGTGACCAAGGCACTGCTGGAGCGGAATGATTTCGATCCCGTGGCGTTTTGCCGCGGCGAGGAAGGAGCGCAGTGTCTCTTCGGACCACCGGTCCCCCCTGTCATAGGCTATGTCCAGCCCCTTGAACGGGAAGACGTCCTCGTACTCCACCAGGGCTGCGTTGATGCCCTGTGAAGAGAGGTCCTTCATCAGCTGGTCGAAGTACGACGGCTTGAACAGCACGCCTTTGAGGTCGATGTGGATGGCGACGAGTGTCTTCGGGTTCGCGGGCTTATGCATGAAGGTCCCAACCTTTCCCTTTACTGCAAAACGGCCCCGACGATACGACATGGGGGCATGCCCTGGCAATCACAGGGTGATGTGTAAAGGCCGGATGCGCCACGGAGTGGCGCCACTACACCGATTCACCCGGTCTGCTGGTGTAGTGGCCGCAGTCCACTGCGGCCATTCCGCGGTGAAGGGGGAACGTTGCTATACAGAGCGTCATAGGTATGCGGAACCGTTTGCAGGCCGGACTGCCTGCCCTGAACACGTCGAAGGGTGTCCCGGCGCGCCGACACGCCCGCCTGCATCGCTGCGCGAAGCGCTGCGGGCAGGCAGTGTCCGCCTACTATCGCTCTTCAGTCCATCGCAGGAACAGACGACCGGCCGGACCGCTCAGATCACTGTCAGACAGTTCGTCGATGTCGCTTCCGTTGACGAACTGGTACCCGACGCCGAGGCCGAGTTCAACCTGGGGTGTTACGTTGACCAACAGGCTCATGCCCGGTTCAACGAGAAACAGGTCCGAACCTTCCGAATCGCCATCCGTGTAATCCACGGTCGCGTCTCCCCACCCGACGAACAGATCGGCCGAGCCATGCACAACCTTTGTCGCCATGAACGTGTAGTTTACGTCCAGGCCATGGTACGACAGGTCGGATGTTCCGAGCTCGCCCACCTTCGGATCACCGACCTGCACGGAGCTGGCAAGCCTGTAGTAACCGTATCCGACGTAGAGGGCGCGGTTGAGCGAAATCCCGAGCTGACCGCCCACCATGCCTGCCGAATCCGACTCAATGCCCGCAAGTTTGGCCTCCGGCTGGATCCAAAAGCCCCAGTATCCGTCCCCGACCAGTGACTCCACCATCGGTGCCGGTTCCGCGGCATAGGTAACCATCGCGCTCGCCACCAACAATGCTGCCAGAAACTTCCTCATCTGTATGCCCTCCCTCTGTTATCTACCAGATTGTTCCGTCGCGATACTATGCCGCATATGCGTCATGTCTGTAGCCGGGGTCGGCGACCCCGGACCGGCCTCGTCGAGGCCGGCTACAATCTGACTGCGGGCAATAACCCGCCTTGTGTACTTGCCGGGCCTAGTTTCCGATCTCCTGGATCAGGATGTCCGGCTTGCCGTTGGTGATGTAGGCCTTGATCTCCGCCTTCTCCATGATGGCCTTTCTCTCATCTGCGGTCAGGTCGGTGCGCAACATGGGAACCTTGACGGCGAAGTTCTTGTCCAGGACCAGCCGCTTCGTCATCGTGACATAGCCCGGCCGGCTGATAGAAATGGTGTGGTCGCCCTGGTATACCTCGAGCCCTTCCATCGGCGTCGCCCCCACCAGTACCCCGTCGATCTCGACGAGGGCCGGATCGTCCGTGCTGGCGACGTTCACCTTCACCCGTTCGCGCTGGGCTGAAGCCTGGCGCTCAGACAGGGCCTTTGTGACCTTGGGGACGGCCTTTGCCAATGCCTGTTCCATCATCGTGAGGACGTCCTCTTCGCCGATCTCCGTCTTGACGGCGTCGGTCTGGCGGACTTCTTTTTCCTGGACCCCGTCCGCCACGGCAATCACGGAGCCGTCAATCGCGTCAAGGGCGCGGACAGTGACACGCAGGCTCAGCTTTGTTAACTCTGCGCTGAAGCCCGCCTGGGTCTGTTTCTCCTTGCCGGTGGAGAACGTCGTCAGGCTCCCGCCGAGCACCGCCCCTGCGCCGAGCAACTGGGCCGCCTGGATGAACGCGGGACGCGGCACGCCCTCGGCAATTTCCCTAGGTGTCGCTTTCTGCAGCTTGGATACGAAATCGCGGCGGTCGATCAGCGTGAAATCCTTCTGTTCAAGCAACTGCTTGGCCAGAAGGTCTACGCCCTTGCCCGCAAGCGTGGCGGTATTGATCGTGCCCCCGAGCGCCGCATCCGGTTTGGCGCCCGTCGCATCCTCGAAATCGAGTAACGCGATGCGTAATGGGGCTGCTGACAGCAGGAAAGGACAAAGCACGCACAAACCGATGCTCAACATCAAGCGATTCATATGAGACCTCCATTTGGACAACTTCGCCATGATACCAAAATGCTCCTCCGTGCAAAATGAAACTATTGGGCCATCTCTCAGGAAAAAGGAACCCTCCAGTAAGGTTCTGGCTTTCATATCTCTGCAAGGTCCGTTCGGGCCCAGCCACTGCCCTTCCTTTTGACATTGTGCATCGTGTTTCCCGGCTCTACTGTACCCACCAGTGGGGTGTTTGTTCGTATCCAGTCCAGTATCGGGGGCGGACAACAGCGCACTAACGCAATGATCTGTCTGAATGTATGAGTTGGGCCATAGAGATGAAGACAGAGATTGTCATTATCGGAATTGCTTTGACCTGCGCATCGTGCGCTACAGATCAACGATTTGCGCCTGATGTAGCCGAATTGGCGGCGCAGCTTTCCGGGGACTGGAATGATCGATGTGTTGAGCACATCTTCATGCAGGGCACAAACGGGCTGTCACGTTTGTGGATGCTCGAACAGACCCAGGGCTTCTCGGATACGGTCTACGATCGTGCCCGACAGGTTGCCAGACTGCTGGAGAGTCAGGGCAACCTCCGTTTGGTTGATGAAGATGAGTTGTTCTCGGGAACATTGCCCGTATCGAATGCTGACCTAGAGAAGGCAATTGGCCTGGCAATGCCCCTACTCATCCCAAAGGAACATGAGGGCGAGTGGCAGGTGGACAAGATTATAATGACGCAAGACAACACCCGAGCTCTGGTTCGCTGTCATGCACTGCTTGCCCCGCTAGATGGGAAGGGATGGTTTCTTGTATTCGCTAGGACAAGAGGGGAATGGACACTGGTCGTGATCCAACAGCAATGGGTTTCATAAGAAAGGCCCAACATTGTTTCGCAAGGTGGCCTTGCAACTGCTCGGCACCTTGAGAACAGGCGTCTGCGGGAACCGAGAGATCCGACAACGATCTGAAGACTTCTTGACCGGGTGTATCCACTGGGCTACAGTTGTGTTGATGACTGAGATCCGCAAAACTGAGGTACTTGCCCGCTGGTTGGACACTCTGCGCGACATACGGGCAAGGGCCCGAGTTCAGGCGCGGATCGAGCGTCTTGCGCACGGCCACCCGGGTGACGTGAGGCCGGTTGGTGAAGGCGTGAGCGAATTGCGAATCGATTACGGGCCAGGTTACCGGGTTTACTTCACGAAGCGCGCTCGTGCCCTCGTGATCTTGCTGGTGGGTGGCGACAAGCGGACTCAAACCGCCGACATCAGGACGGCGGTGCGTTTCGCGCAGAATCTATAGGAGCAAAGCGATGAGCAAGACAGTGACAACACGGTATGACGTAGCGGAGCACCTCCGTAGTCCCGAAGAGATGGCCGCCTACTTGGAAGCATCCATCGCGGAGGCCAAGGGCGATGCCGCCTTCATCGCCAAGGCGCTCGGCGATATTGCGCGTGCCAAGGGCATGACGCAGGTAGCCCGGGACGCGGGACTCTCCCGCGAGAGTCTGTACAAGGCATTGTCGGGTGAGCGGACGCCCGCCTTCGAGACGATCCTCAAGGTGGTGGCTGCGCTGGGACTGCAACTCCATGCCCGAGCGGCACGTGCTTGATGACAGAGGCAGCCAGGAAGAGCAGGTTACCTCGCGTTACGCTCGGAACCTGACTTTCGGAGTTTCCCCTCCTCTTCCTCCCCGGATCAAGCACGAGCGAATGGCGGCAGGCCGCGAAGCGGCCTGACTGCATTCGCGAGTCTCTGTTTGCTTTCTGTCTCCGTGCCTCCAGCGAAGCGGGTGGTGAGTCCCAAAACCAAAAAGACTTCTTGATAACCAAATCGCGGTTGAAACATCCTCCTTCTGAACAGCAGTTCGGTCTTGGGTCTGCCAGTGAGGGGAGAGAACATGCTCGAGCGTCCGCTATCCATATACATCAACTGGGCCTCATACGATGAACTTTCCGATGTGGTCCAGCTCACCGAAGCCCTTGCCATGGAACAGTTCGCGGAGCTGCTGCGGCTGCGCGGCCTCGGCGTGCGCTTTGACTGCTACCTGATGGATGCCTTCTGGTATGAGCCGGGCGGGGCATACCGCACCTGGCGGAAGGCGCACTGGCCGCAGGGACCTGACCGATGGCTCAACGCGTGCCGCGATGCGGGAGTCAAGCCCGGGATGTGGTTCTCCGGAAACACCCTGTGCAAGCTGGATGTCGCCCCGGTATGGCGCGATTCGCTCGATGCAGACGGTCACGGAATGTGCATGTTCCACGGAGGTTTCCTGGCCGATTTCATGGAAGTCCTCCGGTCCTGGTACGCGCGCGGAGTGCGGGTCTTCAAACTGGACTTCATCAATTTCAGCGCATCCCCGGCGGTCGTAAGGAACCGGCTGTTGCCTCCGATGATCAGGGCCAGGAACATGGATGCGTTGAGGCTGGGTCTGGAAGTGCTGCGCCAGCAGTGCCCGGAAATCATCCTGCTCGGGTACAATGGTTTCGAAGAGGCCCCGACGCAGTCGGCCACGGACCTGCCGCTTTGCAGGTCGGTCGACAACCGGTGGCTGGATGCATTTGACACTCTCTACTGCGGGGACCCCCGGCCCGCGGATGTCCCCGCGATGAACTTCTGGCGATCCAAGGACGTCTACTCCGATCACATGGTGCGGGCGTACGAACGAAACGGGTTCCCGCTGGCACGCATAGACAACGCCGGCTTCATGATCGGCAAGACCGGCACCTGCTACGGGCGCGGCACGGCGGCCTGGAAGGGCATGCTGTTGCTGTCGCTGGCCCGCGGTGGCTGGATGAACACGTACTACGGTAACCTCGAACTGCTGGACACAACCAGGGCTGCCTGGTTCGCGAAGGTACAGGCGATCTTCCTGCGCCTGCAGGCATACGGGCGGTTTGCCACATTCGGGGGAATGCCGGGCGAGGGCAGGCCATACGGTTACGTGGCTGAATCCGCCGGCGGAAGCCTCATCACTGTCGTCAACCCGGCGCAGTCGGAAGAGACAGTTCGCCTTCCATGCGACGCTGAAGGCAGGATCCTCTTCCGCGACGCCGGTTATATGCCGGTTCTGCGTGGCGGCAGTTTGACGCTTGGCGCGGAACAAATGGCCGTGGTGGGAACAGGAGAGTGGAATGCGCCCGGGTACGACATGGGCGTTCAGGATGACGTAAGGATCCCGGCCACGATCAAACCGCTCAAGGGCGAGGCGAAATCAGCCGGGCCGAAAGACGTTGAAATCACCCTGGCTCCTCCCGCCGATGGATGTGTCCGTGTCATGGTTCGCCAGAAGGATCGGCAGGGGAAGGCAAGGCGCACCACCGGTGGTGCGCCACCGGATGGCATCCCGCTCGGCCGTCTGCTGGTTCTGGTAACGTGGCAGCAGGGCAAGAAGCACGACATGGAAGTGAACTATGACAAAGCCATCTGGAGCGGTCTGTCGTGGGCGGTTGGCGAGGTGCGCGTTGACAAGCTGGCCCGGGGCGTCCCGCTGAAGATACGGGCGCATACGGAAGAGCAGTCGGATGTGACGCTGGGAATGGAACTCTTCCATACGACGTACGGGGTGGGCTGACCAGGGATCGGAGATGGAGAGATGAGCAGTCAGAACGGACTTGCGGCTGTTCCGCCGATGGGTTGGAACAGCTATACCTGCTATGGAATCACGGTGCGTGAGGACGAGTGCAGGGCAAACGCCGCCTACATGGCTGAACATCTGCTGAAGTACGGCTGGCAGTACGTCGTGATCGATGGCATGTGGTACCAGGATACCGGTCCACTCCCGGGCGAGAAACCGTGGAAACCGGTGTTTGTTCATCCGCTGCAGTACTCGGAAATCAGGGCTCAATACTGCGAACCACGGATAGAACCGCTGCCGCTTCGCTTTGACGAGTTCGGCAGGCTGTTGCCTGACCTGCACAGGTTCCCGTCATCCGCCGGCGATGCCGGTTTCCGGCCGCTTGCGGACTTCATCCACGGCCTCGGGCTGAAGTTCGGGATCCACATCATGCGTGGCATCCCGCGGCAGGCAGTGGAGGGCAACTATCCAATCCTCGGTACTGCGTATCACGCAAAGGATGTCTGTGACACGACAGATATCTGTCCGTGGTGGCAGGGGATGTACGGCATGAAGCTGGATCATCCCGGTGCGCAGGCGTACTACGATTCCATGGTGGCACTGTACGCATCGTGGGGGGTGGGCTTCATAAAGGCGGACGACATGGGCGTGCCTCGCTACCAGGCGGGCTACGTGGAAATACTGTCCAGGTCCATTGCCCGGTGCGGCCGGCCGATCATCCTGAACGTGTCGACCGGCAGCGCTTCGGACACGAGCTTCGCCGAGCACAGGAAACAGCACTGCGAAATGTGGCGCATCGGGCCCGACCTGCACGACGACTGGCCGCAAGTTCTCGCGACATTCGAGTTCCTGCCGCGCTGGATGATGCACAGCGGTCCGGGGCATTGGCCGGACCCGGACATGCTCCCGTTCGGCAAGGTCCACATTCGCGAATGGGAAGCGACGCAGGGTCATCCGCGCATGACGAAGCTGACCAGGGAAGAGCAGGCGACAATCATGACCCTCTGGTGCATCAGCCGTTCGCCATTGATGTTTGCCGGCGATCTGCCTTCTAGCGATGACTGGACGCTGCAACTTGTCACCAATCCGGAAGTGCTTGCAGTCAACCAGCGCAGTTCGGGAAACCGGGAAGCATTCCGGCAGGACGGAATCCGGGTGTGGGACGCGGCCGCCGGAGATGGCAGGAGCCGTTACGTCGCATGTTTCAACCTGGGCGATGCGCCGGCCGCGATCGACCTGCCATTTGCGGAACTGTCTCTGCCCGCGACGTGCGCGGTTCGTGATCTGTGGGACAGGAAGGACCTGGGAACGTTCACGAAGTCTTTTTCCGCGGAAACAGCCCTCCATGGCGCGAGGCTTCTCACACTGACTCCGGTGAAGTAGAACGGGGGACTCCGGGAAGGCAATAGAGCTATGAGGCCGGATGAGATTCATCGTCTGGTGACTGGGTCGGCACGTCGCGTGTTCATCGGCCTTGCTGCGGCCGCTGTCGTGGCGGGCATATGTGCCGTGTATGCGCGCTTTGTCGAACCGACGTGGCTTGCAGTGAGAAAGGTAAGCTTGTCGAAGTCCCCCTCGCTCCGGCTCATCCATGTCTCGGATATCCACTATGCCGGGAACACCCGGTACCTCGAACGCGTTGTTCAGACCATCAATTCAACAAAGGCGGATCTTGTCTGCTTCACCGGTGACCTGGTTGAGAAGAGCGCCTTCATGGAGGGTGTTCTCCGGATGATCTCCCGGATCAATAAGCCGGTATACGGTGTTCCGGGGAACCATGATTACTGGGAGTTCCGTTCCTTTGACAGGATAACAGCAGCATTCCGCGGGACGGGTGGGGACTGGCTTGCCGACAAACCTGTATTCCTGCCACGGCAGCAACTGGCACTGGTGACAGTTGCCAACATTGAGCAGGAGATGCTGCCGGGATTCAGGCGTATCCTGCTTGAGCATGACCCGTATGCCGTCTCGCAAATCGACGGTCAGAAGTTCGATCTTATCCTGTCCGGCCACACGCACGGCGGACAGGTGCGGATCCCCCTGGTGGGCAGATGGCTGTTGCCGTTTGATCTCGGGCCATACGACAAAGGGCTGTTCCAGACGCCATGCGGCCCGCTCTATGTCAACCCCGGCATCGGCACGTTCTACTGGAACGCGCGGTTCCTCTGCCGGCCGGAGATCACGGTGATAGAGATTTGAGCGAGGATGGAGTGATGCAGGAGCCGCAACACCTTTCGGCGACCGTGCATGGGCCCGGCGTGGGGATGGCAATCGCCGAACAGTGGTTCGGCTCCTACGAGAGGGAAGAAAAGCCCCGGATCAGGTATGGTACTGCGGCTTCTCTCATCGCGGACCTGCCTCGTTTGTCGGGGTCGAGGCAGACGGGCGGGAAGCAGGGCGCTTGAGAATGATCGGTTTGAGTTTCTCTCCCTCGACCATGAATATGCCGGCGCCATTGACACAGTTGGAGTAGGTCTTGCCCCCTTCAACTGCCAGTGCAAAGGGTGGCCGGTTCACCCATGTGTGGTCCCAAGTCTGCTTGACGGTGAGTGCCGTGGTTCCGGGCTCGCGTTCCCAGACAAAACGTTCGCCGGAATCAAGCCTGCCGATGAAAGTATCCCCGTCGTAGATATCCATGTACCTGGCGCGAGCGTATAAGGAAGACTCCCGCCGCAATACGATGCGCACTTTGTCGGCGGGTGGTTGGGCTGTTGATGGTTCGGGAAGCGCCTGCGCAGACGTTGATTTCGAGCCTTCGACCATTATCCGGCCTGCTTTGCTGACCATGTTGGAGTACGTCTTGCCTCCCTCTACGGCGAAGGTGAAGGGAGGGGCTTCCAGCCACAGATGGTCCCGCGTCGGTTTGACCATAAGCGCCGCTGTTCCCGGTTCACGCTCCCAGACAAACCTTCCGCCCGACCCGAGGCTTCCCACGAAAGTCTGCCCGTCATAGATGTCCATTTTCCGGGCACATGCGACGAAGGCGGACTGCCGACGCAGTAAGATGCGCGCCCTGTCGGGCGGCGGTTGCAGTGTCGAGGGTTTCGGGAGTACCTGTGTTGTTGAGCACCCCGAGCACAGAAATGTTGCCGTCAGCAGGCATGCTGCCATGAGCTTTGTCTGCGTGGCCATGGCGTCACGTCACCCTGTGTATCGTGATGGAATTTGTCGCAACGTTGCCCGGTTCCGTGAGCCCGGACAGCAGCAGGATGCAGTCACCCTTGCGGGCGAGGCGCAGCGACTTGATCGCGTCCTGCGAGTGGCGGACGAACTGGCGGAACGCCATCTCGCCCGGCACCAGCCGCGGGTAAACGCCCCAGAGGAGATTCACGCGCCGCGCAACGCTCTCGCAATGGGTCAACGCAAACACCGGCGCCGCCGGCCTGTCCGCCGAAATGACCCTGGCGGTGCGACCGGTCCTGGTCAGCACCGAGATGCATCGCACTTTCAGGTCCCGCGAAATCTGTGAAGCGGCCACGCTGAGTGCGTTCAGCAGCTCGTCGCGGCGGAACTCGGTGCGCTGGCGGAACAAGCCGCCGTGCGCGAAGAACTGGTAGGCCTCCGTCTCGCGCAGGATCGAATCCATTGTCCGCACGGCCTCCGCCGGGTACTTCCCGGAAGCTGTCTCGGCTGAAAGCATGACGGCGTCCGCGCCTTCCATGCATGCCATGGCGACATCCGTCACCTCCGCCCGCGTTGCGCGCGAATGCTCGATCATGCTTTCCAGCATCTGGGTGGCCACGATCACCGGCTTGTACACACGGTTTGCCCTTTCGATCAGGTTGCCCTGAACTATCGGCACCTTCTGGGCGGGGAGTTCGACCCCGAGGTCTCCGCGCGCCACCATGATGCCGTCTGCGACGGAGAGAATTTCATCCAGGTTGTCCAGCGCTTCCGGCTTTTCGATCTTGGCAATCACCGGCGTGTCGGCCCCGAGTCGTTTCAGCAGGTGCTTGAGGTCCGCCACATCACGCGCGGACCGCACGAAGGACAGGGCAATGAAATCCGCCCCGCCGCGTACGCAATACACGGCGTCGCTGCGGTCTTTTGCCGTCAGGGCGGGGATGTTGAGCTTGCTGTCCGGCAGGTTCATTCCCTTGTGATTCTTCAGAACGCCGCCGTGAATCACCAGTGCCTCAACCGCGTTGCGGACTTTTCTCGTGACGCGCAGCTCAAGGTTCCCGTCGTCGAGCAGGATCCGGTCGCCCGGGCGCGTATCCTCGACGATCCGGTGATACTGCGACGGGATGAGCTGGGCTGTGCCGACAACGGTCTTGCCGGTGATGAGGACGCGCGACCCGTCGCGGAGGGTAGCCTGGTCGCCCGCGAAATCGCCCACGCGGATCTTGGGACCGCACAGGTCGCAGAGAATCGACACGATCCGGCCGGACTGGGCGGCGACGCGGCGGATCCGCTGCATCAGGCGGACGTGTTCATCGGGCTTTCCGTGCGAGAAGTTGACACGTGCGACGTCGAGCCCGGCCTTGATGACGGCCTTGAGCATGGCGGGTGAAGAGGACGCGGGTCCTATCGTGCCGACGATGCGTGTCCTGCGGAAATAGAGTTTGGCGGCGCAGGCCCACGGTGCGGTTTGTGCCGCGAGGAAGTCGTCAACCTGTTCTCGTGGTTTATGCGCTTTCATAGCAGGTCTCCTCAGTATGAGGGTCACCGTGACGCTGTCCGTCAGGGCGGACTCTAGTCGAACACCAGGCCGAATGCAAACTTGCCGCGCAGATGAAACCTATGGGTGATCGGATCCATATTCTGGCCCCTGGTCCCTGAACACCGAACCCTGACCCCATCCTCCTGCCTCCCACCTCTGCCTTTTCCCATTGCGCCGGCCATTTCGCCGCCATAGCCTGACAGTAGTTGGGTATGCGCATGGCTGAGAAGGACAACATTACACTTACTGACCGCTGGCGGAAAGAAGAACGCCGGAAGCTTGAGAGTCGTCTGGTCAGATGGGGCACCGGCGTGCCACTGATCTTTCTCTCCATGCCCTTGCTTGCCATATGGGGTCTCCCGGCGTTGGGGCCGTTCTTCATACTTCTCGGTGTTATCCTGATCTCGCCGGATGTGGCCGGCTATTTCTCGCGCTGGGGCGGGAGTCTTGTCTGGCGGCACCAGGAGGGAGAACATGTTCCGTTGTACAGCATCGCCGAATCGCTGGTGGCAAAGGGCAAGTACGTTGAGGCCGAGGAAGAGTACGAGAAGATCATCCAGGAATTCCCCAACGAGGTCAAACCGCATGTCGATTTGATCAACGTGGCAGTCCACTGGATGAAGAACGCGGAGCTGGGAGAGCAACTATACAAGAGGGGAATGACGCTTCTCAAGGACCCGGCCGGGCAGAAACTGCTTACCGACGCATGGAGCCGGATACGCTCACGGCTCAAGTCGCAAGAGGAGTCTGCCCCAGCGCCAATCGGCACGGAGAAGATCGAAGAGGCAAAGAAACGTGTGGAAGAGGAACGCAAGAAACGCTGGCGGTAGGTCTGAGGCCGACGGGACATGTGCAGTAAACTCGATGGGCAGGTGCGTCGTCCCTACCTATTCTTCGAACCGTACAGGGTTTCCGGATGGTAGGGTCAAGGCGCCTGCCCTGCGAAGTCCCGAGCGCTGCGGCTCGGGACGAAGCACGGGCCGCCTTGACCTTCTGCCGTTGCGACGAAAGATCGGTAACCATAGCCTGAGGACATGGAAGTGAGTGAGTGATGGACATCTCCCCCGATATGATATTTGTCCTTCTGTTCCTTCTTGGCGGGTTTGTCGCATCAATACCCGCAGGGCATTTCAGGAAACGTGCGGTAGAGGTCAGACGCTGGAGGAGGGCCGCGGCCACAGTCTGCGGGTTTGTGCATGACGTTGACACCCGGGGCAGGAGCTTTGTGTATCCGAAGTACAAGTTCTCACATGAGGGCAGGGAATACACCGGCGTGGCATCTGTCGGGCTGGCACCATCCAGATATGAAGTGCTCGATCCCATCGAGGTGCTTTTTGATCCGGCAAACCCTGCTGAATCGGATGCGCCCGAGTATATGAGAATCGGACGGTGCACCTTCTCGTCATTCAACTTCCTTGCTGTTGTCTTCTACCTGATGAGTATTATCTTCATTGCGGTCGGCATCGGGATGGGTGTCTATTTCCTGTTCGGGAAATGAATGGCTGGAGCGAACGATGGAACAGATGGACAGACTGATACATGGGCATCGCTTTGGCGGGCATGATGATCGAGCCGAAAGCCGGACGCGATGGGTTGTTCTCCTCACCGGCTGCACGATGATTGCCGAGATTGTCGTGGGGTGGCTGTCCGGATCCATGGCGCTCCTTGCCGACGGCTGGCACATGGGCACGCACATGTTTGCCCTCGGG
>Ga0172375_10005607_pt1 | contig 18030 bp, 18 predicted proteins | sample LakKiv1m_FD_114537 | JGI IMG/M metagenome (GOLD analysis project Ga0172375, IMG submission 114537) | Freshwater microbial communities from Kabuno Bay, South-Kivu, Congo - kab_092012_11.1m | ecosystem: Environmental > Aquatic > Freshwater > Lake | place: Democratic Republic of the Congo...
AGGGTGACAGTGTACATTTAAAACGTGACGATGTCATTATAAAAGACACCAAAATTGAGGGAATTAGACAAGGCAAAGATAGTGTTGATCAGGCCAAAGCCAACCGTCAGTTTGGTATCACTTTTAGACCTTACGTTGACTTTAAAATAAATGATGTTATAATAGCCTATAAGGTTTGAAAATAACATGAAAAATTACAATGTTTCTGAAATTAAAACTTTAGTTGATAACTGTAAATCTGCCCTAATCGTTGTTCCTACTATGTCAGTTGACTCAATTGGGTCAGCTCTTGGTTTGGCTTTGTCTTTAATCAAAGCTGGTAAAAGCGCCAAAGTCTTTTCTCTCCAAAAACCCGATCAAAATTATTCAAAATTAAGTGGACTTGAGCTTATAACTGATACTTATAACCCAGCCGATCTAATGGTAACCATTTCTTATCCTCTCGATCAAATCGATCAAGTTTCTTATAACGATGATGGTGGCAAGCTAAATTTGGTTGTCAAAACCAAAGCCGGTGCCTCCAAAATTGAACAAAGCCAAATTGCTATCAACAATAGTTCCAGTGGTGCCGACTTATGTTTTATGTTAGGTGACGAGTCACCTTTGGGTGAAAAAGCCAGTATGGTCAATTCTGGTAACTGGATTTTTATTTCACCTACCAATACTCCAAAATCATGGGCCAAAGCTACCTTAGTTGACCCTGATGCTCCATTTTCTGAAATTTTTACCTTTTTATTGCCCATGTTAGGGCTAACTTTAGATACCGAGTCAGGTAAAGATATATTAATTGGTCTCCGTGTTGCTACCCAATCTTTCTCGGTCAATGTTTCACCAGAATCATTTGAAGCTGGAGCTATTTGTCTCCGTGCTACCCAACCCGAAACACCAGTAAATACACCCACAACTCCAGTTAATCCAATTCCCGACATCCCATCTTTTAATTCAAATTCCGTTACACCCAATCCCACCTTCAATCCTACGGTTTAATAATCAATGACAATTCAGAGCCTTGAAAATATTACGATAATTAATCAGCAAGCTCATAGTGTAAATAGTACTTTTGATAAATTTCCTCAAATTGATAAATCAAAATCTTTGATTGCCACATTTCAAAGAACTGTTGGCGGTAACGAACACACACTTTTACTTGAAAATCAGGCTGATATGAGACAGTTATGGGAATTTGCATCCCACATAATGTCTTCTGACATTAAATGGAGAATTGCCCAAATTAATTTCGATAAAACCAAAAAAAATATTATCAACAACTTAAACAATCTAATATAATTTTATTTATACAAAATATGCCAGTTGCACAAAACGATATTGAAATACGAGCTGAGTGTGGGCAATTAGGAGTCATTCTAATGGGTGAATTATCTGTAACAATTTTTACTGAATATTCAATTGGGAAAAGAAAATGTGCAGGTTGTCAGTTTGTTTGTATCGATGGAAATCGTGCGACCCTTGGTCAGTCAAATACAGATAAACATAGATTATGTCTCGAGAATGATGCTCCATTGTCACGTTAATTTTGTGCTATAATCCCTTTGTACTAATTTCAGTTTTTCAGTAGCCATTCTGAAATTTTATATTTTTACTAAAATTAGCACTATAATCTATGGCATTAACCAAAGACGATAAAACAGCAATAGTTACAAAATTTGCCCAAGCTAAGGGTGATACAGGTTCTCCCGAAATTCAAGTGGCCATTCTCTCGGCCGAAATTGACAAACTCCAAGGACACTTGGGTGACAATAAACACGATTCTCCTGCTAAACGTGGCCTTTTGAGCAAAATCGCCAAACGCCGACGTTTGCTTCGCTATCTATCACTCCACAATGAAGATCGTTACGGTAAATTGATCAAATCTCTTAACCTTAAAAAATAACGGTATAATTGTTTATTATTATTTTTCAAAATTTTTATGGATATCTCTCTTGGTGGTAAAACTATCACCCTATCTACTGGCAAATTAGCTCCACAAGCCAATGGTGCCGTTCTCGCCCAAATGGGCAAAACTGTGGTATTAGCCACTGTCGTTAAAGGTAATTTGGATTTAACCAAAGATTATTTTCCTCTTTCTGTTGATTTTATCGACAAATTTTATGCCGGTGGAGTCATCAAAGGTGGCAAATGGATGAAACGAGATGGTGGTCCCAGTGATACCGCCGTTTTATTTGGCCGAATTATCGACCGATCTATTAGACCACTTTTCCCTATGGGGTTCAAAAACGAAGTCCAGGTTATTGCTACCGTTTTGAGTAATGACAAAGACAATGATGTAGTTGTAACCGCATTTACCGCTGTTTCTGCCGCATTAATGATTTCCGAACTACCATTTAATGGACCAGTTTCTGCTGTTCGTTTGGGTTTAAATAAGGGTGAAGTTACCCTTTTCCCCACAATTACCGATCAAAATAGTTCCGATATGGATCTATTAATTTGCAAAGACAAAGAAGGTGTCAATATGATCGAGGCCGATGCCAAAATCGTTGACAACGATACTGTCCTAAAAGCCATTGAATTGGGTTTTGCGGAAGGTGACAAAATTAATGCCAAATTGATGGAATTTGCCAAAGAGTTTGGTAAACCAAAAATGGAATATATTGATCTTTCACCATCAGCCGAATTGCAAGACAAAGTCGAGCAAGCAGTTAAGACCGATTTACAGGCATTTATTGCAAAGGGTTTTGACGGTGGACACATGACTGGTGAAGAAAAGATTAAAGAAGTTGCCTTGGTAAGTTTTGCCAAGGAGATTGAGTCTGGCGAAATAGAAAAATCAAAATTAATGGAAGCAGTCGATAATGTCGTCCGCAAATATGTCCGTCAATCAACCCTCAATGGTGTTCGCTACGACAAACGTGGTCTAACCGAAATTCGCCCTTTAAATGCAGAATTGGACATTTTACCTTGTACCCATGGTTCGGCATTATTTGAACGTGGATTAACCCAAGCTTTAACCGTTACTACCCTCGGTCCACTATCCGAAGAACAACATTTACAAGACAGTAGCGGCGAAACCACCAAACATTATATTCACTATTATTCTGCTGCTCCTTTTTCTACCGGCCAAACTGGCAAAACCGGTCGTCCCGGTCGTCGCGAAATTGGACATGGTGCATTAGCTGAAAAGGCCCTTATGGCTGTTATTCCTACTGTTGAGGAATTCCCATACACTATTATTTTAACCTCCGAAGTATTATCTCAAAATGGTTCATCATCAATGGCCTCTACCTGTGGTTCAACCCTATCACTAATGGCCGCTGGTGTCCCAATCAAAGCTCCAGTCGCTGGAATTTCGGTTGGTATGGTATCTGATGACGCAGGCAAATATACTCTCTTAACCGATATTGCCGGTATCGAAGATCACTGTGGTGACATGGATTTCAAAATCACCGGAACCAAGACTGGTATTACTGCTATTCAACTTGATATCAAACGCATGGGTCTATCGTTTGCCATGATCAAAGACACCTTTGCGCAAAGTTTAGCTGCTCGTCTCCAAATTTTAGCCAAGATCGAATCTGTTCTTCCTGCTCCTCGAACCCAGTTGTCCGCCTATGCTCCAAAAATCAAGATGATCACTTTGCCCGAAGACAAAATCGGCGAAGTTATCGGCTCAGGTGGGAAAACTATCAAAGCCCTGATGGAAAAATTTGGTACCCAAATCGATATTGATGATTTTGGTCGAGCTTCTATTTCATCCTTAGATCAGGCACAAATTGATGCCTGTGTCTTCCAAATCGAATCAATGGTTCGTGAGGTTCATGTTGGTGAGGAATTTGAGGGTGTTGTTACTCGGGTTGAAAACTTTGGTGCTTTTGTTGAATTTTTACCTGGTCGTGAAGCTCTGCTTCATGTGTCAGAAATGACACAGGGATTTTTAAGTGATCCCAATGGCATCATCAAAATTGGCGATAAAATCAAAGTCCAAATTTCGGGATACAACGACAATCATCAAATAAAATTATCAGCTCCCGAATTTAAGGCTGCTCACCCAGCCCAACCTAATGATGGTTTTGGTGATTCTCGTCCACCACGACCACAATTTAACGATCGTCCTCGTTCTGGTGGCTTTCGCAATTTCGCCCAAAACAATTCCAGACCACGAAGATAAAAATAAAAAAATATTTTAAATACCCGCAATCGCGGGTATTTTTTTAAGCTTTAAGTTCTTTAATAGCCTCTTTAATTTCAGAAAAAACTCTAGTTAGTGGCATATTAAACAATATACCTTGATCAATGTCAGGTAAATTTGGCTGTAACCTTGGTTTTATACCAGCTTTTTCGAGACGTAATAAATATGTTTTTGCCTCATTGTTGTCTCCAGCTGCACCAGATAAATTTTGCCAAGCAACCGGATCACCTTCTTTTGCCAATTCGTAGATTTGAGCGATTGTTAGTCCTGTCATGGCATATATTATCATATTTTCGTGTATACTTTTTGTATGCCCGAAGAAAAATTGTCTATCGCCACTGCCATTGAAAATCTAAAACAAAAAACTCAAACAGTAAAATTACCCGATGGATTGGTAGAAAAATTAAACGAACTTTTTGCTCAACTTCAAGTCAATTCCAAATCCGAAGACACATTTTGGAATTTTTATCAATCCGCTTCAAAATATATTGATTGGATTATCAAACTTCCCTGGAACACCCAAAGCCAAGATATTTTGGATCTTGACCATACTCGCCAAAAATTAGAAGAAAATCACTATGGTTTGACCGAAGTTAAAAATCGTATCGAGGAATATGTTTCTGTATTATCTTTGCAAAAACACCGTCATCCCGAACAGCCTTTTCGTGCCCCAATTTTATTGTTTGTTGGTCTTGTCGGCACTGGCAAAACCACTATGGCCAAATCAATTGCCGATGTCCTTGGCCGTGAATTAATTCGCATTCCTTTTGGAGGTCTGGGCGACCCACTTTATCTTCGTGGTCAAAGTCGTCTTCATCCCGAAGCCGAACCAGGCGCAATAATTAGGGGATTGGCGCAAGCCAAAACCAACAACCCCGTTATTCTTTTGGATGAAATTGACCGTGTTGCCGATGATGCCCTCAATACCATTATGGGTGTGTTAGTTGAACTACTCGATCCCGAGCAAAACGCCCGTTTTACCGATCATTATCTTGATTATCCTTTTGATTTATCTCAATGTTTTTTTGTAGCAACCTGCAACAACACTGCCCGCATTGCTACTGCCGTTATGGATCGTCTCGAAGTCATCCAAATGCCCAGTTACAACGATGACGAAAAAATTATGATTGGTAAAAAATATTTATTACCCAAAGCTCTAAAAGAATCTGCCATAACATCGGATGAATTAATAATCAATGACGATATGTGGCCCAACATTGTCCGTCCTTTGGGTTTTGATGCTGGCGTTCGTACTCTCAAGCGCAATATCGAAGGACTTTGTCGCAAGACTGCAGCGTTAATTCTTTCTGGCACCAAACAAATTGTGATTGACGATAGCAATGTTAAAAAATTTATGCCCCAATGGTAAAAAAATATCATTTTATAGTTCTCCTTGCTTTATCTTATGTATTTATTTTAGTTTTGTTTTTATTTTTAGCGACACCCAAAAAACAAAGCATTGTCTCAAATCCTGTTCCAACAATTACCCCTACTCCTACCGAGGTCCAATGGAAAACATACAAAAATGAAAAGTATGGGTTTGAATTTCAATCACCATACGTAGAAGTAGACATAACACCTGCAAGTTATGTAAATATAATCAAAGAATATAATTCGACAAAATATCCAAGAACTTGTCCAAATAATATCGAGCAATTTTGCGAAATATTTAATTTGATTTACGAAAAAGAATATAATGTAGAAAATGTAAAACTAAAATATTTTGTTCATACAGCCAATGATGGTGAAACTGGGAAAATATATCTTACATATAAAAACATTAGTTATCTGATTAATCTAGGTCTAAACACAAAGGAAAATATTTCAAAAATAATCTCCACCTTTAAATTCACCAAATAAACATGATCAACAAATTCATTCACTATCTACTCATCGGAATTTTTTCATTTGCCTTTGTCATTTTCCTCTACTATCTCTCTGTCATCCGACCATTAAACAATCAAAAAAATATATCTAAAATTCCCCAAATCACACCCACCACTATCCCAACTTCCACTCCTATTCCCAATACCTCCACCTGGAAAACATATAGAAATGAAAAATATGGGTTTGAATTTTTATCACCTCAAATTAATACAAATATATCTAAATCAAAATTTTCTGATGTTGAAAATCTCGTTACCTTAGGAAATTTTGATATAAAAAGTGAAACTTATTGTTCATACATATTAAGTGTTAATACACTTAAAGAAGAATCCGATGTAATAAGTTGGTTTAAGAAAAAATATAAAGACAATCCAAATAATAAATTTATAGATGTGAAAGTAGGTGGTCTTATTGCAGTAAAGAACAACGAAAAACAACCTACATATTTTGTAGAACTTGATACTAAACATATACTAGAACTTTCACCTGTTGATTCTTTTGTTAATAATTCACTTGGTTTAGATTTATTAAATCAAATCCTCTCCACCTTTAAATTTACAAATTCTGCTTTGCAGAACCCCGACACCTCCACCTGGAAAACATACAAAAATAAAAAATATGGTTTTGAGTTTAAATATCCTCGTACTGATAACTCCCTTCCCGATATTTCAGTACAAGAGACAAATCTTGCGTATATTGATGTAATAAAGCAATATAATTCGGTCAAGTATCCAAGACCCACTGTTTGTAATGGCAATAATAATTGTCGGGTTTTCGACAATATAATAAGCGAGTCAACTTTTAATACTAATGGGACCAAAATGAATATTTTTATTGTTTCAGGTGACGAGTCAAACACGACACATATATATTTTAACTTTCAAAACAAGAGTTATTTGATTGATTTAGGATTATTTATGGAAGATAGTGATATAACATCAAATATCCTCTCCACCTTTAAATTTACAAAATCAGAATCTCAACTAGGTTATATTAAAAAAGCCTATGTTAAGGACAATACAAACTATATCGACATTGATTATGTTCAATGGATTGACGATGCTTCGGCGCCAAATCATTTTCGAATCGACAATATCAATCCATTAATTCGTACTTTTGAGGTTGCAAATACTGCCAATATTTCCACCATAAGTTACGACAATTCTGGTGCTATGACATCGATATCAATTAGTTTTAATCAGTTACAACAGTTAATAAAAACGAATAGTATTTTATGTGATATCGAAATTACAAACAAGGCCGTTACAAAGATTTCTGAGCATTTTGTACCATAATTGTGTTATACTATTCCAACAGCTTGAATAGAATTCATTCTCTCGGTACGAAATAACGGTCGCGAAAATGCTAACATTAATTAATTAAAAAACAATTCTCTTCATTCTTATATTTTGTTTATGATAAATAAAAACTATGCACCGGCACGTCCGGTAAACCGTCCTACTGTTAATTTTTCCAAATCTCTCCCTGTCCAAAATCTTGGCACAGGCAAAGATTTTGTCCGTCTCATCGCCCTTGGTGGCTTTGGTGATGTCACCCAAAACATGTTCGTCTACGAATACGTCCCTCGCGGTGATTTATCCAAAAGTCAAATGATCATCGTTGACTGCGGTGTTGGGTTTCCTGAGGAAGATGATTTTGGAGTAGATCTCCAAATTCCTGACACCAAATATTTGGAAGACAAAAAAGACCGTATCTTGGGTATTTTTATTACCCATGGTCACGAAGACCATATCGGCGCTCTTCGTTTTGTTCTCCCTATAATTGGTACCAATATCCCCATTTTTGCCCCCCGTATGGCATCGGCATTTATTGACAATCGTCTAGTCGAAGCCCAAATCCGCTCAAATATGAAAATATACGAGAGTGGCGATGTTATCACTCTCGGCCCATTTACAGTTGATACTATTAAAGTTAATCACTCGGTTCCCGATACCAATCATTTTGCTATCACTACCACTGTTGGTACTTTTTATCATGGTTCTGATTTTAAATTCGATTTATTTCCACTTGATGGCAAACCATCTGATTTAGCTCACATCGCCCGTGTTGGCGAAAAGAAAGTTTTGGCCCTAATGTCCGATTGTCTTGGTGCTGACCACGAAGGTTTTTCACCCTCAGAAAGTTCTATTGCTGAAAAATTTAATCGCGATATTATCACCTCCAAAGGTCGTGTTTTTGTCACTTCAATTTCCAGTAACATTGTTCGTTGGGGTCAAGCCATTGAATACGCCAAACGAGCTGGACGCAAAGTTGTCCCCGTTGGTTATTCTGTTGACAAAGCTATTGCCATTGCCAAGGATTTGGGTTATATAAATTTAAATGATGGTGACCTAGTTGATGTCGAAAAAGTTAAAAACTTTGCCGATAATAAGCTAATATTTTTAGTTGCCGGTTTTTCCGCTCAGCCAAATTCTGCCTTATCAAAAATGGTCATGGGTAAACATCGTATCAAAATAAAATCTGGCGATAAAGTTATATTTTCCGCCCCCGATTATATTCCTGGTACAACCTCGCATATTTATGATTTAATCGACACTCTGTCGCGTATGGGTGCCGAAGTTGTTTATGGTGAATCACAAGAAATTCACGTTTCCGGTCATGGTTTCCAAAAAGAACATGCCATATTAATGGATTTAGTTAGACCAAAATATTTAGTTCCAATTGGTGGAAATTTCCGTCACGTCAAAAGTTACCATACTATGGCCAAAACCATGGGCTACAAAGACGAACAGTTGATTTCTCCCGATACAGATGCGATTATTACTTTTTTTGCCGATGGCAAAATTGACACAAAACAACATAATCAACTCCGTAAAGTTTTGATTGATGGACTTGGTATTGGTGACGTTGGTACTACCGTTCTTCGTGATCGTAAATTATTGGCCGAAGAGGGGATGTTCTCTGTCGTATTGTTAATCAACAAAGAAATGGGAACATTGGCCAAACCACCCGTAATTTTATCCCGAGGGTTTGTGTTTGAAAAAGAAAACACCGATCTTATGGACTTTTTAAAGGTCGAAATAAATCGCAAGTTCCAAGAGGTGACTTCAAAACCTGCCAACTTTGAATTTATTCGCACTGAAATTCAAGCCTACATTGAAGGGATAATTTTGGAAAAAACCGGCCGCCAACCCATGGTCTTGCCCCTGGTGATGGAGGTATAAAAACAAACCATTGTTTGTTCCGATACGTTTATTCCCCAATATTAAGCATATTCGTTTCCTTGTAGAGACGCCATATATGGCGTCTCTGTTTGTTTATAAAGATAATATTTTTTTTAGCCATAAACAAAAAACTCCAAATAAACCAGATGAAAATGCAACAAATAGTTTGTCGATATTTCGCAATACAAGATTACATGTTTTGTTCCACAAACTAGTTTGATAAATAATTAAATTTTTTCTCATAATTGAGTTTATTTAATTGTTAAAACGCTTTACAACTACCTAATATAATTTTATATCTCAATATATCCAAAGGTTTAATATACTATTTATATTTAATAACTAATGGCCAAAAACAAAAAACGGCCTCGCAAATAAATATTCATTTTAATATTCATTTACAAGACCGTTCTATATTTTAGAGTTTGGTCATCAACAAAACGTGTTGATAAATATATTATAACATTTTTGAACGATTGTTTGTTTCTATGCATCTATTCCCCAATATTCGGCATATTCGTTTCCTTGTAGAGACGCAAGATCTTGCGTCTCTACGTAATAATCGAATAATCACAAAAACCATAAACCAAAATTCCACCACACATTGTCAACAGAATTGATATTATTATTTCAAGCCCGCGTTGTGTATAAAATTTATTTTGTGCACCGCGGGTGTTTTATTGCAATTCATCAGAGAAAAGAAGTAAAATGTCGTTACATATGTCACAAGTAACAAATTCACAACCAGCCAACAAAAAATACATTTTTGGCTTTATGGATGAAACTGGCATGTTACACTCTCCTCTCACTGACAGGGTATTTGCCTTTGGACTATTAAAATTACACCATCCGAGACTAATTCATCGGGCAATTATTGATTTAAAAAATAATAGATCATTCCACAATGAATTCAAATTTACCGATATTACTAGAAGAAACACAAAGCTTTACTGTGAAATTATTGACATATTTTTTAATACAAATAATTGCAGTTTTTCTTGTATAGTTTTTGACAAGACCCTACTTGATTTAAATAAGTTTTTCAAAGGTGACCATGTTCATGCATACAATTCATATGCCGCCAAAATAATTGCCGAATCTTTGTCACCAGGTGAGTACATTACAATAATCGCCGACGATATCAGTACTCCCAAAGCTGATAATTTTGAAAAGGACATTAAAACAAAAATAAAAAAGAAACTAAAAAGAAATGCATTATTTGGCATTGTTCGGGTAGAATCTCACGCTGTTAGTGAGTTGCAGGTTGTCGATGTATTACTTGGTCTTGTAGGTTATGCCTACAAATTAAAATATAATTTAGTACCACCTAGTCCTGATAAAATTAATGTCTTAAAATATTTACAACAAAAACTTGGGGTGACAAATCTAGTCACAAACGGTTTAGATAAAAAGAAAAAAGGCGGTTGCACCTTTAGGGTAAAAGAATTTATTCCATAAAAAAAGACGGTGCTTTGGGACCAATGGAGAACTAGCTCCGTCCCACGCGCTTCCGCCTATAGGGCATTATACAGTACAACCGGTCGCCTTGTCAACAGAATTGATATTATTATTTCAAGCCCGCGTTGTGTATAAAATTTATTTTGTGCACCGCGGGTGTATTAATACATTTTAAACAGATCTCGCCTTCTGATTACAAATGCTTTCACATTATCTGTTACCCCACGTTTTGCCGCCTCATCAATATTAAGTTCAATTAATTCTGCTCTCGCACCAAGATAATTTCGGACTTTATCAACTAATGTATGTGCTTGACCGTCTTCATCAGGTTTATCATAAACTAATACTGTTTCACCTTGCATTACTCTGGCAAGTAATTCATTTACTTGTATTTCATTAATAGCAGGTTTAACTTTAGGTTCTGGACTAAAATTTAAAGTTAGTGTTTGTTCAAAATTTAGTTTTTTCATTATTGGTGTCATGCCCCGATAATATCATTAATTTATTAAATAACAATAATTAATGTAAAATACACTATGTCAAAAAATATTTTGCCTGATTTCAAAACAAACTTATCCGAGTGGTTTAACGAAGTAGTTCTAAAATCCGAGTTGGCCGATTATGCTCCAGTCAAAGGTTGCATGGTTATTCGACCCTATGGTTATGCCCTCTGGGAAAACATTCAAAAATTCATGGATGTTTTAATAAAACAACATAATGTAGAAAATGCCTATTTTCCCCTATTTATTCCCATGTCATATTTTGAAAAAGAAAAAGAACACGTAGAAGGATTTTCTCCAGAATTGGCAATTGTAACTGTCGGTGGTGGTAAGGAATTATCAGATAAATTAGCTGTTCGACCTACATCAGAAATGATGATGTATGAAATGTACAAGAAATGGTTTGGCAGCTGGCGAGATTTGCCTGTCCGTATGAATCAATGGTGTAATATCGTTCGTTGGGAAAAAAGAACATATTTATTTTTACGAACATCCGAATTTTTGTGGCAAGAAGGGCATTGTGCTCATTTAACCCATGAAGAATCAATTGCCGAAGTAGAATGGGCTATCAAAATGTATGCCCAAACGTACAGCGAATTAATGGCTATATATGGGATTGTTGGCTACAAAAGTGATTCAGAAAAATTTGCAGGTGGCTATAAAACAATAACTTTTGAGAGTTTAATGCCAAATGGCAAATCACTTCAATCGTGTACCAGTCACGATTTAGGTCAAAATTTTTCCCGTTCACTAGAATGGACTATTCAAGATAATCTTGGCAAGAAGTCCTATCCTTGGCAAAATTCCTGGGGATTCTCCACCCGCTCGATAGGCGGATTGATCATGTCCCATGGTGACGAAAAAGGTCTGGTTATGCCTCCAAATATTGCTCCTACCCAAATTATAATTATTCCTATCCCAGGGCATAATAATGCACTAACAAAATCACAAGAATTACTCGAAACTCTAAAAAATTATCGAGTCAAAATCGATGACAAAGAAGATGAAACCGCCGGCGCCAAATTTAATAAATGGGAATTAAAAGGTATTCCACTTCGTATTGAAATCGGTGACCGCGATGTTAGTGCTAGCACTGTTATTATTTGTCGTCGTGATACTGGTGAAAAAATTACCGTCAAATTTGACGATTTATCAAAAACAATTGATGTATTACTAAAAGATATTCAACAAAAATTATTCGACAAACACAAAAAGTTTACACAGGATAATATTTTCAAAGCCGATTCTTACGACGAATTTAAAAAAATAATGGAAACCTCTCGTGGTTTTATTTCCGCCCACTGGTGTGAGGACAAAGACTGCGAAGCCCACATTAAGACCGATACCAAAGCCACTACTCGCTGTCTGCCACTTGATGCTCCTGAGGAAACTGGTGTCTGTGTTCGCTGTGGAAATAAATCCTCCCACCGCTGGCTATTTGGATTATCGTATTAACTTTAGACTTTTAGACTTTCAGACTTTATACTGTAATTATGCCCCGAGGTCGAAAAAAAAGTAAAATTCTCCCCAGTCTGAAATTAAAGCCAGACACCATCAAGTCTATCTTTTTTATTTTCTTTTTAATTTTATCCGTAATTTCGGTTATTTCTTTTTTACGTCAGGGGACTTTTGCCACCAAATACAACCAAATATTATCTGATTATTTTGGTTTTGCCTCGGTTATGATTCCGTTTTTATTGCTTCTTATTTCTTTTTTATTTGCCAAAATCAAAAGTTTTTTAAAAGAAGCCAACGTTTTTTTTGGTTTTTTAATTATGTTTATTTCTTCTCTAGCTTTGTTTAAACAAGGAATTGTAGGCAATTTTCTCTGGATTCAGTCAACTGCAATTTTATCCGAAGTTATAGCCTTTATTATCTTTTTCTTTGCCTTTATTGTCGGTATCGTCGTTCTGTTTGATACCAACATCATGCAAATTATTAAATTTATTTCCAATATCATTGTAGCCATTAAAAAATACACCGTTGGTTTAAGTGTCAAATCTAAAGAAAAGAAAAAAGCCAAAATAGAACAAGAACCTATTTTTGCCAAAGACGAACCTCATTTTAGTAAAAAAGACGAACAAAAATTTATTGATATTCCTCCAGTCATGAAATCTGACAATTCATCAATTTTTGCCTCACCGGTTTTATCATCTTCTAGTAATCAAATTTGGAATTATCCACCCATGTCAATTTTTGATAACACTCCTGGCACCAAAGCCGACCGGGGTAATGTCCAAAAAAATGCCGCAATTATTGAACAAACACTCGAATCTTTTGGAATCACTGCCCGTGTTGCCGATGTCAACGAAAGTCCCTCAGTTACCCAATATGCTATCGAAGTTGCCCTGGGTACCAAATTAACCAAGGTTGTTTCCCTTAGCAATGATCTAGCCATGGCACTCTCTGCCCCCGGGGGTCAAATTCGTATTGAAGCCCCACTTCCTGGTCGTTCACTAGTTGGTATCGAAGTTCCCAACCGTTCACTTGAAGTTGTCCCTATTCGTCAAATTTTGGAGTCAGATGCCATGAAAAATGCTCGTAATAAAATTTGTGTCCCATTGGGTCTCGATGTTGCTGGTCTTCCCAAAGTTGCTGATATTGGCAAAATGCCACATGTATTAATTGCCGGTCAAACTGGATCTGGTAAATCAGTTTGTATTAACTCTTGGATTGCCACCTTACTCTTCCGCGCTTCGCCCGATGAACTTCGACTAATTATGGTCGATCCAAAACGTGTCGAATTAACCCCTTACTCTGGTATTCCTCATTTGTTGACCCCTGTAATTGTTGAACCCGAAAAAGTTGTCTCGGCATTAAAATGGTCGGTCTCGGAAATGGAACGACGTTACAAGATTTTTACCGAAGTTGGTGCCAAAAATATTGAAGGTTACAACAATACTTCGGGTATTCAATCTCTTCCATATATCGTTATATTTATCGATGAATTGGCCGATATTATGTTATTTTCCCCCGCCGAAGTCGAAGACAATATTTGTCGACTAGCTCAAATGGCTCGTGCCACTGGCATTCATCTAGTACTCGCCACCCAACGACCATCAGTCAATATTATTACCGGTCTTATCAAGGCCAATATCCCAACTCGCTTGGCGTTTGCCGTTGCCTCGATGATGGACTCACGTGTCATTTTGGATTCTCCGGGCGCTGAAAAATTATTGGGTCGGGGTGATATGTTATATATTCCCCCAGAACAGGCAAAACCATCACGTGTTCAGGGATGTTTTGTTTCCGACAAAGAAATTGGCCGTCTAGTTGAATTCCTTAAAACTCAACGTGTTGGCGAATACAACGACGAAATATTAAAACAACCCGTCAAAAGTCCAAATGCCATGTCTCCAAATGTCAATATTGTCGATGGTGAAAACCATGATTCCTTGTTTGCCCAAGCTGTTGAATTAACCAAAAATTCGGGCAAAGCATCGGCATCATTTTTTCAACGACATTTGCGAGTTGGTTATGCCCGTGCCACCTCAATTCTCGACGAAATGGAGCATGCAGGCATTATTGGTCCGGTCAAGGGCGCCAAAGCTCGAGAAATTTTAATTCCTCACGCCACTCCCAGTGAAACGGAATAAAAAATATGAAGCGTGCCTCTTTTTTACTCCAAACCGCCCGTCTTGACAAAGAATTTACCCTTGATGAAATTAGCAAAAAAACAAAAATACCCCTAAGGTATTTACAAGCTTTTGAAAATGAAACCCAAGCAGGTTTCCCCGATGAGCCTTATTGTTCCCTAATGCTCAAAGAATATGCCGATTTTTTGGGATTAAATTCAAGTGAGCTAGTCTCGGTTTTTCGCCGTGATCACATCAACAAGACTGCAAACCAAAATTCTCAAAATTATTTTTTATCGATTACCCCTCAGTTTACATATTATTTAATTATTTCGCTTTTAATTATTCTTTTTGCTCTCTATTTAATTTTTGAATATATAAAATTTAATCGTCCTCCAGTTTTATCCGTTGATTGGCCGGTATATTCAAAAATAGTTGAAATTAAGGGTAAAACAGATAGTGAATCAACTGTCAAAGTTAATCAATCACCAGTTGTAGTTGACCAAAATGGAAATTTTTTCAAAAAGCTAGAACTATCAACCTCCGAAGCCAAAATTGTTGTCGAGTCAACCTCACCCGCTGGCAAAACAACTATTGAGGAAAAAATTTTAAAATAGTGTAAACTAAATTATATGGATATTACTTCTGTCATAATTTCTATCAGCTTATCGATTATCACTATTGCCATTGTTGTTTGTTTTGTTTTTTTGATTAAATTTATCCAAGATTTGCGTAAACTTTTAAAACAAGTGTCACCAATTGTCGATGACGCCAATTTAATATCGTCATCCATTGCTCGTCCAGTATCATCTGCCTCCGATTTTCTAATGGGTTTCAAAAATGGTTTTAAATTATTTAATTCGTTCTCAAAATCCAAGAAAGACGACTAAATATGTGCGACGATAATAAAAATAACAATTCTTCAGGTTTTATTTTTGGTCTAATAATAGGTGCCCTGATTGCCACTGCTATTTTGTTAACTTCAACCGAAGACAAACAAAAAATAATAAAAAAAATAAAAGATAAATTTAACGATTTGTTTGACAACAACGTAAAGCCTTTTATCAAGAAAGAGGAAAAAATAATAAAAGCAGAAATAAAGAAAGATGTAAAAAAAATAAATAAAATTGGTAGAGACGCACGATCGCGCGTCTCTACAGTTATATCTGAAGTTCCAAAAAAAATATCAGTAACTTTGCCCTCCGACGTCGAAACTCTAAATATGACTCCAGTTAAAGAACTCAAACCTAAAAAAGTTTTTAAGAAAAGTAAATAAATTTGCTATAATTCCTGTATTCATGAGTAAGGTTGCATCATTACCCGAAATAGCAAAATATTCCAAATCTCAACAGAAAATTGGTCTGTCAGTTGGTCTTGTTGTCGGTAGCTTTGATATTGTTCACATGGGGCATATAAACCTTTTTCGTTTCGCCAAAAAATATGTAGACATTTTGATTGTTGGCCTTGATAACAACCAAACAATTAGTTTAGTTAAGGGCAATAACCGTCCAATTAACAACTATAACAGAAGAAGTAATTTACTTTCCGATCTGGTAACTATCGATAAGATATTTAAAATACAAAAAACCTCTCATCATGATAGTGAAGAGGCTTTGGAAAACTATACTGAACTCGTTATAAAGATTGCTCCAAACTACATATTTACACATCGTGATTGCGACAAGCACTGGAGTAAGAAGAAACAGATGGCGAAGAAGTTAAATATAAAGTTTATGTTAGATAAGAGTAGAAAGATAACAAATTCAGGAAGTATTATAAAAATTCTAAATTCTGAGCTATAATTCCCTATGAACGCACGCGAGTTAAAAAACAAATATATTGAGTTTTTTGTGCAAAAAGGTCATGCCGAAATTCCTTCTGCCTCATTAGTCCCAGAAAACGATCCATCAACTTTGTTTATTTCTGCCGGCATGCATCCATTAGTTCCCTATCTTTTGGGTCAACCTCATCCATTGGGCAAGCGTCTCGTCGATGTTCAAAAATGTGTTCGTACCGGCGACATTGATGAAGTCGGTGATACTACTCACCACACTTTTTTTGAAATGTTGGGCAATTGGTCACTTGGTGATTACTTTAAAAAAGAAGCACTCAACTGGAGTTATGAATTTATTACTAAACATTTAAATTTAGATCATTCTCGTCTATCAGTAACCTGTTTTGCGGGTGATGAAAATTCAAAAAAAGATACTGAAAGTTCCCAAATATGGGAAGAAATAGGTATATCAAAAGACAAAATAAAATTTTTACCAAAAGAAGATAATTGGTGGGGACCAGCTGGTACTACTGGTCCATGTGGTCCCGATTCTGAAATGTTTATTGACAGAGTTGAAATTTGGAACGATGTCTTCATGCAATTTAATAAAAATTCTACTGGCGAATATAAATTATTGGACAAACCAAACGTTGATACCGGTATGGGTGTCGAGCGCACTACAGCATTTTTACAAGGTCATACTGACAATTATCTCTCAACAATTTGGCAACCAATTATAAACAAAATTGAGTTGATTTCAGGTAAAAAATATTCACAAGACGATGAAATTACAAAATCAATTCGTATTATTGCCGACCATCTTCGTTCTGCTGTTTTTATAATTGCCGATGGTGTCGAGCCAGCCAACAAAGAACGTGGTTATGTTCTTCGTCGACTCATTCGACGTGCCATAAGACAAGGAAAATTAATTGGTATTGAGACCAATTTTTGCTCTGATATAGCTCAAGCTGTCTTGGACAATCAAGACAATTATGCTGGTATTTATCCCGAATTAAATGAAAACAAAGACAAAATATTGTCAACTTTAGACGCCGAAGAAAATAGATTTCGTAAATCTCTAGATAAAGGTTTAAACGAAATAAATAAATTAATTTTGCGAAACCACAAAGTCTCGGGCAAAGAAGGTTTTGATTTATATCAAAATTTTGGATTTCCTGTTGAAATGATTGAAGAAGAACTTAAAAAAAATAATCTATCTTTGGATCGAGATGAATTTGATAAATTTAAATCGGATCATATTAAGCTCTCGCAGACTCTATCTGCTGGCAAATTCAAGTCTGGTCTAGCAGATCACAGTGAAATAATTACCAAATATCACACTGCTACCCATCTTTTACACGCCAGTTTGCGCCAAGTTTTGGGTGACCATGTCTCGCAATCTGGCTCCAATATCACTGCTGACCGTCTTCGTTTTGACTTTACTCACCCCGACAAATTAACCGATGATGAAATTAAAAAAGTCACTGATTTGGTCAATCAACAAATC
>Ga0172375_10005608_pt1 | contig 18025 bp, 15 predicted proteins | sample LakKiv1m_FD_114537 | JGI IMG/M metagenome (GOLD analysis project Ga0172375, IMG submission 114537) | Freshwater microbial communities from Kabuno Bay, South-Kivu, Congo - kab_092012_11.1m | ecosystem: Environmental > Aquatic > Freshwater > Lake | place: Democratic Republic of the Congo...
ATGGTGTCGTCCTTTTATTGGTCGTCTACTACCAGTGCCAACGGTACCAACTACGCCTGGCGCGTCTGGTTCTACTTTGGCTGCGCCGACTGGAGCTATAAGTCCAGCAACTGTTGCGTTCGGACAGTGCGTGGTAAGATGAGATATTTGAAAGCGTGACATATGTGCTGGGGCAGGCCCCTGAACCAAAGGGGCCTTATAGTTAATAACCTATAGCACACTTATTATCTAGTCGTCTTCTGATATATACCTCGTGGACTCATGTCCATCTGTCTCCTGATTTCATCTGGCACATACCACCTATAAAGCGCCTGCTCTCTTCTTTTATCACTTAGAAATATATTATACTTAGTCATCAAATCCTCTGCTTTTTTACTATCACCATGTATCAATGCCTCGGCTATCTCTTCACTAACCTGATCATATTCTTGTCCTTTTAACGCATCCCCTCGGCGTTCTTTCTGTTTCTCACTCACACGTTTAACCTTCGGCCCGAAAGTCGCCATAAATAACTCCGGGCCGGATAGTACTTCCGTGCGTCCACTACGCTCATTAAACATAGGATATTGACCCGCTTGTCCTGCTTCTAATGCTGTCTTCGCGTGCCACAATTTAATAGCCTGTGTAGGAACTAGCCCTTTTAACAACGCTTCTGTACCCTTACCCTGCTCTAGCTTCTCGGCCCAGTCCAACATAGTATCAAACGTAGGTCCCATAGATGTAGGCAACAATCCAGAGCCTTTAGGTATCATTCGCATATGTCTATATGCTCGTCTTATGTTCCCCTTACTAACCTCTTGCAGCGTATCTAACACCTCGCCAAAATTTATCCCCACACCCATAGCATTAGACATATCTACATTAGCAAACTCACCTAATAACCAATTCCCACCTTCTGCATAAGCTAACAATTTAGCTAACCCCATAGGATTGTGCTTAGCTAAGTGCACCATAAACTCCACCTGTTTCACAGGATACGACCAGAACTGAAATGCTAACCTACCAATCGGGCCTCTCAACTGTTTGGGCATACCAACCTTACCATATCTAAACTGTGTCTTATGTACCAAATCAATCCCTGCTTGCATGGCGTCTTGCTCACTCATACCAGCTGCACGTGCTTTTTCATATCCAGTCAAAAACGCATGCTTTCTATTGCCAATCTCGACCTTAGTAAACAAAAACCCTAGTGTCTGTCTCACCCGCTCCATACCCGCCGGTACCGTACCTTCCATCAACACGCTTGGCACCTCTTGCGCGACACCAGACCTTGCAAACAAGTCCTTGCCTTCTTGTGTCCATCCCTTAGCCCATCCACGTGCAGACCACACCTCTCCCGCTTCGGCTATTGTGTTCAGACGTTGTGTGAAATTGGTCAACGCCGACCTAGGATTCATGCCTAGTTTAGACATCCACTGATAACTACCAATCCACCCAGCTAGTTTATCAGCTACTGACTTCCTGCCCAACCCGGCCCAGTCTTCTATATACCATCTAGTATACGGTCGCAAGCTAGGCTCTACTTGTTTAAACAACTCTCCAACTTGCTTTAACGCTGGATCACCATAGAACTTCCTAGCAAAGCCATATAAATAAGTCTGATACGCTTTCATCGCGTCGAACTGATACCCTTGTGCTCCTTTTCTGACATCCAGAAACCTCAACCTAAACTCCCTTGGTAAATCCTGGTACCTAACAATTCCACCTCCATGCATTTTATTCACACTAGCATACAATTCCTTCAAACGGTTCTTTAACTTTGTCTGCTCGGTTGTATCTGTTGTCAGCCTCAGCATCCCCTCAAGCCTGTCTATTTCGTTCTTAAATGTTTGTGCTAGTTCATCTTGATCAAATATATGTGGTAAGTAATCCTTTACCTTACGCCGCAACATAGCATATGCTTGTCGGTCACCTGGACTTAACTTGTTCAACCAATCCGAGTGTCTTATCTCTTGTAAGGCTTTACTTAACTTAGCATACTGCTCAGCCTCGTCTTTTGACAGATCCTTCAATCCCTTACTACCCTTCACCACTGCTTGCTTACTTCTAACAGCATCATACACTTGTTTTAAATCAGGCGTGAGTTCGGCTACCTTTGATGTTGGCTTGTATGTTTTACTAGCTGCATATGCCACTTTCTTATACCCTTCAGGTGAATCAGCAGTCTGTTGGGCTAATTGGTTATACAAGAAATCAAACTTATCTTTCAAAAATGCATATAACTGTTGTTCTTGTGTTGTTAACTGCTCCACTGGCAACTTAGCATCTAGTGCTCTACCTACTCTTACTGCACTATCTGACCCGATTTTTATGTCACCAGCCGCGCGTACAAATTTACTCACTTCGTCAACCAAGAACCTATTCTTCGCCTGCTCGGTTCTGTCAACTATTTGATATATCCTACTTCCTGCGCCTCCTTTATCTAACTTGAACACATTTTCTGGGCTCATTGGTACAAACTCTGACACCACTTCTTTCCACTTATGGGGTGTCATATCTGGTATAGTCAGGTTTTTCATCACTTGCCGAGGCACATCCAGTGTACTTTCAGCCGACACACCTGGCTTGATTAACTCCTCTCCTGCTGTTTGTAGCCTACTAGCTAACTGTCCAACCTTGCCTATCTTGGGCAATTTAGTTGAGCCCACCCCACTACCAACAGCACCTCCCTTTAAACCAGCTGTTAGCCCAAATCCTGCAATATCCAACATTTCTCCTGGATGTGTCTCAGCATATCCAGGTTGATACATAGCTTTAGGTAAGTCTTCTGTTAATGTCTTCTTAACACCGGCTGGAAATGTACCTTCAACTTGCCCCAAGACATATCTACCTAATTGATGCCCAAGAGTCTTATCTTCCTTAGCAATAAACTCCTCCGGACTTATTGTCCTCCCTTCACCAGTCTTCAGCACATATGGCTGACTACCCCACATAGCTAACTTCTCTTCTGTAGTTAGTAAATTATCAGGATCGAGCTTACTCTCCATCCCAAGACGTTCATCCAATGTCAACAACCCTTCTGGATCAAGCGGCATGTTAGTAGTCCTTTCTACTTCTTAAACTTTTGCTTTTTGGCTTTAGGTCTCTCTGGCATAGGCTGTCTGACCACCTGTCCTTCTGGCCTTGGTGGAATCTTACCAATAAACTTTGGCCCTCCACTCTGCGCTGCTTTTGCTTCTCTGTACGCAGCCGCACGTCTGGCTAGTTCTTTCTGCACTTCTTCCGATGCCCATTTATACTTCTCTGCAATCGTGTCAAACACTCCCTTAGATGTCTCTGGTGGTTTACCTCTACTAATCTCACTTTCCGCCTTAGCTCGTGCTTCTTCGGCTGCTTGCAGTCCGATAGAAAACACCTCACGCTCACTCTTTCCATCCTTCACAGCCTGTGCCATAGCAGCATAACGTGCGGTATCTACACTAGCCTGTACATACGCAGCTTGTTTGTTAGCCAAAAAGCCCTCATTTTGTGTATTAGGTATAGCCGCAGCTTGTGCGTTAGCTCTCTTTTCCTTCGCAGCTTCGACAGCTTTAAACTCATACTCGTCTGCTCTGGTTTGTGCTTTTCTCACACTTAGATTTTCCCCACTAACAAATGTTGATGCCGGAACGGCATTCGGTGGAGGTTCCTCACCCTTAGGTACATGCACCACCTGCTGTGTCTCTTTATCTATGTATGTGGTATACCCAACCGGTGCTCTCTCTACCACACCTTTTGGCACAGTCTCTGTCTCAACCCACTGCTCTCCATTCCACCGCTCTACCTTTACACCATGACCAATCTGTGCTTTGTCTCCTTCACCTATAGCCATCGTAGTCGGAACCTGTCGTACATCCCCTATCTTAGGTTCTCGGGATTTTATCAGACTGGCATAATTCGCTATTTGTAACTCTTTCAACATATCCTTCTGTGCTGGGCGTTGTCTTAACATACCAATATTCCCAACTCTTAACACTCCACCATCCGGCACTCCTTTTTTAACATCCACAGGCTCCCACTCACCGGATTTTATCAGGTTACTGTATGTCTCCAGATACTCCTTTTCTCTCTGACTAGCCAGCAACTCCCGTTGCTTTTGTGTTCCTTGTGCACCTTCAAGAAACCCGGCTGCGAATGTTCCACCTAATCCAGCAATATCGAAAGCCATGTTGGTTCTCCTTAATAACTAAATTGTCCCACACTAAGACCAGTTTTTATTTTCTTTTCCCAAGGTTTCAATACCTTACCCTGCTCGCTTTGCTCAGTATCCAACAGCTCCGCACCTGGTGCCCAACTTGCTGCAGCGTCGGTAGCCTTTCCACTCACATCACCCGGGCTAGTGTACGTATACTCCAACCTAGGCGAGGCATTATCATCTCTCTTACTCATACTCCCTAACACCGTCCCAATACTTGCAATATCCTTCTGTCTAGCACCATAGTCTTGCAACGCTGCGTACATCTTTGAGTCATAACTCATGCCAACATTCCTACCCATAGCAGCTTGTAGATATTCATTTGTTAACTTAACGTCTAAATCCCGCTTAGTACTCTGCGCCTCCCGCAACACCTTTCCACGAACGTCTTGTGTTTGCACTGCCAAATCTGCTAACGCCCGCATCTTAGCTCCCCCTGATGGTATAGTATCTTCTATCTGTTGACGTGCTTTGCTGGACTGTGAGTCTAAATTCCGCAACTGTTCCTGCACTGCATAATCAATCTCAGCAAACTGATCCTGAAATCCCGGCACATTAAGTTTCCTAGCCCGACCGCCACCCAAAAAATACTTGTCAATCCCCTTCACCAACCCTCTCTGATCCTCACCTTGATTCAATAACTGATTCATATACTTCGTCTGACTAAGCGCCGAGGTTGTGCTACCTACCAACCCACCAATCCCGACTACCGTTTTCACTATATCATTAAACCCTGTCCCGCCCATACCTACCTCCTTATGCCGCCCGGCCTAAGTCTGTTTGTACCAAAGCTCCAGTAGTATCTATTGTTACCCGCCAATAATGTGGGGGGTTTGCACTATCCTTCAACACAACTCCCCGCTCGGCATCTGTATGTACTGTATCAAACCCCGTATATTGATCACCATATAACACAGGACTACCCCTTAACCCCTCGATCTTGTCTAGCCTCTCACTCAACAACTCGAATATTCTATTACATTCATACAACAAATCATTCGGATCTGTTGAGCTAACCTTATATAAACTGTCGCCAAATTTAGTCATTACTTAATCTCCAACTCTCGAAACTCACAATTATCCGGTCTAGGATACCCACCTGCTGTAGCTTGTACATATATATACCTTCCTTTAATCTTGCCGGGAAAGCTATACCATTTATACCTATCTGCTTCTGTTACATTTGTTAGTGTTTCAGTATGCACCAATTCTCCATCCACATAAAATGCCACGCTCCACGTACCTACACAATCTACCCTAAATCGCCTAACCCAACCAACAGCCTTTCCCTCTTGTGCTATTGGATATGCCTTAGTGGCAAAAAATGGCAGTGGTTTCTGATACGAAATATCCGTTTCCATTGTATGTGTAGACACACTAAACAACTCATACACACTAGACTTACTCGCATCTGGTGCTATTATACTGCCATACAACACACCATCCCCCTCATGTGCGAAGATGGCATAGTTATTTATCATTTGCTTAGTCCACACCTGCCCGAACGCATCATATACCAATAATCTATTTATGCCTATTGTATACCCCCTGTACCACATAGGCACACTTAAATAATACTTACCATGTAAAAACACTCCTTCAGTGTTGTCTACCAAGTCAGACTTCTTCAACAACTCAACATAATAATCCTCGAAATCCTGGAATATTTTGTCAATCGAATCACTTATGCTTACAGATTTCAGACCATCAAACCTGTACACAGCGTCATGACTCAAGAAATAAATACCATCCGGCCCAGCTGCCACACTTCTAGGTGCTAACACACCAACATGCGACCTAGTCTTATGCCACGAAAAAGTATCCGGGTCAGACCCATAAAAGCCGGTAATGGTTTTAGATTGCATAAAATACAGTTTCCCCTCAAACTCCACAATCCCAAGCACAGCATCGTCAGACGTACCTACGTCTATATAATACGTACTCGGCCACATATCTGGCTTAGAGGCTTCACTAAAATAAACCCTATTCGGATAATTGGGGTCTCCCGTTAGAAACAGTCTATCTTTATAACTCACTACTATATTCCCGGCCGGAGGAATACCATGATCTGTTTCTAGTTCAGCCGTTAGATTAGCATCTGCTATGCCATCATAAAACTCCAGCGTGACATTATCTGTTATTGTACCAGCCAAATACCACGTACCCCCGCCAACTAACGACCTATACACTCTCCTTGAATCCACTCTAGCGTTAACTGATGTTTGAATTTGACTAACCAACGCCTCATCGTTAGCGACGGCTGTGGTAGTCACACTAGCACTACTTGGATCTGATTCTGCGCCTGTAGCACTATCATAAAAAGTATACCTATAACTATACCCCCCAGCCGATAGCATCCCACCACTTCCTTGCATATCAACATATGGTGCATTACTTGGTGGATCAATCCCCCAAGTATATGTATTCACTCCATTATCGCACAACATTGTCGTGCCGTTAGTAATATACACATATGTTGAATTACTCAATACTGGCTTTAGTGCTGCATAACTAAAATGCCCTGTAACCGACGCACCAGATGCTATTGAGTCTGTATCTTTGGTATAACTATCATACCTCCACATATGACCACCACGTACATAATATATCAACCTATGTCCGGCGCCTTCGACATTAACCATATATAAAGCATAAACAATACTACCGGTAATAATACCAGTTATAGTCTTAAAATACGAATTTTCTTTATGTTGCAGCCTACATCTCAGCGAGCCTAAATTAGCAACGTCCAAATCCTCACATATATATACAGACGTATCAAGCATCAACTCGCGCCGTGCTTTGTTCTGCCAACCGGTGGAAAAATTGCTCATCACTATGCCCATCTGTATTCAAACCCCCGTTTGATGGCTTCACACTCAGCAACAAAAACTTGCCCCAACAATTCAGCTTTTTGCAAATCACGTCCGTCACAATCTAGTGAAAACGCAATCGACAACACACCATGCAATAACACTGGCATAAACCCAGTGCTTAGTTTTATCTCACTATATAGATTATTCAATTCTGGTAATATACCTTTATACCACACCATTCCAGCTTCATCAGAGGTATATGCGTATAGAATTAATCCACGTGAACTGTTTACTCTACAAGTGTAATCTGGTGTCGTTGCACTAGACTGTGCATACGCATCTACAATAACCCCCAGCTCAGCACTAGCACCTGACCCATCAGACGCAAAATCCTGAAATGTCAAATTATCCACCAATGCAGATGTCTCTAGCCCATAAGTAAAATCGACAGGTTTTGTAATCAACTCCCCCGTTGTGCTAACAGTAACAACCCACTCAATCCCAGTACCTGTGTCGTCACTAAGTGTTACCACACTAGCCGGCCCGGTGGATAAACTAGTCACCAACACCCCGCTTGAGTTAACACTCAACAACCAAAACACTCCCAATGAATCAACTAGCTTTGGTGTAGCTCCCGGTGCTGATGCTCCAGCAGTTGTAACCAACACACCTGCATTAGTAGTCACACTATAATACACTCCATCCACACCCAACGTTAATCCTACCGTGCCTCCTATAATTCCACCACCATACACTGCCGACGGCCGGGGCACAAATCTTATCACAGCACTATCTCCAGAGCCAATCACAGTCGCCGCTTTCGGTGTTCCAGTCGTCCCCCCAAGCCATGTCCCGCTTACAAAATCCAATTCATCGTGCTCAACAATATCCACATGTTTCTGTTCGTGTTGTACAAAATACCCACTCTCAAAATCCTTAGGCACGTCCATCTCACCTGTCGTGCCATTTATTAACCGTATTTCTGTCTTGTCTATCAATCCAGTCAATGTACAAAACTGCTGATACATTTGGCTAACCACTCCAAACAATGTATCCTTGGGCCAGACTGGATTCATACTAAAATCTTCTTGTAGATAATCACCAACAATATCCAGAAACTCATTGACTCGCATTTTCCTGCACCTCGGCTGACTTAGTCTGTGCTGCTTGTTTCTGTTGATAACGCATTATCGTTGTGTATTTAAACTCCACCGGGCTGGGCCGCCAACCTTGCCAGGAAGGAAATCTAGACTTAAGTTGCTCAATCAGTTGATTCGTCCTCTCGACAAACATCTTATACGCTCCAGCAGCGTCTTCACCACGTCCAGGTTCTGCTACATAACCAGCAAACAAACCATAATAATATAACAAATCTTGATATTCCTCTGGTAGTCTTGGTGTATCTCCCACCGTAAGCTCCACCGGCACGCAAGGCCCAATCACAGTTAACCCAATATCCCCACCAGATGGAATAGGCAAACACCACAACATACTTTCAGCATTATGATAAGGAGCCAACATGGTATAATACATAACATCCGAGCCACTGACTTGTCCCTCCCACTCATCTAAATGCAGTTCAAACTCTTCTAGCCTAGTTGGGTTTACTCTATTCCCACTCGCTGTATTCGCTACATACATTGGCCCGAGCATCTCGGCACTTGACACTGTAGGCATACAAACCATATTCCTAGTCCCACTAACAGCCACTGTCCCCCGGCGCTCGTCAAACCACGTCAACACACTAAGTAATCTATACCCATCATTTATAGCTGCGAGGACTTCAGCATCCGTAGCGTACACTCCGGTGTCTTCTAATGCTAACTGCACATTTGCTATAATCTGTGATACTAGCATAATCCCCCTCACTAAGGAGCATCCGTTATGTTGGCATTTCCACTAACTAAATAATTACTCGCGGCTGTTATATACCCACCAACTGTATTACCCCAACAGTTATTAGACATAACAGTATAATAATCATTCCCACCAGCCATATAAATCCCGTAATATTGCACCGCAGATGTAGCACTGTTCCAATCACCACCTATGTCATTACCCACTATATTTGCTCTGTTGGTATTCTGCACAAAAACTCCTGCTCCTTTGTAGCCTGAATACCCCGCTTGATTACAGCCAAGCACTGTGCAGTTCTTTATATTGATAATATCACCATCGAGTATATAAACTCCAGCACTTAAACAATGCGCAAATGTACACGAAGTAGCGGTAATATTATACACTACCGCACCAGTAGCCACATGCAACCCAGCACTAATCCCAGTACCATGAAAAAAGCAATAATCCATTGTAATACCAGAAAACAACGCCGTACCACTTGTACCCTGTATAAATACGTTAGCAAATGGTGTAAATGTACCATATACATTAGTCCACATACCTCCTGTGTATGTTCCATTAGGCGCGTCAAAGAAACAATGACTGAATGTTACACCACTTAATTGATTATTCGCGTAAGCGGATACGACAACATTTGCTTGGCGACATCCACCAATATAACAATCTGCTACGCTTATCACGTCCCCGGCTTCTATCATAATTCCATACGCATACGCATAGTATGGAGCCCCTACTGTACCAGATCCGCCACCCAAGATTTGCGTGTTTGTGATGTTCACCCATGGGGTATCACCTTTTATGTAGATACCCAAAGATGTTTCTGTCGACTCAACTGAATGTTTATACACAGCTTGTATAATACAATTTTCTATATTATTACACTCTCCTCCATCAACAACAACGCCAAAGAATCCATCCTGTATATAAACATTATCTATACAACACACAGTGACATTATCCAATTCTATATGTGCATAATTAGTCATAGTTGCACTATAACACTGTATATCCATATCTTTGACACCACATTGATACACAGTTCTAGTGTCACTATTGATATGTATAGTCGCACCAGCAAAATTAGTTGTCCTTCTTAGTATAGTCCCCATAGTAGTACCAGCAAACACACTACTACCTTTTTCACCAACCAACCATATCCCCGGATATGCTATGTCAATAGTCTCTGTAATACTCCACAGCCCGGCAGGAATGAACACTGTCCCACCGCCACCACTAACCGCCGCAGCTATTGCAGCAGTAATAGCAGCCTGTGTGCCATGAGTGCCATAATCATCTGCATTATAGGTAAATGATCCAACATCGGTTAGTTGTGCACCACTACCTATGACATCTATAGCATACGTACCCGACATTCTAGCACTAGGTACTGTACCACTTGCTATATTAGATGCGTTAAGACTAGTTAAGCTAGCTCCACTTGCAGCTTTTCCTTCAACTAATGGATCACCAGTTGCCATTGTTCACTCCTTATATGTCATGACTGACATAAAAATTATTATCAAAACCCTGGACTTCTACTGCTCGCCTAACCCTACGAGGCAACGACGCTGTCGACAAATCCTCTATTGTTATCTGTCTTAACAATATCTGAAACTCATTCTGCGCGTCACGTGCCATTCCTATATATGTAGGATTTTGTGTCACGCCGTACACCAACCTATAACAATCCCACAAAGCACCAGCCTCCAACAACTCTGGCCTAAACACCGGCTCATCGGTGTCAGCACTTAGATCACTTACTAATTTTTTATAATTTACCGTTACCACATAATCCTCATCCGCTGGTGGGTAGAGTTCTATATTCACTGCTCCGAGCGCGTCATCTTTGCTAAACACACTCCAATACAACGGATTACCTACGGACTCCCGTTCGGGGTCTAGTTGGTTCAACTGTGCCTGTGACCGCTCTATTAGTTCTGTCTGATACACAACATTCAGCACTTCTCCCACATCACTTGCCGGACTATAATATCTAGGCCAGTAAGTAAAATCTGCACTTGCATCTGTCTCCCCTCCGTATACAGTCTCTAGTGTTAGTGTTGTACCACTAGTTACCGAACTTATCACATAAGGCTGGCTATCTGTACCTACTCTAAACAACCACCCATTCATGGCCGAGGTCCAGGCGGTACTAGACCCAACCACCGATGCCGAGCCTTCTGTAACAGAGCATGACTCTGTTGATGTATTTCCTACCTGCCCGAGCACTCTCACTGTTGTCGATGCTTTCAAAAACTCCCAGTCTTCATACCCAAGCACTTGTTGATACCTTACATTTATTCGTTGCTTTATCACAGGTACACTCAACTGTGGGCAAAATTGCTTTATGTTTAAAACCATCAGTCTAAAATTCATGTCTGTACTCCATTCTATTCATTTATTGAATGGTTTACTTACTCACTATCCATTATTTGCCCGTGCTATCTCTACCCACTGTACTGCAAGATCGTTTCGCATAAGCATAAGTGTGTCAACATCAGAATCAAAAGTGAAGTTAGACTGTAAGAAGAATTGGCCTCCATTTGTTAGAGTAACCGTAGTGCCTGCCTGTCTGCGTAAAACAATGGAATACCCATCTGGAGGATCAGTGCTACTACTTGTAGACCCAAGTCTAATTCCCGATATGGTATCAGAAATAGTTACATTATGTGCATTAGCAGCTATGTATGCAACACCCCCACTAATAACCGCTGCACATGTTGCCCCAAGATTACCACCACCAGTAGCATCACTCCCGCTAGTTCCAGATGTCCCAGAACTTCCTGCACTACCTGTATCCCCAGTAGCTCCTGATGTACCAGACGTTGAACCACCAGCACACACCGCAGCATATCCAGCCACAGCCGAAGTGCTAAAGTTAATAACCAATGAATCAGCATCCACAAATTGTATACTATCCGGGGTTAAGGCATATCCATTAGTACCTATGACTTCAACATTCACATATTGGACATTCAAATTATGTGTAACAGTCCATGAAGTTGAAGCAGTACCGGATGTATACACATATGCTCCTGCTATTACCGAGGTACCAGATGTTCCAGACGTACCAGACGTACCCGACACCCCACTAGTAGCTATAACAGAATCAGCATACGCCTTGATAGCACCTTCGGCAACTAACCGCACCATACTAGTGCCTAATGTTGTAGATGTACTAATTTCGTCTATATAGTTACCACTACCTTTGTCAGTATACAACCTACCACTTGTACCTATATGCAATCCATTTGTTCCGGTGTAGGTATGTGCTGCGGTTATACTAGCATCTACAGTTGTTGTTAAATGAGTAGGCATTATACTTTCCTCGTTATGTGTTTGTTATCAGCCTAAACCCCTGGAGAACACTATCTACAGATATTGACTTGCTACATTCAAAGTCTTTTTTGTGTGGACACCAATACCAATCACCACGATCGAATCTTACGTTACACTCGTTGAAACATCCATGACATACAGACATGTTTATAATCCTAGACAAACCGGTTTGGAATTCACACCATGGTTCACTAAACCCCGAAATCATTACTACTGGAATATTCAATGCCCAAGAAACCCAAGCTAGACCAGAACCTAAACCAATAAATGCTTTTGCATGTGATAGAGTAGCTATAGTGTCTTTTAATTCGCGGTTGTTTAATTTAACCACATTCTTCAACCCTGTTTCTTCTTTACTAACCGATACAACAATATACCCTTGGTTGTGCAATTCATTTACCAGAGTTTGCCAACCATTTGGTAGGTTCCAGAACTTGCACATAGCGGTTGAATACTCAGATATACAAACATAAGGCTTGTTAATATCCAGCCCTGGGTCACCACCCAAATCAGCTATACGTGGCTTAACTTCCACATACTCCATCCCTAACACATCACAAGCTATTTGTTGCATAGGTACTGTATTCCATGGACGTTTGTGCTTTGTCACATCTCCGTCGAATGCACCAATAGTATACGAACAATATACATTAGCCACACTATCCCCAGGAGATATAAAATGTAACTCAGGATATACACTTTCAAACAACTCATTATGCCACGTAGCTACAAACACCTCGCAATTATACCGTTCTCTAAACTCTTCCACATATGGAAGCCACGCTAATGTATCTCCGATAGATTTACTTGCTAACCAAATCAATGCCCGTCTTCCAACCGGGTTGAATATATGCTTGGTTATTATTTCATTAGTCCTAGTATTAGTCACTGTAATTTCCCAATTCACTACATACTTCAATCCTGCCTTAGCCCAGTGGTTTGGTGTGTGTGTCACATGATACACTACCTGTCCGGTGTCTTTATTAACAAATGACACCTTATACAAATCATCACCTGTGCCTATAATCTCACAAAAAGGTCCATCCATGAAATGTATATTGGTTTGTATTTCTTTACCACGCCAAGCATAAACCATGTATAAATGTGTGTTATTTTGTTTATCTACATACACATTCAAACCAGACGATTTCAACCTAGCTACGAATTTATCTAGTATGCTATTATCAAAATCATATATCATGTTATGATATTCAAGTGCTATCTTATCTATCTTAGCTAAGTTATCGTCAGACAACCCAGCTAATATACCAACCTCTCCTCCCTCAGTGTCTATTTTCAAAAAATCAACATGCTCTAATGTATAATCACTAAACACCTGATCAAGCGTGGTTATAGCTACCTTCTGGTTTAATCCTGTCTGAGTTTGATTTATATTATTATCCAATAAACTATGTCCACCACGACACGTATGCACAAATAGCTCAAGCTCACCAGTGGCTGCACCTACGGCTTTGTTATGTAGTATAACTCTAGGGTCACCACCAACATTACGTTGTAGCGCGGCAAAGTTACTAGTCTCTGGCTCAAACGTATATATCTTCTCCGCACCATGTAATATTGCCCACCGTGTAAACATCCCTACTTGGCCACCGCAGTCTATGACTATTTTACTCCCAGCAAATTTACATAGCCCATAATCATAGGTCTTCCCGAAAACTTCTCTGTATGTATTACCAAGATTATCTACATTATTAACAGATAAATCCATAGGTCCATGGGTAGAGTCAGTATGAAATATATAAGGACACTCAGTTAGTCTATAGGCGTCGTACATTCGTTGACTTTCTTTGGTATCCTTATTACCATGAAACATATACACATTAGCTTTTTGTCTTGGCAATACAGTAGACTTAGAAATCCCTGCATTAGGCATGTAGTCTGAATACCCGCTCAACCACTTATCCGTTTTATACACATCCATAAACTTCGGGTAATACACATCATAATCATGCACATCCATATGTGATGTCTTTTTGTGCTTCCACATTAAGACATTAAAAATTGCCTCATCCGCTATAGCGTAGGAGAAATTAGTAGCTTTTGCTATTATAGCTATACTATCCAACACGTCATTAAAGAACCACCTACTCCTAGCATCAAACATGAATAAGCACGTATGCAACCAAGGAAACACTGTTCTTGGGTAATCACCTAGCAAGTTATTTATACGTTGTCCACGATCATGTCGGCTGCCTTCAAGCGTGTCTATCATAATATCAAACAAATGTGAGTTGATAAGTGGAAAATCTTCCAACTTATCTACATAACTCTCAATATTGTCTATGGTCGCGCTAACAAATGAATCTGCGTCTACCCACACATATGCATCTGCATCAAAATTATCCAAGGCACCCAGGCATGCAACAACCTTAGCACTAAATGACCCTATCTGTCTTCCATCTTGTAATGTCCCAATAGACGTGGTAGAAATCCTACGCTTGTGCATTGAGGTATACTCAAAATCCACATCCCAATCATAGCCATAAACTACAAACTCATGCTTAGAAAACCTCTGCAAGCTATCCGCACATATGTGCATTAAGTCTTTATACTTACTATCTCCCCCCAAGATAAACAACAACTTATGCTTACCTGGTTCTTGTGTCTGTCCTACACTCACTCTATCAAACGAAAAGCCATTTGGTGTCGGTGTAAAATTATAATCTTTGTGCAGTAAGTGAAACAACCCAATTTCCACACCCTGTCCAACAAATAATTTACCATTTACCCACTCAGCCTTTTGATAGGATATACCACCAACCAAAGACTGTGCTTCTAGTATGATATTGATTTTTAGTTTATCGTTATTACGCACATAATCACTCCACATAGACTCATCGAATGATTTATATGTACTTGCGGCAGCAATCACATCAATAAAACCAGCAACATATGCGTAGCATCTATTGAGAGAGTAGGTATTTTTAACCAATGTACACGGACCGGCTATTCTATAATGTAGTCCGTCTTTAGTGTCTCCACCTACTGTCACAATATCATAATCGTTTATAGATGGTAGAAACTTAGCCAATCTTCCCCAGATAACATCTAAGTCACAAAACCCCCAATAAGTATAGCCAGTTAAATCCTGCTCAAACAAATGACCGTACAGTGGTTTGTAGTCACATAATTTATATGTAATACCCAGCTTACATGTCAAGCCAGTCTTACTAGACGCCAATGTTTCAAAGGCATCTTTGGTTAGTTTTATATATCTAACATTCTCAGGCGCGTCAGTAGGCGTAGGTTGATCAGTGTATATCAACCAATCAAATTCTGTATTATATGCACAGCTCCTATGAAACTCTGGCAACCAAGCTGGAAGTTTACCAAACCAAACAGACACAAACGCATAAGGGGATTTTGGTTTATTATCTACCAAACACTCTACTGCTTTGTCCGCTGCATTAGTCCAAGCAAATTGCTTTCTTGCAGTGAGTGAATCAGCCAATGCTGAATTGCGTAAGTTCACATTATACTTAGGCCGCGCGTATGTGTAAGCCTGTCTCATCTGTTGTTTTAGTATAGTGAAATCCGGCTCATACCACATCCCTGGATACACCGAGCTAGGAGGATATGTGCCTTGTGGTTTAGTCTCTCCAACAACCGGAACCTTCAATACTCCTGTCATTTTGTCTAGGTATTCTGTTTGTCCACTACAATCCGAGGCTATGCAAATAACACCACTAGCAATAGCCTCCAACAAAGGCAACCCACAACCTTCAGACCGTGAGCAACTTAAATATACGTCTATTGTGCGTAACCATTCACGATATTCCTGTCGTGGGACGAAGTGTTTAACCACTATACGCTTATCACTAAACCCATATCTATCCAAGCGTTCTTCTGTTGTTTTCAGCCCATCCACCGGGAATGGGTTATCAGTCATACAAATAAGCTCAACGTCCTGCTCTGTCTTAAACGCATCTAAAAACGCCTGGATTAGTTCAGCGGTGGATTTACGATATTCCCATTTACCTATAATAGCAAACTTAATCTTGCCTGCTCGTGGGATAACAGGTTCAAACTCACTTGGATTCACACCCTCTGGCACTACTCTTATCCTACCCCTTGGAAATCCTTGTTTAACCATACACTCAAGTTGCCAAGCAGACGGAACCCAAACCTGGTTATATGTAAGCAACTTATCAAAAAACCTTTGTGGTAGTTCAGTACTCTCCCACACTGTATATGCAATCTTAGGTTCAGGGATGTCACTATAAAACACTGGATGATCAACACATTCTAATACTATATGTAATGTATTTCCAGTAGCTTGTCTATTCAGCATAGCAAGCTGCTCGTCTGTTAAGTCATCACGCGAGCCACTTGTGGTGCTTACAATACCGACCGGGATTTTAGTATTTAATTGCGTGAAAAACTCCCGCGCATGTATAGCAAAGCCAGTACTCCCCAAAAAACACGTATGCCCTAGCACTAGATCATACATTAGTGGTCCTCCCTAGGTTTTGTTGTTGGCATTTGTATACAATTCCTATCATAGTCATATTTCAATTTTCTATACTCTTCTCTCACACTAGGAGGCAGTTCTTTCCCACAATAGCGGTCTTCTAGTTGCCACAGCCTTTGTTGAATCCAGTCACACCTATCCTGCGCTATCTTTTGTTCAAGACGCATAGAGACTAACTCAACATCAGCGGCCTTGGCGAAGTATTCATTTACGCCAACAACAGCACCAACAAGAGTCGAAAAGCCTAAAATAATACTTAATATGAGAGAGAGTCGGTTCATGGTTAGTCATTATCCGGAATGTTCAAGCCAACGCGAAGTGCTTTGATAATTGGCAACACAGTTTTGTCATCAAACGTAGTCTCGCTTGCGGCTACGGCGTCCTCGATAAAGTCAAACAACTTGTCACCATACTTCTGAATGTTTTCTGGATTGAGCAAGCCCTCCACCACGTTCATAATAATAGGCAACGCTAGCTCTAGCAAAAATTTAGGCATACTATACCTCCTTCTTATTGGATTGTTTAGGTTTGCGCACCAAAGCTAACCCATGCTCTTTGCAGTATGGATCACTAGCTGCACCCTTGGGTGCTTTACATATTCCACATTCATAAACCCAGTCATAGTCAGTAACTACACGCTTGTGGTTTCGGTACCAATTCCAGACTTCACATAGGTTGAATTTAAAGCGTACTTCAGTCCCGTTGTGATGTTTAGGTATACCGTCAGCACCGTACTCGATGTTGGGCTGTTCAATATCTTGTTCGATGGGCAGGTGTTTCATGCATGCCCCTCCCACAGCAGTACGGCCAGTTCGTAGACCCGTTGGCTGAACTGAGTTCCAAGTTGTGAGTGATACATTTCCAGTGCCGCACGTTTGAAATCACCTTGTCTGAATGCCATGTGCATTTTGCGAAATCTTATAAACCCGTTGAAACCTACCCAAAATATCAACTCTACGCACACCTCCCGCCGCACAGTGTCCATTTTGGCACATACAGGCAGGCTCATGAGCGCGTCACTGGCCTTATGGACATCAGTTAACAGGTACGCCTCTGCCTGCTCTTCCGATATCGGCGGGTGATCATGATTGCACCGATGTCCGTACCCGATAGTCCAGAATCCGAGCACGTCACGGTATGGCTCAAGCCGCAAGCCTTCATGCTTTTTTAGCCGTTCAATCAGCGCGTCCATGCCATTGTTTACGCCTTATTTGCGGTCAATGCAGATACGTCTCTCGCCAGAGCTGCCATTTGTTCTGTCATGTGGGCAAAATCAACCTGACGCTGGTGTTGGCTATCAGATAGTTGTCTAATATCCGAAGCCATACAGTCGATGCTTTTTTG
>Ga0172375_10005609_pt1 | contig 18023 bp, 5 predicted proteins | sample LakKiv1m_FD_114537 | JGI IMG/M metagenome (GOLD analysis project Ga0172375, IMG submission 114537) | Freshwater microbial communities from Kabuno Bay, South-Kivu, Congo - kab_092012_11.1m | ecosystem: Environmental > Aquatic > Freshwater > Lake | place: Democratic Republic of the Congo...
AAGCAATTAAAATATATTATGTCCCATTTTGACCTAAAAAACAATTACCATCCAGAGCACCCAAAGAAGCAGTATAAACATATACTTTTTCATAAAAAAGAAAATTATATCTCCGATAAAAAACTTAATAAGCTAATATCATTAAAGATGAGAAAATGTATTGAAGAAAATTGTAATGAACCTGTATTTGGTACAGACAAAATAACAAGAAAAGGATATTGTAAAAGACATCAGTATAAACGTACTGATCAGAAAAACACTCTTAAATCATCATATGAACCCACAGGAGAAGGATTATTATTTCAAGGATTGTTTCGTACGAGAAGACATATATCGTGGCTTACAGGTCTTAAAATTGATAATATCTCCCATATGAATTGTGCTCATGTAGTAAATAAAGGAAACGCTACCTATTCTAAACTATGTAGATTGGACATTGATAATATTATCTTCCTTACTTTTGAGGAACATAGTCTACTTGATAGAGGTACTAAAGACCAAAGAAATACTTATCAAGAAAGATGTAGAAAGAGTAATATTCCTTGTAATTGGAATAGAATAGAAGAACTAAGAGCAGAACTTATTAATAAATATAAAATGTTATTAGAAGATGAAAATAAATAATACTGTAATCTACTTTAAAGAGAAGTACATGAAATAAGTCATATTCTCTTTCATCTTGCTAAAATATGTAATCTTGAAATAGGAGAGAATTCCCAGGAATGGGTTAGTTACTTCTTAGAATACTTATTTAATAAAATTAATGATTTAAAAACCTATAAAACAATAAAAGTATGAAAAATTTAATAATTATTTTAATCTTATTACCTCTAATGGCAATAGCTCAACATGTTCATTTACAAAAAACTATTAAAGAAATAAAATTAGAATATCCTAATAATTATTTTAAATTATCTTCTTTTAATACTGATGAGGGAGATATTGTTTTTGAATACACTACATTTATTTATCCATACGGAGAATATAGTTATTATTTTAAAGAAAATAATGATAAATGTGATATGGTTATATTAACACCTTCTAATATAGATATAAAAAATAAATTAATAAAATTCTATAATGATAAATACAATATTATCTCTAACACTCCGTTTGATAAATCTTGGATTATAACAGTAGATAATAGTTCAATATATATCTATTTAAATTATAGTAAAGAAACAAATATTTATTACTTTGGATATATGTAAATATAACTATGCTGGAAGTATGTGTCTATAAAATACTCTAAAGTGCATCTCTCCTGTTCCTGCTGCCATATCTGATGTTGTAGTCCTTACTTGTAATCCATTATTAAGTATTTTAGTTAAATAAGTTGCTCTATTCCCTTCCATATGCATATCTGCTGCTGCTTCTGCAAACGTATGAGGAAAGGTTGCAGCAATCGTACCATTTGTATATTGTATTTCAACAAGATCTGCTCCTGCAAGTGTAAATGTTACTCCTCCATATTTCATATATCCCAATACTGTTACTATATCAATATAATATCCAGCCGGTGGTGCTGCAAGTAATGGAAAATATGTTCCTGGAGGCACACCTGTATTAGAAGCAAGGCACCATGCATTATCCATTGTAACCCATCCTGTATCCTGTATTGCACTTATATACGTTGTAACAAGATTATCTACATACTGTTTACTTGTAGCATGTGTAGTTAATACAGGTACAAGTGGTACTATAACATTATTAGTAAATGTCCAATTTCCTGCTATAGTTTCATTATGTGCTAAATGTGCCGCTAATAAATCTGCTGTATCAACATATAGTTTATTTGTTAATTCAGTTACACCTGCTGGTATATTTGCGCATACTGGAGTTGTAGTAAAGTTTTTTATTCCTGCTATATTCTGGTCACCGGTAGTCATTACATAAGTTGTTGGATTATTTAATGATAATCCTCCTCCTCCTATTACAAGACTTGTTCCATCAAGAACTACATCTGCTTGTAAACCTCCTACTCCATGTGTCCATGATATAGAATTTGAAACTAATGTATTTACATTGATTTCATTAAGTCCTGTAAGTTTTAATGAAGGTGTTGCTCCAAATAGATTACCAATAAAATCATAAGTACTTGTTGGATCTGCTAATTTAATCTTTCCTAAATGAGTAGGATTTATATTAAAATTGTAATTACCCGAATTAACTACTGTTTCTGCAATAGTAATATAAGTATCAGTATTATATGGTATTGATATATTCTCCAAAAGAAAATCCATCCTCTGTTCTCCTCCTCCTAATGTTTCCATAGTAGGTGTCATCTTTAATCCTCTACCTGTTAATGCCACTCCAGCCACTATTCCTTGTTCGGTAGAAACTCCTCCAACCATAAGTCTTATTAAAGGTAATTGAAACGATTGTAAAGTTCTTACATGACCATCCGTATGAGGTAATGACCTTTCAAATGCTCTTGTATCCGTTTCCTTTTTAACATGTCCTGCAGTAGAACTTGCTGTATCAAGAACATCATATCTGAATAATAAATTATACATGAATGTACTCCAATCAGGAGGTGGTGTTGTGCCACATGCTACCATCCATTGTGCTCTAGTCATTTGTATTGCTGCCATAAATATTGATTTTTAAAGATTATTAATTACAAGTAAAATAATTTAACATTTCTGATATATCTCCACACCAGGATAAACTAGCATTTAATATAGTGTCTATTGAATCTATTGCTACTTCTACTGAACATCCTGTACATTGTATAGCTTTTCTTATACAATCTATCTTATATAATTCATCATAATAAGATTGTGTTCTTATAATTCCATTAGCAATATCCATCTGAATATCTTCCGCGATAAACATTAAATAAAATGCTAAATAGTGTATATTATTCATTTTATCATATTCTTTTTGGACCTCTATATGACCCATAACTTCTTTAGAATATGCTGACTTAGAAAATTTGTCCATGCATTTAGCTAATTGAAGATAATAATTAGCCATCATCTGTTGTTGTGAACTAGGAAATGCAGGAGATATCTGAGGGTTGACTATCTGTATCATATTTTAATTACAATTTGAACATGGTGAATCAATACTACCTTCTGTTGAAACAGGGTTACATATACCACATGACTGTGATATTTCTTTTGCCTTTGTTATCATATCTGATACTCTATGAACATAACTATCCTGTAAATCATCCGTTCCAAATATTCCTAAATAATATACTTGTTCTACATTAATATATGCCATAATAGACATTACAAATCCTGACATCATATTAAGTGTTTCTCTATATCTTTTTTGTGTTTCTATAAGTGCAGGATCACATGTATTACAACATGGATTATATGCTCCACACATCACATCCTGGAATAATCGTTGATAACATGCCCATAAAGAGCACCATTCATATATCCTAAATGTTCCTACATTTATTTCTTCTGTACCGGTATCTGCACTTACTGATATATTATATACACCATCTCCCCATTGTGATATATCTATATCTACTGTTGTACTTATTGCAGGATCTAAAGTATATGTTGCAAGTACTGTTGAACTACCATAAGCAGTTAAAGTAATAGTCTGAACATATCCTAACCCTGATAAATCTTCCATACGATAATTATAACAACTTATTTTTGTTAAAGTAGGAGTATAATTATTACCACAATTAATATCGAATGTCGTTTGTACATATCCATTCTTACCCATGGCAATTAATGGAGAACAAAAATTATAAAACCATGTATATGCTTGTGTTAAATCTGCAGGTGTTCCTATTGTTATAATATCCCATACAGGATCAACACCTGGAACAGCATCATGATTTGCTAATCCATTTGAATGCCAAAATTGACCATTATAAGTACAAACCCAATCTACAGGATACCATCCTCCAGGTGCAGGATTAGTCCATATACTAACTACAAATACCTGTATAGTTACTGTTTCATTTCCAATAGGTGGTATAGTCCAGGTACATGGAACTCCATAATAATTCATATTACTTAATGAAGCTCCTGTATATGGTGCTCCTGCAAATGCAGCAATATCATAAAACATAACAACTCCATATTCTGTTATAGGTAATCCATCATAAGGATATGGTGTTATATCACTTACTGCAATAGTACATGGTTCCGGCCCATTCTGTGCTGTTATAAAAAAATCAGTTAATAATGCCATAATATTAAAATATTAAATTAATTTTTATTGGTTTCTTTTATTTCAGGATATATTGGTTCTACAACATCTTTTATTTGGCTTGGTACAAACATCCTTTCATCTATATCTCCTTCTTTAATCTTATTCCACATCGAAGAACTAAATACATTTGCTCCCCAACGATCTATAATACTTATTGTAGAAAATGGATTTTTAGCAATCTCTAATAGTTGAGGTAAAACCAATATAGAATCTGCTGCATATATCCAATTTCGCACTAATCTATTTTCTGGTATTGGTTTATCATCATCATCAGGATTACGTTTAAGATTTACTAATATATTATAAACAATATACATTGCTATCATAGCTGCTACTCGCATACCTAATTTTCTATAATTTGCTCTCTCAAATGGTTCCATCTTACTCCATTGTTTAAGACTTTTAGTTTTATACATCTCTTGTATATGTCTTAAGAATGTTATATTATATCCTTCTACTATCATTTTTTCTATTCTTGATTGATATGATCCATCCTTTTGTTTAATTACTCTTAATTTTCCACCTCTTTTAGTATATCCCTTTGATTGAAATGCATCTTGATATGCCGTAAAGATATAATTTTTCATTTTAGTAAATAGATTTCCTATAAAAAGATTTCCTAAATTTACTCTATCCGGATTACTATATCCTCCTATAATCATTGTTCCAAAATATTTTAATTTTTGAACTTCATCATAGATATAGGGTATATCTATTCCTTTATTATTTTCATCTGAACTACCTTTCTTAATTAATTCATTCCTATATGCATCAAATAATGCTTTTTTATCAGGACTCTTATTCATCCCAATCCATCTCTTATCTTTAAGCCAATTATATTTAACAGTACCATCTTTAGAATTATATGTAAAGGCATCAAATACTCCATCATGCATCATCTGTGCTACCATAATAGAACATTTTGTCCCAAAATCTGTCCAGAAGTTACCAGCTTGTGTTATAGTCTGATCAAACAATTCCTTTCCTGTCTTTTTATATATCTGATATGTCATTAATTCATATTCATCCATCATTCCTGTTGCACGATACAACTCTATCGCAAATGATTTATGTGCTACTATCCATGATTGTGCTTTTAGATAATCTTTATCATTCCATAATTCTTTATCTTCTCTATTTGCAAATCCTTGTGATATTGCCTTTAAAGTATTTATTAATCCTGACTGAATACCTACATTTTGATTAACTGTTAATACTATATTAGATACTGTATTTGCTAAAGTAATAATAGCCGGAGCAATATTTTTCCCCGCTACTTTTATAGATTGTTTATTAACAATATTACTTACTGCTCTCTGCGACCAACTTCTGATAAATTCTATAAGATCATTAGTATTTTCATCTTTATTATCTTTTGCTATCTGTAATTGTGATAATAATGCATTTTGATAAGGTAAAACTTCTATATCTAATATCCTTTTACGTTCACTAGACATCCAAAAATACTTCATTAATAATTCAATATTCTGTGATAAATTTTCATTCTTTTTGGAATCAATTAAAGTATATCCTCCTTTCCCATTATTTGCATATGCATCAAACTTTAATCCTAAATGAAATAATCGAATATTTTCATTCTTATTACATAATTGATTATAATATTTAGCAAACAATTCATTTGTCTGTTGATTTTCACTAATAAGATCCTCTGTAAATATAGTATTTATATTTCCTGCCTTATATAAATTATTCTTTGCTGCATTAAATACATTCTTAAGTCCACCTTTATTTAGTAATTCTAATGACGTTATATTCATTATTGGAAGCATACCTTCTTCATAATGATATTCATTAAATAACATTTCTTTAATTTCACCTTTTGTATATGGATTTTCTGTTTGAGGATTATAATTTCTATTTTCTATTGTTATTTGATGTTCAAGCATAGTAACCATTTGTTCTGTTATTTGATCTACTATCCATCTACCTTCATCCAATATTTCTTTTGATAATCTTTGTCTTTGATCTTTATAATACTTTTTAGTACCATTTTCATCTATATAATATCCTTCATCCCCTGTAAAATGAATACGCGATAATTTAGCTTTATAAACCTTTCCACCATTTTTAATCTCTCTATAACACATCATCCGTTCATAATTTTCTTTCTGTCCTAGAGTACTATTTGTGGCCATACCTAACTTTTTCAAATTAGTCCAATGAGGTTCCGCTAACTTCATCTTCTTGTTAACAGATACTACAGATTTATATAATCCATTACCAGCAATATAGGCATAATCTTGTATTATATCATCATTAATATTAACAATAGAAGTAGCAAATTTCTTAATGAGATCAAACGAACTTTTTATATTCCATTGAAAAGCTAATGGATTAACTATCATTAAAGCATTTATACTATCTTTTAATATTGATTGAATATATTGTTCTTCAGTAGATAGATAATTCTTACTTTCTAATCTTTTTAATGCTAAAGAATAAAGCTTCATTAATACATCAGGTGACTCTGATTGATTATCTGCTATGTTCTTTATCTCAAAGAAAGGATCTGTTCCATCTTTATAATAATCATAATCATTAGCAATAGAATCTATAACTTTATTAAAGTCAATATAAATATTATTAGCCCATGAATTATTTCCTATATCTTCTGTAAAGTATTTCTTTATAGTATCAGGTAGGTCTGCTGTAAATTCTTCTACCTTAGCCATACCTTTTAAATTCATTAAAACACTTTTAATATCATGGAATGTACATAATGTTTCTGTAGGCATTATTCCTATAGATGCTATATTTCTAACTTTTATACCTGTCTTATTTATAATATCGGCAGCCATCAATCCCATTATTACAGAACTAATATCTCCATGGGTATTATTCATTGACATTCCTAATTGTTTTGCTTTCTTTTCACTATCTATTCCATAAACCTTTAATATACTTTCTATCTTCACACTCTCATTAGTATATTTAGGTGATGAATTTCTTATATCATAAAGTGATATAATTGTTTGTGATCTATCTTTTGATACATTCTCTAACATTACCATTATATCCGAATCATCAAAATAGGTATCTAATGACTTTAATGATGGTATCTTTTCTTTTGCTTCCTTAAGTGTCATTAATTGCATCCCCTTATAATAATCAACTGCCTTTAAAAATTTTATTATTGCTGCAGGTTTATATATATTTACTTTTTCTCCATTTACCATATTAGTACCTAAAGATTCTATACTATCTACTGATCCTTTTTCTATATTAATAAAATTAGCAAAATTACTTTGATGTTCTTCAATTATAGTTTCTTTATTTTTATCTAAAATACCATTATCTGATATATAACTTCTTATATAGTTCTCACTTGTATTTTCTATTCTTTCTGACCTTCCAACCCATTTCATAGGTAAATGACCATACATCTTTACATAAGTAACAATCATATTTATTTTAACTTCTTTTTCTGCATTATCAAATTTAAAATTATTAACTGTCATTGATAATTTAGATCTTAAAGTTCCAGCTGTTTTATTTACTGATGCATTCTGTGATAAGACTTTTATCCTATTAATCTTCATTAACCGATTGATCGTAGATGAACTTACTTCAGATACTATCTTTCTATTTTGTATAGCATTATATAATTGTTCTCCTATATCAAAGACAGATCCTTTAGTAAAATCAATATTTATTTCTGTCCCATATATTCCTTTAAATACACTCTTTATAAAATCCCAAAATTTAGTTAATACATTTTTTATACTACCATAGATTCCTTTAGTCCTTTGTTCTACGTTATTTACTTTTATCTTATGTAATCCTAACATTACCTTTTCTTCAGAACTCCATCCCATTAATGTAGCTGCTACTTCTTCTAAAAATTCTTCTCCATTCATATTAGGATTAATCTCTCGTATCCTTTCTATTATATCTGGATTAGAATCCATAAATTCTTTAGTACTATTTATTATATCTCTATAAAGTTCTATATTTGAATCTTTGATAGCAAGTAAAAATATATGACTTATTTCATGTAAAGGAGTATCTTTTTGTACTCGATCCATGTTAATATATATTACTCCTTCTTTTATAAATGCTATCTTACCAGGATACATATTGTCAGGATCAGAAGTAAAAGTTTCTTTAATCTGTATATTAGGAAATGCAGTACGAATATTATCAATGAATGTATTTAGTGTTTCTTTAGATAGGAACTTCTTCGTATTTTCAATATTAGAATTTCTTGTAGTAGTATTTTCATCTTTCTTTTTCTGTTCTTCTTTCTGATTATTATTCTTATTTACAAACTCTTTAAATCCTTCTATATCTTGTTTACCTAAATCTTGTCTTGTTAAAAAAGCATCTGTAAGTATTTGAGTAAGCTCTTCTTTTTGTAATTTAGATAGAGAATTAAATTTATTCATTATCCATTTAACAAAATTATTCCACCAATTATAAGCTTCTCCTTTTTGTTTAACTACTTGTTCTCCAATACTTTGAACTAAAGCTTCTTCACTACCCCACTTTTTAATGGCTTCTTGTACAATAGGGCTATTTCTATACCATGCTATATAATGATGTGCATATTCATGTGGTAATGTATCTTGTTTTTGATTAACAGCGTCTATTAAGACAGATAGTGCTTTAATATTAGCTTGACCTATAATTTTATTAGCTTCATTACGTTGTAATAAAACTTCTGCTAAATCTCTTGCTTGATTAATAGTTATTTCTCTCCAAGTATTACCATATTCATCAGTAATTAATTTAATATTTTCTTTACCATAGATTTTTTCAAGTATATTTCTAACTCTTATCTCATAAAACCCTTCAATAGGTTTAAGTTTTTCTATACCTTGTGATTTAAGTTCTTGTTTCTCTTTTTCAAGTTGCTCTATTCTTCTATTTAAATCTTTTATCTTAGCGGTATATTCTTTTTTAATATGATTTTTAACAATTAAAGCAAATTCTTCTTTGCTGCCTGATTTCCAATCTTTATCTTTAAGTGTAGATATGTTATATTCTTCTTTACCTTCTGAAGTGATAGTTAATTTAGCATCATTACCAATACCAGTATAAACAGTGTTAATAGACACAAAATATTTATTTTTACCATTTATGAAGTTTTCAGTATTTATATCTAAAGAATCTAAAACATCTTGTTGTACTTCTTTATTTATTTTTAATTGATTAATAACTCTATTTTTTGTATTAATTTCATCAGCTATAGTCTGATGTCCTTCTACTTTAGCAGCAGTTTCACCACTTGGAAATAATACTTTCTCATATCCTTTTTTAGCACTATCTTGTATAATAGACTTAATAAAGAATGTTACCCAGTTATTGTCTTTGTTTAGAAGTTGTAGAAATTGATTTCCCTTACTATCAAATTGTTTTTTACCTGTAGTACCCAGTAAGTCATCTAAATTATCACCAATTCTCTCATCTTCTCCAGTTAATTTTTTATGTTCTCTACCTTTCTGAAATAAATCAGATTGTATTTCTAGTATTCTGCGAGTTTTAGCTTCAGGTTTATTTTGTATTCTTTCATTACCTAAAGACATATTATATCTCCAGATAACAGTTTCAATATCCTCTATAAATTTACTTTTGGTTTGCCATTCACCATCTTGTTTAAAATATCTTTCTCCACTATAAGTAAATTCATTAGGTAATTCAGATTCACTTTTAATCCAATTACCTTTTAATTCGTCAACAGTTTTATCATCTGAACGAAACCAACCTATACCTTTATCAGTAGCAAATTGAGCATGACCTTTAATAGAAGGAGTTATAGCTGGTGTAGCTATTTCATTTTCTGTATAGTTAGTACCACCTGGTACTGTTAGATTAGAATAGTGTCGAGTTGGTTTAGATTCATTAGTTAATTCATTATATCTCTTTAATGCTTTTTGATATTCATTATATGAAATTCTAGTTTTTCCATCATCTTTTGTATACATTCCAAATGCCTCAGCATATGTATTTCCATCTAGTTCAAAATATGGAATATCAAAATTTTTAATTCTTTCAATTTTTTCTTTAGCAGTATTAATTTCAACAGCATAACTATAATTAGCTGCAAATGAAGTTAATTTTTCTTCGATAGTATTGCCTTCAGATTCTTTAAGTAAATCAAGTTGTTGTTTAGAAATACCCAATTCACCTATTTTTTTCCATAAAGTTTCTTGATTAATAGATTTATTAGACTCCCACTGTTTAATCTTAGCAAGATTATCTAATATCTTTTCGGTAGCTTTTAATCTATAATTAACTTGGTTATTAAATTCTTCTTGATTAAATACATTATCACCTTGTTCCCATACAGGATTATTAGTAATATTTAATTTAATTTCAGGATATAACTTTTGAAGTTTATCTTGTATTTTTTGTGCAAGTTCTCTATCAAATGATTTACCTTGTACAAACTCTTTAAACCCTTGTATATCTTGTTTATTACCTAATATGTGGATTTGTTCTGTCCCAAATACTACATAGGAATCCTCTCTCTTATCTTCATAATTCACTTTACGTAGAAGGGAGTTATTAGTACTTGTAGGCATCTCTCTTATATTCTGAAAAATAACTCCATCGGACCCATCTTGTACTGATAAGTCAAAATTAGATATTACAACTGGAGATTCCTTTTCATTTACTTTAATGTCTGGCTTCTTTATATTTAATATAGTGGTATATATAGTTGGGATATCTATATTGGAATGTTTTGATATGATATCATCTATTATAGATGAGTCTTGCAGTAAAAGAGCCATAAGGACTGATACTTCCTCCTTTTTAGATAAATATTGGCTTGTAACATAACTCATCGAAAGTGCTTCTGAACCAAACCATTCCGTATATTTATCTAAATTTCTAAGGTTACTTAAATCAGAATCAGCTTTCTTTAGTTCCTCCTCTTTGAATCCCTCAAATCTAAGCACTCCAATCATTATATCTTTAAAAGACCTAATAGATAAGTCATCAGAACTGCCTTTAAGATATTCGTAATATTCGCCATTTTTATCTATCGCACTTTTTATATTGGACAAACTATTGATTATACTAATTTCTTTAGATTCAGTATACGCATTTGCCACAGCTTTTTGGTTTGAAAAATAGAAACCACTTAAAAGTTCTGAATATTGAGTTTTAATATTGCCTTTTGCAAATTTATCAAATCTTTTGTGGCTACCATGATAAACAATATCTTTTACTTTACTATCAGGAAATATAGTATCGAGATATAAACTATAAAGTTGTTGAGCTTCTTGTTTTTGTTGTGGGGTTATTTGTCGTTTTGAAATAAAATCTTCGGTTAACCCTAATACTTCTTGTAACGCAGAATTATCTTTTACAGTTACATAACTACCTAAAAGTTGTTTTACAAATTCAATTATTTTAGAAAATACATTAGTTCTTTCTACCTCAATTCTAGATAAATATTCTTGAAATCTTTCATCTACAAAAGCTCTTGCTACAAATTCTTCATCTGATGATAAACCATAATAATCATTTTCATTTTGTGGTCTTTGTCTTAAAACTTCTTTTCTTAAATTACTTATGTTATTTACAAATTCTTTTTCTACTTTTGATAAAGTACCAGGCATTAACCCTTTTGATATTTTAAAAGGTCTTGATGTTAAAGAATGTATAACTTCTTCTATAATTACTCTTGATTGAGCAGCATTTGTTTCTCCTTTTGATAAAACATCTAATCCTAAGAAATCATTTAAACTATCATAAAATCCCATAGAATTTCCTACAGGTCTTTCTATATAGTTTATAGTTCTTTCTGCAAAAGCTGGTATTTCAAGAAGTTTGTTTATTAAATTTTTAAAATTTTCTCTCATACCACCCTCAAAAGAATTTAATATTTCTTTTGCCGTAGTTTTGGATATAACTTTTGCATTACCAAGATTTTTATTAAACCCAGCAGCTTCATATACAGCATCAGCTAATTCAGGATTTTGTTCAAATAATTCTGCTACTCCTGGTTTAATTTCATTTGATACACTTGTTATTCCATATCCCTTATTAATATAATCTACTAATTCTTGTTTAGTACTAAACTCCTTACCTTTATATTTAAAACTACATTTCATATTATCTATTATTTATGAACACGATTCTTCAATTATACCTTCATCTATCATTTCCTGTATATCTTTTTTAGTAACATTATCTTCTATCTTTTTACCATCATTCCTAGAACGACCATTTTTTAAATCTTTTGTTACTGTAAATATATATTCTCCATTAGTTGTTACTTTAACTCTAACTCCTGTTGGAAGTTCACATATAGCATTTTCAAATAATCTATAGTTATTTGATTCATATTCTTGATTTTCTTTATATATTCCATGCCAACCTGATAACATCTTTGTAACCTCATTTAATAAATATGGTTTATTATTTTCATTATCTTCACTAAATGATAATCTAACTTTTTCCCCCATAGTTAATTGTTTTGGTGCTGGTGGGTACGAAGATAATAAATTCTCTTTAGAATTATAAATATTAATATCTTTCCATGAATTTTCATATTCAAAAACAACATTTCCTTTACCATCATAGTAATATGTAAACTTATCGCCTATAAAAGTTGTTACAGTGTTTAATATACCAGGTATTTTCTTTTCAATCATATTACCAATACCTTCTCTTATAATTATAAGTTTAGCGATATCATTAGTAATTTTCATATTATGATTATCTAAAATAGTACTTATACCTTGTAGATAAGGATTATCTATTAATTCATTCATGGTACCATTGCGATATATATTACCAAAGAATAACATCTGATAAATAGAAAATAATTGTCTTTCTTGTAATGATAATTTATTAAATGCTGCTAACTTTTTTGATTTAATTCCTTCATCAAAATAAATACTGTTTTTATATTGTACATATTGATATAGTGATGAATTTATATTTAATCCATTGATAAAATCATTTGTTTGATTATATTTAGTCTTAAGGATACCTACAAATGATGGAAATAACATACATAACATTTGTCTATCACTAGATTTTGATAAATCAAATTCTCCTATTTCATTATATTTCTTAAATGATTTCTTGTTTTCAGCTATATCTATATCTCTTAATTGATATTTCATATTAACAATTCCAATATTAGATATTGCATCTCCCCACATAATTTTATCAAAGGCAGAACTTACTTTTACAAAATCAGTTTCATTCATCCATTTCTTTTGTCCTATCATATTAAGTATAGTTTCATCCTGCATATACTTATAAGCTGTTATACCTTCATTTAATACTTCATGAGTAGTATCTATCAATTCTATATAAGAATTTAATAATGGATGATTAGCAACTATCTGGGCACCATCTAATTCTTTTCTTATTTCCGAATCATAAATATCATCAGTAAATAATTCTTTCTGTATAAATTCTTCACTTCCTTTATCTTTAATAATATCTTTATTTTCCAAATATGTCTTTATTGACATACCAAGTAATTTCTCTATATTTAATCTTGCCTTATAAAATTCCCACTCATTACTTGCTATCTTTTGTTGCATTTGTGATAATGAAGCTATTCTTCTAATAACCTCTCCGGCCATAGACGTTGTTTTCTTTTCTGATAAATTCATTATCTTTATATCTAATGAAGATATTAATTCATTTATAGCATTTATTCGTTCAGTTTTCTTCTTATCTGATAATGACTTGTATTTCATTATCTTATTTCGTTTTTCTACAAGGTCATATTTTTCTTTATTTGGATTTTTTAATATCTGATCAAATGCTTGATAGATTGGTATCTTAGATTGATTATTATCAACATCTATTCTTGTATTCTTAGAAATATTTTTAGAAGAATTTATTATCTTAATTGCTTTTATAATATCATCATCCTTTAATTCAGTTATTATTTCATTAATATCTTTACCTTTTAGAATCAATCCTGTTTGATATAAACTTGTTAAAGGAACAATATTAAGTTTACCTATTGCTCCGCCGAGTTTAACTGTATCTGTTGCACCATTAATAATCTCCATAGAAGCCCCTATTGCTTTAAATATGCTAAAATCATCTTTTAATGCAATATATTTATCTTTTATGAATTTCTTATTTGATAATTGCATAATAGTAGCATAACCATTTTCTGCTGTTGCTCCATGACCAATCATCTCTTTTCCTGTATTATTTTCTTCCATTGCAGATAAATCATTAGCAATACTATTTGGTGCTATTACACGACTATTATCTATATTCTTAGCATGTTCTACAATATTCGATGTACTTGTCTCTTGTAATAGATATTTTAAATTAAGAGGATCAGTAAAATACTCATACGATAGATTATATAATCTATTTTGTAATACTCGTTTTTCACTATTTGATACTAATTCTGTTTCTTGATATGTTCTTATCTTTCTAAAATATGTTTGTGATGCATCAGCATCATAGTCGTGTCCAGTTAATAATGCTGTTTTAGGAGATACATATTTACCATTTTCCATAGTATTATCAAACGCAACTATTCTTTCTATGATAGCAGATGATACTGAACCTGTTGGAATACGTGCAGATATTAAATCTAATGAATCATTTAATGATTGATAATATGCAGCCATAGATAATAATAATTGTTTTTTATTATCTTCTATTTTCTTTCCTTTTGTTCCCCAACGTAATATAGTTCTTCTTTGTCTTTCATTATCAGGTAACATAGACAATATTTGTTCATATGTATATTCCCCAAATTTAGGTTCTATTATTTCATCATATAATCTTTTAGCTGTCCATCTTTTACCTTGTTTATTGGCAAGTTCTCTCTCTCTACCAGATTGAAATAAATTTTCTCCTTTTACTTCCATTGCATCTACTAAGGTTTGATTATTATCTAATCCAAACTCTTTTAGATATGGAAATTTACATATTACTTCTGATGGTACTATTACTAATTCATTTATAGGAATAATAAGATTATTATTAATATCTAATAAATCATTTTTGTTTACTATTTCTGTTTGATCATTTATCTCATCATTAACAATTCTATATACTGATAATGGTTTTAATTGTCTATTATTTTCAAATCTATCATTTATTACTTCTTTTTGTCCTCTAGCCCTTAAATCTTGTGCTAAATATATCTTACCATTATTATCATATACTTTACCTAACATAGGTGTAAGTGTTTGTTCTGTTCCTGCAAGAGTAGGTTTAAGTGCTTTATTTATATCAGATAATAAAAATTGTATTGCTAAATTCTTTTTAACTTGTATTGATATATTAGGATTATTCATTTGGTCTACTAATATACCTGTCTGTGTACTATTCCTCGTACTTTTATACCCTAATCTTTTTATGAAGTCTAATATTTCTTCTTTTGTCTTTAATCTCTGTAATTGATTCTTTTTTATATTAACAAAATCAGTTAATATTTGATTCAATTCATTTGCTCTATCTTCATTATTAGTACCTATTGCTATAAGTTTTGTCATCTGAACAAGTAATGTTCTATTTGAATCTTCTACATCATGATTTAAAACCTTCTGTGTACGGTAATATTTCATCTGAAGTTTGCTACTATATTCAGATATTTGTTCCGGTGTTAATGATAATTCGGCATTATCTAATGTTACTTCTCCACCATCAGTTGTTCCATATACAACCTGATTCTCTTGTCCCAATTTAATTGCAGAAGAATGAAATATAAATCCTGTCATACCATGTTCTATACCTTGTTGAATATATTCCTTTGATACATGATCTGCTGTTTCAGATACTGCTTTATCCCAATCCCTACTATTATTATAATTATTTTCAAATATCTTTCCTATTTTTTCTCCTAACATAGTCTTAAAAATAGTTTTATGTAAATGGAAATTATCAATCTCAAATTTACTTATAGGTTTTATAGATAATTTTATATATCTCAATTCATCTGTTATTGGATCATAATAAAATATCATTGGTTTCTGAATACCTTTTACTATATTACCATCTATACCTCCATTTTGTCTTCTTAATAGTTCATGTATTATTGGATTTGCAAAACCTAATCCATTCGTATTTAATTCGGAATCGTATTTCAAACTATATAATGGATGTGAATCTCCAATATCTTTTATATTTAAATATGTTACAATAGGACCAGCACCAATCTTAGAATTAGCATTAGAAGCATTTCCTGGTGATGTTAAACCTGCTGCACGTTTTATATAATCTCCAATATTTTTTGATGATAATTCATTTCCTCTTGTTAATTGAGAAAGAGTTTCGTTATATAAATGAAAAGAAAGAAACATCATTTTTAAAAAAGGATTACCTATTTGATTTATATTCTTATATTCTTTATATAAAATTTTTTCATATTCTTTTTTAAATGCTTCTATTTTAGGCATTATCTCTTTCCATACTTCCTTTGCTTCTTTTCCTTCTAATTCAATCTGATTTTTACCTAATTGATAAAAATTGTTTTGCATTATGCTCATTATCGTAAATAAATCATTTGTAGTACCAATATTATGTATATCATCTAAAGAAGTTATATTATCATTTAAATCTTGTTCAATATTATATTCTTCTTCAGTTAATATAGTTTTGCTACCTTTTTGCAATTTAGTCCAAGTACCATCTTCATTTTTGGTAAACTTCACTGATTTATCGTAATGTTTTAGAATTACTTTAAATAGATCATCCTTTACTTTTTGAGAAACTTCTTTATCTAATATTGTTAATTGTTCAGGGATCTTATATTTAACATCTGATATCATATCTATATAAGCACTATAATCATCATTAAATGCCTTCCACCATAGATCTATTTTCTCATTTACATCTTTCGTATTATTCCATTGTTCTATAAACTCATTATTATATCTGAATTTTTCCATTTCAGGATTTAAAGCAAATGATAAGGTAGTATGATTACCAAGTATAACTTTACCATTCTTAATATGATAATCAGAATTTAATCGCAATTTTCTTACTTGTTCCAGAGTAACATTTCCAATATTAGATTGGAGTTCATTTACAGTTTTATATGACTTTCCTAATAGTTTATTCCATCTTGTTAATGATCGTTGTTGTAATAAACTATATAACTTTACATGATCATCTATAATATTTACAATATCATCATTATTAAAACTAATAGATTTTAATTGATATCCTTTTCTTGTCCATACCTTTTCAATATTTACAAATGTTCTTTGATTATTCCCCTGGCCTGATGTTGATATTAAAGCCATATTTTTTACATTTCTATCTGCTTCAACTCCATTAATAACAGGAATACTTTTTAAATATTTCCCACTATTTAACATATAACTTAATGTCGATTCTGTTGTATATTTTATTAGATCATGTCTTGTTAATGATATATATTTTCTTCCGGTCCATTCATTCTTTAATCCACCAAATATTTGTGATTTACTTATAGTCATATGCCCATTATAGATTGGACTATTGACTAATTTACCTTCAAATACAAAAGGAGAATTAATTTCTTTCCCATTTTCTATTAATGTATTTAATTGATTTTGTGACTGTTTAATATATGTTTCAGAACCTAATCCTATAGTATCATTATAATTATTACTTTCATGTACTACTTGTTGAAATTCTCCTTCTACATTTTTTAACATAGTAGAAACAGGACCACCTTGTTGATACAAAAATGCTTCTGCAAATGATTCAAAAAAACTATATGCATCTGTTGGTTTAGGTAAATCAAATTGTTCATATTCTTCTTGTGATTCTCCAAAATTCTGTGTCGCACTCATAGATTCCATAGAATATCCATAACCGGTATAAACTGTTTCTAACATTTTATATTCTTGATATTCTTCTGTACCTATTTCAAA
>Ga0172375_10005610_pt1 | contig 18021 bp, 13 predicted proteins | sample LakKiv1m_FD_114537 | JGI IMG/M metagenome (GOLD analysis project Ga0172375, IMG submission 114537) | Freshwater microbial communities from Kabuno Bay, South-Kivu, Congo - kab_092012_11.1m | ecosystem: Environmental > Aquatic > Freshwater > Lake | place: Democratic Republic of the Congo...
AGTTTTCTAGAAGCCATACCTGGCATTCCTCCACCACCAGCAGGTTGCTCTTTTGCTTTGTTCTTTGCAAAACCAAACGAGAGAAATTTTATTGCATTTGCGAAGTCAGACAGTTCGATTTCTAAGTCATCTAAGTTTTGACCATCAGGAAGTCTTTCCCATCTAGATTTTTCAGTATTCTTAATTTCTTGATCGTCTACTTCTTTATCATCTACTCTTTTGCCAACTCTTGCTTGATTGACGCCACCATCTTCAGTGCCTCCGTACATCATCCAAACTTCATTGGCAAGATCAAGTTCATTATCTTCAAAATCTTCCATAAGTTTTTTTTCAATTTGAGCATCTGCTAAAATTAAACCAAGATTAGACAAAGGAACTCTGATAACTTTATCTGCATTTCCACCAGCCATACCAGGCCCAGCGGTTGGGGCAACAGGAGGTGGAGCACCCATTCCCGCAAGTGGATCTCCCATAGGAGGCATTTGAGATAAAACTATTTTTTTCATATTATTTCTTTGTAAAGTCAGATCTATGTCTTCCTCTGCCTTTTGTGTCAAAAACATCTGTAGTTTGTTGGGCATTTTCGAAAAAGTTTTCAGGTTCTTCAACATCATCTTCTTCAAATGAAAAAACGTCTTCTAAAACATCTGGATCAAGAATATCCATTTTGCCCCAAGGCAGTTTAGTATTAGCAACCTTTCTCACTAATTGAGATGCAGTTAACCCACGACCATCAACAATTTCAGATTCATCATCATCTTCGTCCCAACTAGAAATAGTTCTCATAGCAATTAATATTGCATCAGTCATATTTGCTTCGATTGTTTTAGAATCTGTTTTAGCAAATCTGACTTGATTGTATTTTTTATTGAGTATTGATGATGCATAAGCGATTATCTTTGCTTGCTCTCGAAATGAATGAATATCTGGAGCAATGTCATCTAAAATATTGTGAAGATCTGATTCTAAATTATGCATATTTTATCTCTCTTGATAAATTGTTAATACTATATTTTTTTATTCTGTGAAGTGATACCTTCAGTCCTTAGCAATTTTATATTCTACTTTGAAATTAAGACCTCTGACTTTTCCATTTTCAGTTATACCAAAGCCTGATAAAATTCCACTTGACGGCGTTTTCACAGCAATGCCAAAACTTCTACTTGATGCAGTTGAGTCTGTAGACATTTTTGCAGTTCCTAAAAATACAGCGTTTTCGTAACCTGCCTTTAAGTCTTGCCATAAATCTGGACTCGATTCGTAGATTGCAGACGTAGAAGTATCTATCCAATCTATATTGTCTGTACCTAGTGTATAGGCTGTAGTTTGTGTGTTTGTGATTGTTAATGGAACAGGAAGTTTAATTCTAAAATTCTTGTTAGCATTTGTTGTTCCATAGCCTACATTTACTGTTAATTGAGGCAAAAGATCAGAACTACTATCTAAATCTGTTGCTCTAGTCCAAACATTTGAACTACCTATTGAAGAGACAACATAGACTCCATTTTGTGATTTTGTTGATTGATTCTTGACTAAAATTCTGTCATATTTTTTCAGAACAATTTCGTCAATTGATGATGGCGGATTTGTCAAAACAATATTAGATGTTGTTGCAACTTTAGCATCTGTAAGTATTGTATTTTCTCTAATTTTTACCCAATATAAAGCAGTTGAACCAATAGATGGATTTGATGTTTCATCATATGACAACGCATAATATCCGGTATTTGCTACGCCTGATGAAACAAATACTTTTTTGTTTGTGTCAATCTCGTCATCTGTATCTAAAAAAGCATCTCTTGACAAATAGAATGAATTTTTCAAGTCAAAGAAATATAATCCATTCTGTGTATCATCAGATTGATTGAAAACAAGTAATCTGTCTCCTTTTTGCGCTGAGACAATTCCTAGTAAGTTGTTCAGATTTACATTTGTGGTAAATCCAAATGAAGCAGAAGAGTAGTTTGAAATATAATTTTGTCTAAACCATTCAATAGAATCAGAGCCTACTGTTGTTGCACTTGGATTATAGTACAATTCGTAATTAATATTTCTATTGGCATCATTTACATACAAACTTGCAATTTGGAATTGTGTGCTTGCTGAACCACTTTCAACTCGAGTTAGATTAGGAAGCACAGTTTTTTTGAATCTTGCAACAAACTTTTCTGAGTTTGCAGATTGTCCATAGAAGAAAACTTTGTCTCCTTCAGATATTTCTCTACCGTTAATATTATCAGGAATAAGACTCAAGTCAGAAAAATTAGTATGTCCTAAACCAACTGCATCAATAACATACTCTAAACCTATAGATTTCCATATCAAAGGTGTATTTAAAGCTGAAGCGCCTAAGTTGTATGCAGAACTATCATCTGGAAGATTTAATTCAAAAGTTCTATTTCCAAAAGATACTCTTCCAAGTTCGTAAAGTTCTGAAGTTGCATCTAAATCAGAGGCTCTATTTAATATATATTTATTTCTGAGAACAACAGAATAAATGCCATTTAATGAGCTATCGGATTGACTTCTAATTAATATTGTATCGCCAGTACCAACACTGTATCCATCAAAATATGCTGTATTTCCACTCCCTGAAAGTGGGCCAATTACAGGTATATATGTGATGTCATTGAAATCAGGTATTGAACCTGTATTTCCAGTTGAACAGATAAACTCAGACCTAGTTGATACATCTATCCAAGATTTATCGCTAGTATCTCTATCAGTATTTGCTGGATCATAATACAAAACATAAGTTCCAGATCCCGCACTGTTTGTTTTGAATGCTTGTATTGGAGATAGAGTTGCACCAAAGGAAGAGTGATATGATAAGTTTACAATTTGATGTTCAGATCTCTTAAATTTATAAACTTTTTGATCCCTTTTTCCTGATTTGTCTTGTAATATCAACCTATTTAAGTCATCATAATATTCTGATTGATAATCAGAATCTACAATTCTGTCACTATAATCTGTTGTAGTTTTATTTGCAACAACTAAAACATTTGAGTTTGCAGTTAAACCAAGGCCAGCGTACCAATCGGTTAAGGTTGTAGCAGTTCCAGAATTTATTATTTTTTCTAAATAAAAGTCACCAGTAAATAAACCAATCTTGTTCAACGTAATCGGATCGATCAGATTTGTATCTTCAAAAGCGCTAGAGTTGCCTAAGCCTGACTTAAAATAATATCCATCTGAAGAAAGCCTATCTGTAAAGAAATAATTTGTTGTTGAGTTATTACTTACAATATGCTGAACTGTTGAAGAGTAATTTTTAGTTGAATCGAATATCTTTATCCAACTAAATCTATCTCTGTTGTATTTTGTTTCAGTTGTTGTTGCAGTTCCAATTGAATTTACAATTTGGAAATACTCTTCGTCTACTTGCCAATTTGATGAACTTAAAGCAACGTTGGAAGTAAATAAAAATCTATCTTTGACAACTTGTTGAATGTAATAATATCTATTAAGTAACTGTTTAGGTTCACTGTCATAAGATGGAACAGAATTATCATTGTAAAGATAAACATAAAGAGTTCCTGACCATCCAGTTCCCGATGCATTTAATTTTCCTAATGAAGCATCAATTGTGTAATCAGTCGAATATGTTTTTGGAATAATCGTATTTCCAGTTGAAACTACGTAAACATCTGATAAAGATGTGTTGTAATTATTTTCTGTCCAAGTGTAAACAGTGCTTGAAGATTCTGGTCTTGCTAAATAAAATATTGTTGAACCAACTGATGATTGTGTTACAAGTCTTTTTGCAAAATCTATATGGCCATTTACTGCATTATTTTTAACTTTACGCAAATGATAATTATAGTTTGTGTCTATATAAACTATTTGGTAAATACCGCTTGTTGATTTTCTTACGCTTGTGTTGTAGTTACCCTCATTTTCAGCATAATAGAAAATTCTGTCGTGCAGTTGATAATAATATAAAGTTGGATCTCCAGACACGGTGCTAAAAAGTTGAGTACCATTTCTTCTAACAAGCAATATATCTTTTGTTACAGTGTCTTGTGTAAGATCTGCCAAGAGTGTATGTTGAATTGGGGCGAGTCTTGGAAATTTATCTAAGTCTTGATTATCTGTATTAAGTCTTATTTCTGAGCCAATCTTAAAAGTCTCAGTGCCCGTATGTAGGTATTTATCAAGATCAACTGTTGAGTAGTCTGAGGCAAAAGTGTTTTTTCTAAATCCAACTTCGCCTTGCATATACACGTAAGAATTATTAAATGTAGCGCCAGTTCCTAAATAGCCATACTCGACATTTACTACTGTTGGTCTTTCATATGGAGATGCTAAAGATTTTAAATCTTTAGTCGCTTCAAATTTTGTGTCAAAATAAAAATCTTCGTGTTGAGTGAAATATACCGAGCCAATCCCAGTAAATGTTGGACGATATATTCCATTATAAGCAGAATTAGAACTCGATCCTGATCCAACATAAACTAATATACTATCATTTGAACTTAGGATAGTAGTTCCAGAGCCAGTCTTAGATACAATTCTACTAGAAACTGCAGTACCTGAAGTTGTTGGTATCAAAGAGAAATCTGAGACATTCAAGACTGCTTTGACTGAATATTTTTGAAAATCTTGTCTATACCAATCAACATCAATGTCTTGTATTAATGAACTACCTTTGCCTTCGGAGCCAAAGAATGCTTCATAGTTTTGAAATGATGGAAATGATATCTCTGGTACAAATACTTGCCCCGTTTCTGTAGCACCAATTGAAGTTATTTGATAAACACCCTGAATTTGTTTTTTCAGATCAGGAGAAACAGAATGACTGCCAACAGAATCGCTTAATACAGAATCATAAATATCAAAGAACCAATCAACTAAAGCATCATCATATTGGAATACTTGTTTTTGAGAGTTGCCTATAGAAGAAACGCTATAAATACCGTTTTTAAGTTCATTGTCTGTTCTTACTAATACTGTAGTTCCAGTTGAAACAGAAACGTCAAAATCTCTAGGAGTTATGTATTCAGATGAAAATTTATCTACAGTAGTTTCAGCATTACAAATAACATTAGTGATATTTGTAATATTGATCCACGTTACCCCAATTGCTCCAGGAGATGTTTGAGTTCCTGAAGCATAAAGCATCCAAGTTGTGCCTGCTCCAGTTGTACCATTGAGGAGTTTCGCAATTGAGCCTCTTAGTACTGAATAATCATCTTTAAGTTTGAGGCCGTATACAGTGTCACAAATTCCAGTTACTCTATAAATTCCATTTTGTGCTGGGTATGTAGTTTGTCCAGTGACTAAAACTCTTTGTGAAACAGCAATACCAGCATTTGTAAAATAAACTTCATTTACATCTGTTAAGTCAGATTGATTTGATAAAACTAGGTTATTTACAGGTTCATAAGTGTAGGGATAAAATCTTTCCTGAACAGTAATTGAATCTAAATTCAAGTTAAAGAATTGATTGTAAGTATTTGTTTTACCTAAATACCAGACATTTCCACCAATTGAATTTGTATTGTTTGAAACACTTACTATAGTCTGAGATATTTCTGCAGGAGTATCAAAAGATGTATTTCTTACCCAAACTCCTGTAGTACCACCGCCAACATTTTGAACTGTGTAAATACCAGAGTAACTTGGAATATAATGTTTTACTAAAACAACTTCATTAGTATTTAACGTGGTTGCAATTCCTGATGAATTAGTTATCTGCCTTGGAGTACTAGTAAGAGTACCAGCATTTCCAGATAAGTTTGAACTAAAACCTATACCCGTAGATGAGGTGACTTCATAATACCAATTTACAGTAGCATACTTATAATTGTATGTCGCATCAGCCCATTTCAAGTCGGAGGTAGATGCTATGCCTCCTGTTAATCCAGAGCCAGAATAATATCTAAAATATCCACCCGTATTTCCTACGGCTGAATTTATAAACTGAACACTAACAGGATTGTTTGCTTTTATATAACTTTGAGCAGTGTCCCAAAAATCATCTGCTGCCAAAGTACTAGTAAATGGATTGTAGTAAGTATTTGCTCCAGGTTTATAAAGACTTGAAACATAGTAAATTCCATTTTGGGATTTTGTTGTTTGATCCTTGACAAGAACTCTATCATTAACCGAAAGAGTATAATTGTCTAACGACAAAGAGTTAGTTGATAATCCAACAGCAGATTGTTGTAAATTTGAAGTAGTAGCGCAATTTACATTTGCTAGTTGATAAATATTCGATCTGCTTACCCACTTAAAGGATGTAGAACCCGCAGATGCATTCTGGAATGGAGACAACCCTATACTATAAAGATAAAAAGTAGAATTTCCTAATCCAACAATTCTTGCTGCAGTTAAGATATCTTCTGCAACCACTCCGCCATAAGTTCCTGAACCAGATGATGAGGATACTTTATATAGACCATTTTGAACAGGATTCGATTGGGATCTAACTAATATTTTTTTATTTGAATTAAGTTCAATCCCATCAATATAACTTGGAGCAACTAAAAAACTTTCAGAAAGAATAGTTGTTGAACCTAAATTACTAGATGTTGCTACATCAGCATTTGTTTGATTTACAATAAATGTGTCAAATACTGTAAATTTGAATTGAAATCCTAAGTCCTCGATAACTTTTAAGTCTGAAGTATTTTTTATTGTTGGAAAATGAGAAGTATTATAAATATTTGCATACTCATTATCTAACCAAATCCTGATGTTTTCTACATCAGTATTTACCCATTTAAGTTTGAAAAGTTTTTTAGTCCAAGTTTCTGATACGTTTGTACCAAATCCAGCACTAGAAATTTCTCTTGATACTTCTGTGTTATTGGAAGAGTTTATTTCAGTCCATAAAAATGCGTGAGCCATTATTTATCCGCTTAATTTCTTCTTGCTTCAGGTCTATTAAATATTTCGCTGGCAACAGCAGCAAGTTCAGATCTTTCTACTTTACTTAGAGTTACCGAAGCAACTAGTTCACTATTTTTTCCGCCTGATATAGCGTGAGAAAGACCATTTGATTTTGCATCAAGATAGGGATTTTCTACCTGAGACAAGTCACCAAGAAGGATTACTTTACTGTCTTTTCCGCATCTTTCTACAACCATCCTTGCTTCTCTTGGGCTAATATTTTCACAATTAGAAGAGAGCATTCCATTCACTACAAAAGTATGAGTGTTTTCTACTGTAAAATCATAAACCTCAGCCTTTTCTTGAAGTTTAGTTATTTGGTTGATTTTAGAGCAAACCACGATATTTTTAAGGTCAATATTTTCTCTATCAGCAATAGGCATAAATCTATCTAAAGTTTTTTGTGTGATAGATGGACCAGTATTGTGGGTGACTCTTAACCCTAATTCTTCATTCATTCTAGCTTTGGAAAATGTATTTTTATCTTTCCATCTTCCATCATCTTCTAGATTATTGTAAACACTAGTCAAACTAATCTTTGGATATATGTATGGACAGAAGAATGTTTCATCAGACACAGAAAGTAGTTTTTCTTGTTTTCTTGCCATACTGAAACCTATATTTTGAGCAAACTTATTACACATAAAACCGCCAACAATCGAAAGTTTGTATTGAGTGTTATGAGTTTTATCTGATTTTTTGCTGATATATATATGAGAATCTATTTCAAATTTTGTCAATAAAGCTTGAAGTTGATATATAAAGTTTTTACTTGTACTACCAAAACTGACAACAGCTTTAGAAACACAATTTCTAGATTCAATATTAACATCGCCTTCACAATCAAAACAGATTTGAATAAATTTCTTTACTGATTCTAAAGGAGCATTCCAAATCATATTGGGTACTTCTATACGAGCAGCTTTATTGCCAGATAACATTTTATGCTTATTGATAAAATCTGATATCTGCTGCTTACCATATATTCTGCAAATCATATTGTTTCTTGAATTACTATTACTGATCACTGTTTTATTGAAATTAGATGTGAAAGATTTAAAGGTATCTGCCAGCCATTCTTGATCTTTAGAAAAATCATATTTCATTGTGTAAAGATTTTTTTCAATATGGCCATCAGTCAATGTAAGAGCCAATAAACCTGCTTCTTCTGGCGATAAATCATTCAGCACTTGATGAGTGAAATTATTGGACACAGGAATTAGATCACTCAAGTTTATATGTTGAGCTTGTTTTTTTACTAATTCAGATCCATTTTCGTAAACCCACATCTGATGAGTAGGAGTACATTTGAGGTAACCTTTACTTGTGTGAATCTCAATCAATTCTTCTGTGGGTCTTGAAAATTTATTAGAAATTTTATTTGTGGTCCAAGTTTGATTTTCTACATCAAAACTTATTACCTCATCTCCATCAACAATATCTTCAATTTTCTTAACAGATCCATCAGCCATATAAATCATTGATCCAGCAACTAAACATTCATCAAGAATAATGATAGATCTTGGAATTGAACGACCTTGAATAAATGCCATTGCTTCTACTTCGATAATCCCATCTCTGACCATTTCTTCAAACATATTATTAGCAGAGAGAGATTTGCTGCCTAAGATTTGATCGATATTGTCTTTGATAGGTCCTAACCAAGCAGAAATCTTATCAAATTTATCGCCAGGAAGAGCACCAATATCTTTTCCACCTACGGGTATCAAAGGCTTCATAACAACAATTTTGTCATAAATACCTTCATTAATCATTTGTAGAGCAGCTGCAAGAGCTAAGAAAGATTTACCAGTACCAGCTGGACCAGACAATGTTACTAAAGCAACACTTAAATCAGATAAAATTTCTAAAGCACATTTTTGTTCTAAGTTCTTGCCTTGAACTCCAGAATATCCCTTTGTTTCTTTGGCATTTGATTTTTCTTTAAGAATTCTAAAAATGCCTCTCTTGTAAAGAGTAGGGCAAATTTTATCTCCATAGTTAAAAAGGATAAATTCATTAGGATAAATATCGCCTAATTTTTCAAGTGTTTCTGGTGAAAGTTTTGATTTTTCAATTTCATTATCAGACCACAATAAATTCCAGTCAGTGTCTGAGTTTAATTCAAATTTTCTTATGCCAGTGTAGATTTCATCACTGAGTTGATCTGCTCTATAATTTTCTGCTGCACAACCCCAAGTTATTGCTCTAATTCGTAAGCCAGTATCTTTTGTTATGATAGCAACCTTTTTTCTTGGATTGGCTGCTTTCAGTGCTAAACAACATTCAATGATAGCATTGTCGGAATGTACTTTGATGATGTTTGGTCTTTCATTTTTTTGCAAAGGAGACTCAGTATTATAGACAAATAATCTACCGCCTACTTCATTTATTTTCACGCCTTTGAGTAAATCTTGAAGTGAATAATGTTCCAAGTTTCTGAAAACTTGTCTAGCAGACCAGCCTACATTTTCTTTTCTGGTCTTAATGTCATCTAAATCATCAATAACTGCTAATGGAATATAAATATCATTATCGCCAAATTTATATAAAGCAAGGGGATCGTGAAGTAGGACGCAAGTGTCGATGATGTATATGTGCTTTGCCAAATTATTGGTCTCCTCGCATCTGTGCTAAAAATATAACCACTCTTATTTTTTCCGAATTATAGATATCAAGCCCTGTTATAAAGGCAATTCTGGTTTTGTATTTTCAAGTCGCTTTATTGGTTTTTTATCTATTGAGTCTAACCACGAATCTGCATTTTCATTTTTTGTAAACTCAAAACTTTTAAATTCAATAATTTCTTTTAACTTTTCTCTGTCAATTTTTTTCAATTCTTCACTATCAACCCATTTTTTTTGACTTGATGATTTTTTTGTTTTCAAATCACCTTTTAAGAAAGCAAAAAGATCATCGGACAATTTTTCTTCAAGATATGTATTTGCAGCGTTTAGATTTGTAGACTCAAGAAGATCCAAATCATTGTAGTTTGCTGATAAAATATTTCCATTGATAAGAGTCTTTCCATAAGGATCAAGGATTGTATTATCGTCTCTTGAAAAAACTAGTGAAGATTCTGGGATACAAATGTAAATCTTGAAAGGAAGTGATTCTTGTATTTCCTCAGAATTTGTTAGCCTCAATACTTCATTTTCATCGTTTACAATTGATATGACTAATTTGTTTTTGTTTGAATCTTTGATTACAAAATCCCATTGATAGTTATGCTCGTTTGTTGATGGGAAAAATGCTGGAATCAAACCTAATTCTTCTTTTCTTTCACACAATGCTAAAAATAAACTAAAACCTATAGTATCTTCTGGAGTGCCTTTTCTGTAAGTTCCTACTTTTGTCCAGTCTACCTTAAAAGAATCATCAGCACTTCCAAAATCAAATTCTAGAAACTCTCCACTATCATAAATTTTTCTTAGTAAAGTATCTTCTAATATTCTTCTGGCTCTTACTAAATCTAAAAATTGTTCTTCGGATCCGCCAAAATCAGGATGCGCTTTTCTTGCACTCTTTCGGAAAGCATCTTCAAGTATTTTTGTTCTAGTTATTGCATCGTTTCTATTATTACCAGACGGAAAGTTATTCTTATCTATAGATAAAATGCTATAATAATCCTTCTCAAAATCTATTATTTTCTTAGGATCAAACTCAGTTGACATAAGGCTTTTATAAAGAAAAAAGAGAATAAAAAACTTATGTGGTACAGGCAAGCGAAAAAATACAATATATTCGGACTACCAATTTCTGGTGATAGCAAATTTAAATATTTTGCTGAAGAAGATGTAGAAGAACAAACTGCTGAAGAAACACCTTTAGAACAGCCGGATACAGAAGATTCCGCACAAGTTCCGAATGAAGAAATTGTTAATCCTGTGGAAATTAAGGTGAATGATGAAACACCACAAGACGAATTCACTCCTAGAGATTTGCAAGACAATATAGAAAAGATAGATTCTGATCCGACTGTTATGTTAGCGCTTCCTCCTCTGCACGACAATTGCAGATGCCAAATACATACATTGCCTATTCTTTCTACTCCAGGAATAAGAGATGGTAGAAGAGTTTGGAGAAGATCTGAACAATGCTGCGAAAAATGCGAAGCAAGTGCTGTAGAATTTAATAATGCTGAAATGCAAAGATTATTGCTTAAAGGCATTGATGTAAATGCCATACCCAGTTAAGTCAATATCAATTTTTTTACGTAAATAACTTTCAGATATTTGTTTTACTTTCCTAATTTTGGATAGCAATCTGATTGATAACAAATTTGGTATTTCAAGTTTTTTAAGTTCTTTGACAATAATATTCTTAATATTTTGAAAGTCAAGCTCAGTATGTAGTGTTGTGTAAAAAATTAGTTCTTCAAAAGATTCTAAAATATCTTTATATTGTTTTGCTTCTTGTATACTAAGTTCTTCAAAAGTTTCAAGTAATAAATGTTTTATGAAATTATATTTCTTTACGTTGATCAAAGAAACATCATTTATTGATTTCATAAAAAACAAATAATCTTCTTCCCCATATATTTGATTTAAATCACCACAATTTCCAATAATATATAAGGCTACCAGAGTGTTATTTTCTTTGATTAGGATTACAGGTTGCCCAGAACGTAAATAGGATTCTTTGATTTCAATAAGATTTGATGGATTTTCTATTGCCAAAAAACTGCAATCACCATTTTTTCTTCTTATAAAAGTCAAAAATGCCTGTTTCATAGTAGTAAGTTCTCAACAACTCCTGGATTTAGATAAGTTTCAGATAAACCCCAAATATTTATCCAATAAAATCTAATTTTATTTTTTCTTGAAATAGTAAAGCAAGTTTCATATAATTGTTTTTCAATTTTTGCATACTCAATTATATTTTTTTGTTCTTTGGATCTTTTATGATATAGATCGTAATTTTGTTGAGAAAAATAAGATTTATTTTCACTAATAAAACTAAATAAATCATCTCTCGAAAACGGGTCTGCACGAATTTTATCAAAAACTATAATGCAATTATATTCATCAATCAAGGAATCAACAAGATTGATCAAAGTATTTTTCTTATTTCTTGGAAGTAGGAAAATATCTTGATGTTTGATTGCGATTTTCTTTAGATTTTTTTCATTTTGAAATTTTATTGTCTTATTTGATTTTGTTTTGCTTTTGCCTAACACATCGTCGTATTTAGAATAGTCATCAAAAATAAGACCACATATTTCTGGATTGTCAAATAAAAATGCTCTCACACTTATAAGTATTTCCAACTTGTCACTGTGAGAGCATTTTATGATTTTATTGGAAATTTCTTTAAGACTTTCCAATTTTCATTATTTTTTGCCAAATAAATGATAGACTGCTTCAGTAATTAAGGGTTGTAATGACATACCTTTACTAAATAGTCTAACATTAGCAATTGAACCGTAACTTTCTTCTAAGTACTTGAATAGTTTCTTGATCATTCTTTCAATTACAACAGGAGAAACATCATACTTTTGCTGTTTACGCAATAAATCTCTTATTGCGTTTTCACCATCCAAAAGTATAATCTTTACTTCATAAGGTGGATTTTGCTTATCTACCTCATTTGTTTGTTGTAATTGTTTTTCGTTCATTTTTGTATTATCAAGTCTTGTACATGAATTTCGTTATAAGCAAAAGCAACATTTTGACTTGGAACATTGAATAAACAATTGACCATTTTTTCATCTTTAAAAATGGTATAGAAGTCTTTGTTTACAATCAATACCCCTTCAATGGGTCCTATAAGAGCAGTTGGATTGTAAGTTTGAACCTTCCATTTTCCAACTCCTCTGTTTTGTGAATTATTGTCAACTACTGCCATATGTTTCCCTCCATTATATGAATAATTTTATTATTAAAATAAGATAAATCCTGCCTATAATGTATAATGTTAGGAGGGAGAAACCATTTTGAAACAATTAGATAGTTTAATTTGCAACTTTTGTACTAGACCAGCAACCAGAGATGTATTAGGAGAAATAGAAATATTTGCTAATCGATTAGTGAAAATGCATTTATGTGATGCTTGCTACAAAAGTTACACTACTGGAAATAAATTCGGACAGTTGCAAATTCACCAAAATGTAATTTCTCTCATTTCTGCTTGTGATAATGAAGCATCTGTTTTAGATTTAAAAATGAGACTTGCAGAAATTGCTCCATTATCAAAGAAATATCTATTTATGGGCGAGAGCAAAAAGTATAAGCATATTTCTCCCAAAGATTTATTTGAAAACTTAGATAAGAAAGTTGTTGGACAAAATGAGGCAAAAAAACGGATTAGTATTGCTGTATTTGAGCATATGAGGAATATTTATAACAATTCAAATGATAAGCAAAATATCTTGTTTTTAGGCCCATCAGGTTCAGGTAAAACTCTTATCGTTAACACAATATCAAAGTACTTAGAAGTACCCTTTGTATCAGGAGACGCAACTTCTTTTTCACCCACAGGATTTCAAGGTTCTGATGCTGATAGTGTAATAACTGAATTATTTATCAAGAGTAATGCAGAAGTTGGTTTAGCAGAAAAAGGAGTTGTTTTTATTGATGAAATAGACAAACTTGCTTCTGCTAATAATACTGGCACTCGATTAGAAAGTTTCCATTATTCTACTCAAAGCACGTTATTAAAATTAATCGAAGGCAAAAAAGTTAAGATTAATTCAAATGTTATAGGAGAGCAAAATAGCCCTCCTGTCGTTGTTGATACATCTAAAATTTTATTTTGCTTTGGTGGTGCTTATAACGGACTTGAGGAAATAGTTGCCAAAAAGTTAGGATTACAAGAGGGCAGAATTGGCTTTAGAAAAGAAGATGTTCAAGACTATGATAAACAAGTTAAGACATATGAAATTTACAATAAAGCATCTCACGAAATTTTAGCAGAGAGTCTTATTGAGTATGGTATGTCTACTGAATTTGTTGGACGAATTCAATCTATTGTTCCCTTAGTTCCACTCACAAGAGAACAAATGCTTTATTGTTTGACAGATTTAGATGATAGCCCAGTTAAGAAAAATCAGTTACTTTTTGCAGAGTCAAATGTAGTTTTGGATTTTGAAGATGATTATTATGATGAAGTAATTAATAAAGCAATTAAGACTGGCACTGGAACAAGAGCACTAAATTCTATTGTTAAAATGTCATTATCATCTGCTGCATTTGAATATCTTGGTAATAATAATGAAGAAAATGTCAAGATTAAAGTTAATAGAGATACAGTTTTGGAGCCGTCTAAATATATTTTAGAAGGATGAGTAATTTCATAAACTGAAATATATTTATTATGGAAAGAGATGAAATCATTGCTCGGGCTGTAAATATTGTCAAAAGTAATAATAAAAAATTACGTATTGTCATAAGTGCTGACACAACTAATTATTTCAAAGTTTATACTGATGAAGGTATTTATAGTGTTATGCACACTGATGCATATCCATATGATGCTGATGAAATAAAGCAGTATTTTGAAGTCAGGGGATACAATGTTGACAGAGTAGAAGTAGTCTCTGAAATGTCAAGTGAAAGATTTTATGATATTAGTCGCATACCAAGAAAAACTAATACAAGCACAACATCATCTTCATCTTCATCTTCATCTTCATCTAGTGGTCCTTCTAAAAGAATGTATTATTACGCCCTCCAATTTGAAACAGGCGGGACTCAATATTTTATGGGATTGAAACAAGAAAGTGTAAATCCAGTTTCAGAAGATTTATTGCAAACATATTTAGATAAATTTTTTGATGATTTTGTAATTACTAGAATGAGAGTTTCTGATACTCCTGAAGTTGAAGAAAGCGCTTATGTTTCAATCCAAAACTTGATAAGTGGCAATCATCCATTTGGCTATTTGAAAAGCAAATCTTCTGGATCATCTTCTGGATCATCTTCTGGATCATCTTCTGCTTCTAGTGGTCCTACTAAAAAGATGAGATATTACGATATAGGTTCAAATAAAGGTACTTTTTTTATTAAAGAAGATTCAGAAAATCCATTTACAGAGGAAGCATTCCAAAGACTATTAGAAAGGAGAATTTCAGATCTCCAAATAAGTTCTGTAAGTGTTTCTGATTCACCAGTATCTTCACCTAGAGACTACCAAACCCTAAGTGAATTTGTGAGCAATCCAAAGTTCAAAACATCATCATTTACTTCAACTACTTCTACTGGCGGAGCATTTGATGACACTGAAAAAACTTTTTATTACAAAGTAAAAACTACTTATGGACTATTCTTACTCAAAAATGATAGTAAACAAGTATTAGATGAAAATGATATCAAATTAGTAATTAAGAGAAATTACAGAGACGTTGACATTCTAGAATTAAGAAGAAGTATGGGCACACCGCACACTGGATATTCGGACTCCGATTATCAAACATTTGATGAATTTAATAGAAATCCTAGAGATATAAATTTTACTCCAACTCCTGTTCCTGACCCTCTCGATAAAATTTTTAACGTACCAGCAACTATGGATCCACCTCCTAATGTTTTCAGGACAATGTACAAAGCGGATTTATCAGGGATTCCACCGGATTCACAAAAACAAATATATGCTCATTATTACAATTATTTTTCTGCACATGAATGGTTCAGATATATCTTAAAAACGTATGGCATCACCCCTACAACTACAGTGAGTTCTTTACCTGAAAAAAACAGAGAAGTAGGTGAGATTATCATAAATTTATATGATGATATTTTGAATGGCACAGTTACAGAAAAAGAATTCATCGAAAGAATTGAAAAAGTAAGAGCAGTTTACACGAGAAGATCTTCAGATACTCAAAAAACTGTTGATATTTTGATGGATATGTTTGGCGGTGGAAAAATTAAAAGATGAGTATTGTACCTTTAACAAAAGATAACATAGGATACGTAGCAGAATATTATAAGAATTTAATATTTGAGCTGCTTTCTAAAGATCAAATTTTTTCAAAATTTGTGGAAATTCCAGAATTTTCTCAGCCATTAACTCAGGGTATTTATAACTTTTTTCAAAATGCTCCTTTAAATAACTCAATGATTGATTTGAGTAAAATGTCAGATTTAAATGAAAATATTGAAAATATTGACACACAATCTTCATATGAAAATGATGAATTTCAGTCTCAAGATAATCTTGAAGATGATTTGAGTTCTGAAAATATCATAATGTCTATGAATAAGTTATGGGGTAATAAAGTTAAGATTGCTGCAGGAATCAATGATTATAAGAAAATTATACAGGCTATGCTTCCTGCTTTAAAAGGAAAACTTGGAACAACTTTGGGCCGTTTACCATACATAGGTAAATATTTGGGTGTTGTTGCTCCATTTATTGACACAATAGTCGATTTTTTAATTGATCTAATAACAAAAATAATTGATAGTATCGAAAATGCAGTTTTAGAAAAATTTGATCCAGAATTTTGGAAAGAATTAGTTTTGTCTTACAATGCTTATGATGCTATAAATGAAGCAAGACGTTCAGAGATGTATTCTGTAGAAGCATACAATCATATGCTTGAAAATAAGGAAGCAAGAGGATATGGTGGACAACTTCATTCTCAAGGAGCATATGAAGTTTTTGGTCCTAAATTCAAAGAACAATTTTCTCAGCAAGTTGTCCAAAATCCAGAACTTGTAAATTCTAGATACAAAGATGATCCAAATGTAGGCCCAAGAGTAAAACAAAATTTTGAACAAATTATTGCTAGAAATAATAAAAGATTTGTTAAAGTTGCTCAACAAGAAATGTCCGAAGCAAGTCAATCTCAATTGAAAGAATTACAAAGTGTAGTTCCTACTTGGGACATAAGAAATGTTTTGAAAGATGTTCATACAATCTATCAATCTCCTGATATTCCACAAGAAGATAAAGAGCAAGCAGTTGATGCAACAATATCAAGATATATGCGAGCAGTACAGCCATTATATCAATTCTTAAAAGAAAATAATTATCCAACTCCAGATACAGCACAATGAAAGAAATAAACTTTATAAAACTTTGCTCTGATTTAGATAAAAGTGGTTTTTATAAATCATCTGACAAACTTGAGACTTTGGTAAAAATATCTCAAGGTATTTATGGTAATGTTGAAAATCCAGTTCCATTACCTTCAGAATATAGGACTACAAATTTACCATATACAGGTAATCCTTTGATAGATTCATTTTTCGGAAATATGTCTGATTCTGCTATGGGTAGAGAGTTTGCTGGAGGAATGTTTGGAATGGATTCTCCGTATGAAAGTGATTTTGGTCCTGATAAACCTTTTCTTGCTCCGTACCAATTTAGTCCAACTGAACAAAGAGATCTTGAAAAGTTCGATCCTGATATTTTATTAGATGCTACTAAAGAAAATGCACAACAAGCAGCAAACTACGCAGCACAGTTACCAGAGGCAGAAAAACAAATTGGATTTATTGCAGATAAAAGAGGATTCGAATCTACATTACCAACTTTAGGTGCATCATTATCACAAACCTTAAAATCTAAACCAATAGAATCTTGGCCTGGAACTGTAAATGAGTTTGTCTACAAAACAAGACAAAAGATGCCACAGAATTTAGTAGAAAAATTTCAACAAGTTGTTCAAAAAGCATTAAGTGATGTTGTAAGAACTTCTAAATTGGATCCACAATTTGCTGAAAGATTGAAAAAATCTCCTCAAGCACAAAAATTGTTTAGAGATTATAACGTAGTAACATAAAATATATGACTGTATAAAAGGCATATGGATGACAAATGCCCCCTATATTTACAGTCTTCAGAATGTACTCTTAAATTAATTTCTAATCCCAGAATTATTTCTTTTTTCTTAAAACAAGAATTTCCAGTATTGCAAGAAAAATGGAATAACAATTGCGAAGGATCCTTTAGTAAATGTTCTTTTAACAAAGAAAAAGAACAAATATCAGAACAACAAGTACAGCCATCAGAGCTTATAGTTGAATCTACAAAAGTTAGTATTCATAAAGTTCCAAACCCTTTTCTTGTTAAATCAGATATTCTTGTATATCCAACTAATATTGCCTTAACTATTGATGATCCTTTACTTAATAGAATGTCAAGAGGAAGGATACAATCTGAGTGTGATAAATTTTC
>Ga0172375_10005611_pt1 | contig 18021 bp, 15 predicted proteins | sample LakKiv1m_FD_114537 | JGI IMG/M metagenome (GOLD analysis project Ga0172375, IMG submission 114537) | Freshwater microbial communities from Kabuno Bay, South-Kivu, Congo - kab_092012_11.1m | ecosystem: Environmental > Aquatic > Freshwater > Lake | place: Democratic Republic of the Congo...
CGGAATCCTGAGGAGCGACTAACAAGAAGAAAATATAGGCAGGCTCGCCATCCAAAGAATCAAAATCTACACCCTTTTTGGAAAGCCCGAAAGCTGCCACTAGTTTATCAACGCAATCGCATTTAGCGTGAGGTATTGCAACACCTTGGCCGATAGCAGTAGAACCCAGCGCTTCTCTGGCCATCAATGCTTCAATCAATTTAGTGCGGTTCTTTTTATCTATAGCTGAAGCGTCAACAAGAGAATCCACAAGCTCTTTTATAACATCCTCTTTCTTCGCCGATTTGATATCGGTAATTATTGCGTTTGGTGATAGAAAGTCAGTAATTTTCATAAATTGTCTCCTTTTTCCTAAGTTCTTTAAGTGGTGGGTTCTGCTTCGCCATTCAACATAAAATAGCTGGTATGGCTACGCAGAAATTTATCAATTCCTTCGAAGCCCTACCATAATTTTACTTATTGAAGGGCGAAGAAGAATGGAGCGGGAGACGGGGTTCGAACCCGCGACATTAACCTTGGCAAGGTTACGCTCTACCAACTGAGCCACTCCCGCATTATCAACCAATTGTTTGATTTTTTTAACTACTTCCCACGTAATAAATTTTGCCAAAGCAGAATTTATTTACGTGGTGGGCGGAAGAGGAGTTGAACCTCCAAGGGTTACCCCAATAGCTCCTAAGGCTATCGCGTATGCCAATTCCGCCATCCGCCCGAATAAACTTGAACTTCTTGGAGTTCATTCCTCAATTACAACTACAATTAAAGTGAGCCTCTTGCCTTAAAACATTAAATACTTTTAAGACAATCCCGAGTTGCCATTATTAAATCCCTGCAACGAGGGACCGCGACTTAGCCGACCCGCTCCTACTTCCTGTCGGCATCCCACAACAAAAACATCCAAGTGGGACGAACGCTAAATTGAAACCGCGGGTGTTACTGATTAAAGTGAGCCTCCCGCGACTCGAACGCGGCACAGCCATCTTAAAAGGATGGTGCTCTACCGGATGAGCTAGAGGCCCAAAACTATTAAAACTCGAGAACTTCTTTCTCTTTGGCCTTCAAGATCTCATCAATCTTAGCCATATATTTATCTACTATCTTTTGAAGTTCATCTATTGCTTTAAATTTATCATCTTCAGAGACAACTTTATCTTTTTCCAGCTTTTCAATCGCTTCTTTACCGTCCCTGCGGACTGTACGCAATGAAATCCTGCCATCTTCGATCATATTATGCACAACCTTAATCAATTCCTGTCTTCTTTCTTTTGATAACTGAGGCACAGCCAATCTTAAAACTTTGCCATCATTAGAAGGAGTAATGCCTAAACTTGATTTTAGGATAGCTTTCTCAATCTCAGGAATAGCGGAAGGATCCCAAGGCTGGATCATAAGCATATGCGCATCAGGCACGGATATCGCAGCCAGCTGTTTTAACATTGTAGGAGTTCCGTAATAATCAACATGAATTCCTTCAACCATTGTCGGATTTGCTCTGCCGGTTCTGATTTCCATCAACTGCCTTCCCATAGCTTCAATTGCTTTCTTAAGCTTATCTTCTGTGCTATGCAAAATTTCTCTGGTAGTCATGTTACTCTCCTAAAATTTTAATGTACAATGGTGCCGATTTTCTCACCCAGCACTGCTCTTTTAATGTTCCCCTTTTTATTTAAATCAAAAACTACAATCGGAAGCTTATTATCCATACACAGGCTTACTGCAGTAGCATCCATAACTTTTAAGCCTTTTTTCAAAACATCAATATATTTTAAGCTGTTGTATTTCTTAGCATCCTTAACTTTAAAAGGATCAGCTGAATAAACCCCGTCTACCTTTGTGGCTTTTAATATTGCATCTGCATGAATTTCCGCGGCTCGCAAAGTTGCTGCTGTATCAGTAGTAAAATATGGGTTACCGGTTCCGGCAACAAATATAACAATGCGGCCTTTTTCCAGATGGCGGATCGCCCTTCTTCTTATATATGGCTCGGCAATTCTTTCCATATCAATTGCCGTCATAACCCTAGTCGGCATATCCATGGATTCCAAAACATTTTGCAAAGCCAAGCCATTAATAACAGTAGCTAACATGCCCATATAATCTGCCACTGACCTGTCCATGCAAAGGCCTTGAGAATTTGAATTTTCTCCACCCCGGAATATATTGCCTCCGCCTAAAACAATGGCTACTTCCACATTCAGATCCCTGATTTCTTTGATCTGCCTGCCGATAGTCAGTAAAACCGAATTGTCAATACCATGGAATCTGCTGCCTTGCAGAGCTTCTCCGCTAATCTTAAGAACTATTCTTTTATAAATAGCCTTTTCACTCATTATTCGCCAATTTTATAGCGCATATATCTTCTAATAAAAATATTCTCACCGAATTTTCCCACCAAAGCACCCAATAAATCCTTAATTGTAATAGATGGGTCCTTTACAAACGGCTGCTCTAATAAGCAATGATTCTTACAGAACAATTCTTTATCTTTCTCAGCATCCAAAACCTCAACTGGCACATTTTCTCTCGCCAGATAAATTGGATTACATGCGGCAATCTGCATTGCCACATCTTTGGTAAACTGGCAAAATTCGCCGTTACGTGCCACAAAATCAGTCTGACAGTCAACTTCCAGTAAAACACCGATTTTATTACCTAAATGTACATATGCCTCAACCCTGCCTTCTTTTGCTGCGGCTCCTGCTTTTTTAGCAGCAATTTCAAGCCCGCGTTGACGTAACAATTTTATCGCTTTATCCATCTCGCCCGAGGTTTCCTCAAGTGCTTTACGGCAATCAGCAATACTGGCGGATGTTAAATTCCTTAATTCTTTAATAGCTTCTAAAGATATCTTCATATAATTACACCTTCCTTTTATTTCTAGCTTTCTCATCAGCAGATGCCTTAAGACGTAATTTCCTGTTTTTGGTCTCTTCATCATCTGTATCTAAAATTTCGACGAGCTGTTCTTCAATTTCTTTAATTTTGACTTCTTCACCCGGTAAAACCTGTGGCTGAATACTTGCATCAGCCGGAGCAGCCTTTAAAGCCGCCTGCGCGCCGGTTTCAGTAAGATAACTCAAAAATTTCTTCCTGCCCTCAATAACAGAATCAGCAATCAAACTGGCAACCATTCTGATAGATTTTGTAGCATCATCATTCCCAGGAATCGGGTAATCAACTAAATCCGGATCAGAGTTGGTATCGATAAGCCCCATAATAGTAATACCTAATCTTTTGGCTTCCCTGACTGCAGTTTCCTCTTTTTTGGTATCAACGATAAAGATCGCCTTTGGCATACGTTCCATCTGGACAATACCTGAGAAGTTCTTATTTAACTTAACCAATTCCTTCTCTAAACGTGCAATTTCTTTCTTGGTAATCTTTTCATATGTACCGTCTTCTTTCATTTTTTCAATTTCTTTGAGACGGTTAATACTTCTTTTAACGGTGGCAAAATTAGTGAGCAATCCGCCTGGCCAGCGTTCGGTAACATAAAACATACCCGCACGCACTGCTTCAGCTTGCATTACTTCCTGAGCTTGTTTTTTAGTACCGACAAAAAGCACAGTTTCGCCTTTTGAGGTAATATCAAGCAAATAATCCCTTGCTTTGTTAAGGCAATCTTCGACCTTCTCCAAATCGATTATATAGATTCCGCTGCGTTCACCAAAAATGAACTTCTTCATCTTCGGATTCCAGCGTGAAGTCTTGTGTCCGAAATGTACCCCTGCTTCCAGCAACTGCTTAATTAAATCTGTTGGCATTACGATCTCCTATTATAGAAAGCGAACATCAATCCATATCGTAGAATTGAGTGCCTCTACCTTTTCTGGCCTTTGTCTATCTTTTTGGATTTTGGCCACTACTGTTTAATATACTGATTTATGAAGTTTTTTGATACATTCGACGGCATACCTCTTTAAAAAATAATTGCGCCGCTCAGTATCAACCCTGAGCAAGTTCGAACTCAGTCCGAGCATATCGAAGGGTTGATAGACAAAACATATTTCTCATCTTAAACCCGTAAACAGGAATAAGCTAAGGTAAATACGAATCCCTTCAAAATCAATATACCTTTATTATTGTTTCCCTCTGAAAATCCTTATTAAATCAGGTTTTCCCCAAAGGAATTTGCTAATATAACACTATTTATTTATTTTTGCAACTATTTTTTTTAAAATTAATGTTTATTTTGGCTTATTTGCTAAAAGGGTAATTTACTAGCTTTGTGAATTTTTAAGCTCCTGCATCTGATAAAGCTTCTTATATAACCCATCTTTGCCTAATAATTCACTATGAGCGCCCTGTTCAGTAATTTTACCGCCGGATAAAACCAGGATTTTACTGGCATTCCTGACAGTTGAAAGTCTGTGGGCAATTACAAAAACTGTCCTGCCCTTCATTAAACTATCCAAAGCTTCCTGAACCAGATGCTCAGATTCTGAGTCAAGCTGAGAAGTGGCCTCATCAAGTATGAGAATTGGCGGATTCTTAAGAAGAGCTCTGGCAATAGCTAACCTCTGCCTTTCTCCTCCGGAAAGCTTCATCCCTCTATCCCCAATAACTGTATCATAACCCTGCGCCATGCGAGAAATAAAATCATGCGCATTTGCCTGTTTAGCCGCCTGTTCAATCAACTCTATAGGAGTATCTGGGCAGCCATAAGCAATATTACCTTTAATTGTATCATTAAAAAGAATAGTATCCTGAGTTACTATGCCAATAATCTCACGTAAAGACCTTAAACTAACATCTTTGATATCTATACCGTCTATAAGTATAGCTCCCTCCTTAGGATCATAAAACCTAGGGATAAGATCCAAAAGTGTGGTTTTTCCAGCTCCGCTTGGCCCAACTACAGCTAAAACCTCACCTTTTCTAGTCTCTAAATTGATGCCCTTTAAAACCTCATGCGTGCCATAACTAAACCAAACATTATTAAAAACTACCGAATTCTTAAATCCGTGTAACTCAATAGGTTCCGCAAGCTCAGCTACCGTAACTGAAGCATCCAATACTTCATAGATTCTTGCTGCTGCAGCCATGCCCTGCTGATTAATAGAGTGCACCTGACTCAATTTTTTAAAAGGCCTTATTACTGAAAATATTGAAGCTATAAAGAAACCAAAAACACCGAAAGAGATTTTTCCTGCCATTACCTCCCTGCCAACAATTAATAATATAACAATGCCCGCCAAACAACCTAAGAATTCCGTTGAAGGCCCCAGCAATGCCATATATTTAATGGATTTTATGGATATTTTATAATATTCTTCATTGCTCTTATTAAATTTATTTTTTTCATAATTTTCCATGTTAAAAGCTTTAACAATCCTGGACCCTAAAATATTCTCATAAAGCAGGGAATTAATATCAGCCATCTTTTCCTGGCCCCTGCGGGAAAGTTTTTTTAACGATTTACCGACTCTTAAAATAGAGAAACTTATCAAAGGCGCAATCAGAAAAATGATCGTGGCCATTTTCGGATAAATAAAAAATGCCACCCCGATAAAAAATATAACATTAAAGCCTTCGGAAAGAATGTCATTAGCGCCATAAGAAACTGCATTTTCAACAATTCTCACATCGTTAGTTATCCTGGACATCAATTCTCCGCCGCGCTTATGGACAAAATACTCCAAAGATAAAGACTGAAATTTTGCAAAAAGCTGTGCCTTTATGTCTCGGACTACCCTTTGCCCAATATCTGAGATAAAATAAGTTTTCAAAAACTCCGAAAGCCCTTTAATAAGAAACAATAAAAGGATAATTATTGCAGCATAATTCAAAAGCGAAGCAGATGGAATAGCATTAATTTTATCAACAAGATTTGACAGAAAATCCGGTAATTTTGCCGGAACGATAATTTTTTTGTTATTTAATATCCTGTCAGCCAAAGGAATGATCATCGCCAAAGAAACCCCGCCCAGAATAGATGAAATAAGAATAAATACCCCGGCGACCAGATATAATCCTATATATGATTTTGCAAATTTAAATAATCTTATATAATCTTTCATGCTCCCCCTTAAATTTAACTCACTTAAAGTTATTTTATACCACAGCCAAAAGCCATTGTCGAGCTTAAGTTTAGACGTGTTAAGCTGTATATATAGGTAAGCAACCTATAACCCTGCGGGCAAATTTTACTTCGTAAGTTGCTTGTAATACCAAAATTGTTTAATTTCGGGATTACCCCACAAAGCAGTTAAATCTTGTTAAGATTTAACTTTGTGGCCCTGCGGGCAAATTTTACTTCGTAAGTTGCTTGTAATCCCAAAATTGTTTAATTTCGGGATTACCCCACAAAGCAGTTAAATCTTGTTAAGATTTAACTTTGTGGCCCTGCGGGCAAATTTTACTTCGTAAAATTTGGGTTAAGCTTATTTTTTACTATCTCGCTAATTAACTTACCATCAGCACTTGCGCCAATTTTAGCCTGGGCCTCCTTCATTACCTTGCCCATATCTTTTATGCCCGAAGCACCGGTTTGAACAATTATCTCCTCAATAGCCTTAATAACTTCAGCTTCAGAAAGCTGCGCAGGCAAATATAGCTCTAAAATAGCTAATTCCTTAATTTCTTTTTCCGCTAGATCATTACGATTGCCTTTTTTAAACTGCTCAATTGAATCCTGATGCTGCTTGATCTGCTTTTTAATTACAGACATAACTTCGCCATCGTCTAAATTATTTTTCTTCTTAGCCAAGGCAGTATTCATAATCTCTGCACGAACGCAGCTTAAAAGCGAACTTTTAACTGCATCCCTGGCTTTCATTGCTTCCTTATAATCGCTTAAAATTTTTTCTTCCAGCATATCTTCACCTCTTAAACTTAAAAAATGGTTATCTTTCTGAAATGTTCCAATCTTTTTTCCAAATCATTTTTAGTTAACACTGATGTTTTATTAACCCCAAAATCCTCAACATTAAAAGAAGCTGCGATTGTCCCATAAGCGATCGCCTTCTTTAAAGTATTATTATTAACTTTCCCTGCTTTAGCAAGATACCCCATGAATCCACCGGCAAAAGTATCTCCTGCTCCGGTTGGATCAATCACCTTATCCGTCGGATAAGCTGGCAGAGAAAAAATAAATTTATCACTGTAAAGCAGCACCCCATGTTCGCCTTTTTTAATCAAGACCATATCAGGCCCGAAAGAATGCAGTTTTTTAGCTGCTTTGATAAGGTTATTCTCTCCCGATAAAACCCTGGCTTCTTGATCATTGGCAACATAAATATTTACTTCTTTAAGAAGGCTCAGCAATGATTTCTTTTTGGTCTTAATCCAATAATTCATACTATCCAAGCCTATAAGCTGCGGAGAATGCATATGCTTTAATAAATGCATCTGTAGATCCGGATCAACGTTGGCAAGAAATATATTTTTAATCTTGCGTTGATGTTCAGCAACCTGTGGACGAAACTCCATAAGCACCCCTAATTCAGTGCTTAAAGTTAATGCGGTATTCAAATCCCCCCGGTATTCACCCGACCATTTAAAAGTATTTCCCTGGCTTTTAATCAGAGAGGTTAAAATTACCCCTTTTTTATTTAAAAAATCAATATGCCTGGCAGGAAAATCTTTTCCTACTATTGCCACAAGATTAACTTCTGTAAAAAGCCTGGCTGACATAGAAAAATGTACAGCTGAGCCGCCTAACATATGTTTTTTTATTCCAAAAGGAGTTTTCACTGAATCAAGTGCAACTGTACCCAAAACCAATATACTCATATTTTCACCTCAAGAAGATTAAAACTAATACTGCCACAATTATACAGTAATATCCGTAAATATGCAATTTAGCTCTTTTGATGGCTATCTTGACTAAATAAAGAGATAACAGCCCGCTTAAAAAACTAAAAATAAAACCTGCTGAAAAATTCAACGTGCTTATTTTGATACCCAAATCCACATCTTTAATTTCCAAGATTGCCGCTCCCAACACTGCAGGAATTGAAGCCAAAAAAGAAAAGGTAAATGCAGTATCACGGTCGATATGCCGAAATAATAAAATTGATATAGTCGCTCCGGAACGCGAAATTCCCGGGATAATCGCTACCGCCTGAGCCAAGCCGAACAATACACTATCCCATAAGCTTATTTCCTTCCTCTTGCCGGAAACAAAAAAGTTAGCAATAATAAGGATAACTCCGGATATGATTAACTGCCAGGCGGTTGCCCCGACAGAACTAAATAAACTTTCAAAATAATCCTTACCCAATACCCCTATTGCTCCAGTTATTAAGGTTGCCAATAATATCAAACCAATAATCTTAAGATTTTTAAAAAGGGCAATAATATCCTTAAAAAAGAAAACCAACAGCGCCAACACAGTTCCTAAATGAAGTAACACAAAAAAAGCTACATCATTATTAACCGGGCCGAGGATCTTCTCCGCAAACACCAGATGCGCAGAACTTGAAACTGGAAGAAACTCTGTTAATCCTTGTACAATACCGAATATAATATATTTAATTATTTCCATGATAAACTTCCTCCAGGCTCAAATTAACCAAATCCGGATCCCAGCTATTCTTCAAAAGTTCAGCTTTTAACTTATGATAATCATAGCCTTGCGATTTCCTTAAACTTATATAACCGTTTAGTATCTCAAGATTATATTTTTGCTGACTATCCAATAAGTATTTTGAAGGCTTCTCCTTATCCTCTCTATTTAACCCATAAGCTAAAACTGCAAAAACCAAAGGCAAAAAGATCATTAATAGCGAACCATAAAATAAATAAGCCGGGCTAACCCCGAATATATAACTAGTCACGCCCCAGAATAAGTCAAAAAGAAAATGTGCAACCAAGACAGGGATTAATCCATATCTTATAAAAACATATCCAAGAAAAACCCCTAATATCCCAACTTCGATCCCCCTGAACCAAACGGGAAAAATCGCATAAAAACTGTGGCCAAACCCCCAAACCAAAGAAGAAAAAATTACAGCCAAGAATAAATTTTTGAATAATTTCATCCCCCAGCTAATCCCAAATAACCTGAATAACACTTCTTCATTAAGGCTGGCACTTACCCCCACAACAAATGCTGCAAAAAATGGAATATAAGACGAGGAATACTGGGTTAACCTAATCCATTCTTTCCATACCCCAAAATATTTCTGGCCCCAATAAAACATCACCGCCTGAACCCCAAGCATAATAAAAAATATGAAATACCCGAAAATTATAGATTTGAAAACAACCCTGCTGCAAAAAGTCGATTTAATAAAATGCAAAAACGAGCTGTATTTTGCCTCAGGCAGGTATTCCTGACGCAAACTCTCCCCTGCCAGCCCAGGAAAAATAAAAGCTGCCGCAAAAAATATGATCCCCAGGAAAGCTTTTAGTAAATTAAGCCAAAGATAAGAATTAAAATTAACACTGGTAGGATAATATGAAGCCATCATCTCAAACCCGTTAAAAATATTGGAAATGTTTAGTATTACAATAATGCCGGCCAGCCAAAAATATAATTTATTATTCAAGCGAATGGTCAGCTGAGAACGCCTGTTAACAGTAGTAAAAGTAGCAAACATAATAAATAGAATCAAACACAAAAGAGAAAAACTAGCTAAATACTGCCCAAATATGAGTTGTTTCTCAATATATCTTTTAAATTTTTCAGGAATATCAATTTTTGAGACATAAAACTCCCGCACTTCATCGCCGGAAACAGTGGCACCAATCAAAAGCTTGGCATCGCCCTGGTCTTTCTCCCAGGGCACATTTACCCCCTTCTTTTCCCAGGTAAAAATATAATCCAGACGGTTATCGTAGCGCTTTGCTTCTTCTTTATGAAAATCATATTTATCAACGTTAAAATCTGCTGATTGCTTTAAAAAAATCTCTGCCTTGGCTCTAGCTGCATCCTTACCGATATCTATTCTGGGCTCAATATCATCAATTAAATGCTCTGCTCCTAAAATTTTCCCAGATACCGGGCTAACCTTGATTACAAACTCTTCTTTTTGATATTGCCTAAAAAACCTTACTCTCCAGTAAAATATATCTACGCCTTCCTGCTTTAAAAAATTTTCCTGCTTCTGAAGCCCGAGCGTTCTCTGTAAATACCTGTCCGCCCATTCATCGTCGTGAAAAACAACTGCTTTGTTATAGCCTTTTAGGCTGATTCCGGAATTCACCAGGTAATCCTGAGCTTTAACCATAGCCTGACTTTTATCAACTACCATATCCATAAAAATCAGCTTAGGGTAACCAAACTTATACCATAGCCCAAGGCAGAGTATTGAAACCAGAAAAAAACCTATAAAAGCTTTAAACGATATCTTCATTTTAATTTTTATATTTTTCTAAAAACTCTTTCATTTCTTTTGGAAGCGTTGATTCAATTACTAAAACTTCATTGGTTATCGGGTGAACAAACTCCAGATAAGCAGCATGCAGACAGAGCCGTTTAGCTTTAATTTTAAAATCTTTACGAAAGGCAAACTTGGACTCCCCTAAAATAGGATGCCCGATATACTTAAAATGCAAACGCAGCTGGTTTGTCCGGCCGGTAAGAGGCAGTGCTTCTACCACTGCAAAATCCTGCCTCTGCTCAACAACTGTATATCCGGTCAAGGCACTTTGGCCTTCAATAGGCTTATTGATTTGCCCATGTTTTTTATCAAGTTGGCCATTTAAAAAAGCAATGTACATTTTTTTAATTTTTTTAAATTTGAACAACTGCATTAATTTTTCCTGCATGGATTTACCTTTAGCATAAATTATCAATCCGGAAGTATCACGGTCAAGACGATGGCAGGGATGCAGGCGGTAATCGATACCTCTTTCTTTCAAATCATCATTTAATATACTGGTAAGACAGCGCGCTTCTTTATTTAATGCGGGAATTGTTAAAAGTCCGGAAGGTTTATCTAAAACAACCAGCCAATCATCTTCGTAAATAATTGGAATATTCACAGTTAAATTATTTCAAGCATCCTATCGATTGCTTTTTTTGCCCGTTTACGGACGTCATCTGTTACACGAACCTCTTCTTTTAGCTCTTCCAACGCCCAAAGAACTTTCTCCTGGGTTGTACGCTTCATATTCGGACACACTGCCCTTTCTGAAGCAGGATAAAATTCTTTACTAGGGTTATCTTTCTTAAGGCGGTAAATTAGCCCGACCTCTGTGGCAATAATCATTTCTTTAATATCTGTTTCTTTGGCAAATTTAGCCATTTGGCTTGTTGACAAAACTTCATCCGAAAGCGCGCATACACTAGGCAAACATTCAGGATGAGCTAAAACCTTAGCCTTAGGATGAAATTTCTTCTCTCTTTTTATATCTTCGGGAAGAATTTTAACATGTGTAGGGCAAAAACCATTCCAGGCGATTAATTTCCTACCGGTCTTTTTGGAAGCATAGTCTGCTAAATATTTATCCGGAACAAATATAATTTCTTTGGCATCTCTCAAGGCATTAACCACTGCCACGGCATTACTGGAAGTACAACAATAATCCAATTCCGCCTTAACCGCGGCTGAAGTATTAACATAGCCCACTGAAACAGCGTCGGGATGCTCAGCTTTTAATTTCTTTAAATCATCGACCGTAAGCATATTTGCCATGGGGCAGCCGGCATTAACATCAGGAACAATAATTTTCTTATCCGGACAGAGTATAGATGCAGTTTCCGCCATAAAATGCACTCCGCAAAAAACAATCACCTTGGCTTCGATTTTAGCGGCTTTGCGGCTTAACTCCAAAGAATCCCCGCAAAAATCCGCCACTTCCTGCACTTCAGGAAGCTGATAATTATGCGCCAAAATTACAGCATCACGTTTTTTCTTTAACTCTCGGATTTTTTTAGTAACTTCTTCTTTAAAAATTTTATTTAACATTTATCGATTACCTTATCTATGATTCCACCGGCAATAACATTGTTATTTTTATAAAACACTGCGGATTGTCCGGGTGTAACAGCAAACTGAGGAGTTTTAAACCTGACTTTTAGAAATTTTTTAAAAGGAGTAACTTCTGCAGGTGCTTCTTTATGATTATACCTTATCTTTACTTTTAGGGCAACATCATTCTTTATGGCTTTGGCTTTATAGTACCCGACCATGGCCTTATGGCCTATAGGCTGGGCAGCAAAGATAACATCTTTAACTAAAAATTCCTTCGATCTTACTTCATCTTGCGAGCCGACAATTATTTTATTATTTTCTACATCTATTTCTTTAACATAAATCGGCGAACCAAAAGCAATTCCCAGCCCCTCTCTTTGGCCAATGGTATAAAAAGCTACTCCCTTATGTTTACCCAGAATTTTTCCGGTTTTATCTACCACTAAACCAGGTTTAATCTGATTAATAATTGCCTTATCTTTGGAAGCTTTGAGTCTTCCAACAAGAAAATCACGGTAATTTGATCCCGGCAAAAAACAAATTTCCTGACTTTCAGCTTTTTCTGCCACTGGCAGAGAAAACTTTCTGGCCAGATCCCTTACTTCACTTTTAACATATCTTCCTAAAGGAAAAAGTAAATGCTTTAGTTGTTTTTGAGTTAACCGGCATAAAAAATATGACTGATCCTTCTTTAAATCTTTAGATTTTCTTAAAAATAATCCCTCTTTAGTTTTTGTAATACGCACGTAATGCCCTGTAGCTAAATAAGTTGCGCCTAAAGAGAGCGCTTTGTTAAGCAAAGCATCAAATTTGATAAATTGATTGCAAGTTACGCAAGGATTCGGGGTTCTTCCTTTGGTGTATTCCTGCAAGAACTCTTTTACCACTTTTTCTTCAAGCTGTTTTTGCATATTAATTACATAATGCTTAATTCCCAGCTTGTGAGCAACCCTGCGGGCGTCCTCAATCCCCTGCAAACCGCAGCAGCGTGGTTTTTTGCTCTCTACGTCCATTAGATTAAAACACATAGTGATACCGATGACCTCATAGCCTTCTTTCTGCAATAAAGCAGCTGCTACTGAGGAATCCACTCCCCCGCTCATCGCTACAACCACTCTCTCTTTTTTCTTCATAGTTTTAGTATTATACAGTCAATTCCCTGCTTCAAAAAGGGAAATTATTTAAACAGATGCCTCTTTGCGGGTTAGCCTAGCTTTGCTTTCTCGCAGGGCCGCATAAAACTCTTTGCCAACGTCTCACTCCGCGTGCTGAAAATTTTTGCTGGTGCACTGCGGTTTACGGCTCGCTCCCGGAGAGACTTACGCGCTTGCAAGGTCCTTTGCTCGCCGTAATTCCTTGTGCACTCGAGTAAAACGAAGAGCAAAAAATTTTCTAATGCACGCTCCGTAAGTCGTTGGCAAAAAAGTAATTGTTATTTTACTCTAAAGCTAGCATGACCAGCTGCCTTGCCTGTTTTTGAGCAGGCGTAACGCAGGCCGAGCGGGCACGGCGTCCCGCTATATTAAAACCTAAAGACGAGCGAGGCCGAGTAGCCGAGCGTGATTTTCCACGCAGGGGAAAATCATGCGGCCTGCGAAAAAACAAGCAAGACAGCTGGTTATTTCGAGTGCAGACAAAATCACTAAAGCTAAAAAATAAATTGTTCTTAAGCGAAGAAAATTACCGGATTCAATAGACAATTACCAGCTAAAACGTACTCCACCTTCCATCCAGCGCCCAGGCTGAGGAATCCCATCAATTTCCTGATACTCAACATTAAATAGGTTGGTAACATTAAAGAATAATTGGGAGTGCTTGATAAAATTGCATGACAAATGCGTATCCAGAAGCAGCCAACCGCGGCGATTGGGCTTCTTTTTATAAGTTAAACCTACTGTTTGCGGCCCGATAGGCGAATTAAATGTCAATACCCCGCTAGTCAGATGATTGATATAATTCTGGCCATATTTATAAATCAGTCCCTGGTCATAAATATGCTTATCCAGATAAGTATAATTCCAATTCAGGGTAGTTTTTTCATTAAGGTTAAATTTTATAAAGCTCTCTGCCCCATAAACATAATCCTGGGCAATATTTTCTGCTTTAAATTGAGCCTCTGAAGGATTGCGTTTAACCCAATCAATCATATTACTTTCTTCCCGGTAAAATATCGAATTACCCCAGCTTAACTTCTCTAATTTGCGTTCATATCCAAACTGGTAATTCATGGCCTTTTCAGCTGCCAAGCCGGAATTTCCCAGTGTAGTCGGATCAACATAATAAAGCTCAGTAAATGATGGGACCCGAATATTTTTTGAGACCCCTAAATTAATTGAATCTTTATCGGTAAGTTCCTGTTTGAGATTAATCGAGCCTGTATATTCTTTATCAAACCCATCATAATCATCATATCTGAAAGACCCGGCATAAGAAAATCCACTTCCAAGCTCCTTATTATCGTCGAAAAATGCACTCTTGTGGTTGCGGATATGTTTGCCTAAATTCGTAGAATTAATTTTTTCCTGACCATATTCTATCCCAGTGCCCAAAACCCCTAAAAAACCAGTATCTTTCTGAAAATAAATATTCGGAGTCAATACATCAGTGCGATGATGATTCAAGTAGCGTGAACGGATCTGGGTTTTATCCAGCATAAATTTATCATAATGCCTGCGCCAAAGAAAATTAGGCTTAACAAAAAATCCCTCATATTCCCAATTAACCCCGGTATTTAACAGCCTGGTCTCTGTCCATTCTTTGGAGGGAAAATTAGACCCCGGAGTATAAAAATCAAATGCCCCGAAAGACTGATCTTCGTATCCAAAACTTAAATTAGCATCTCCTCCGGGAATATCAAAGGTTGATGCCATATTGGCAATCAATTTTTTAAAATCAGTATCATAACGGAATCCGCTGGACTCTTCCTTTTGGGCCGAAAAACGCACGCCAAAATTATCGGTTTTTTCTGTAATACTAAATAACCCTCTGGCAGAATTAAACGACCCTCCGGAAAGTTCGGCTACTATCCTGTTCTTATCCGGTTTTTTTAGTACAATATTTACCGCACCCCCAATAGCATCTGAACCGAATAAAGACGAGCTTGCTCCGGGAATAACTTTGATATTTTCCACATCTTCTTTTGTCAAAGGTATATCCTGATTATGATGCCCAGTCTGCGGATCATTTATCTTTTGTCCATTGAGCAAAAATAATACTCCCTGAAAATTCGAACCTCGCAGAGAAAAATCAGATTGGATCCCGGCCTGAGGGCTGCGGCTTTGCAAATCAATGGGAGCGTAGCTTAAGTTTTCTACTATTGATTCTTTTGGGGAACATTCTAAATTTTGATTATCCACCTGGTAGGAATTAAGCAAAAACGATTTACTCTTGGTAATAACTATACGCTCCAGATCCATTGAACTGTCGGAATCCGCAAATGCGCTTCTCAAAACAAAGAAAAGGAAAAAAATAATAAAATAACCGCATTGAAATATTTTTTTCATGCGGTTATTATATGTGTTTATAATTATATTGTCAACTAAATATTATAATATGGTTGACAATTAACGGCAGTGTGTGACGTCTCCGGCGGTAACCCGCTGGGTAATTCCGGAATCTTTCCTTAAAAGAAGCGCTCCGTCAGAATCTATATCTATTGCCTCCCCTTCGATATGTTCTTTATGGGAAGATATTTTTACTCTTCTGCCCAAAGTAATATTGCGCTGCCGCCAGCCTTTAACGATAAAATCCGGCCCACGGCTTTTAAGCAGTAAATAATTTTCTTCAATTCTTTTTAATATTTGCTGCAGAATCCTGATCCGGTCAAAAGCCTCTCCCTTTTCCAGTAAAACTGAATTTGCCCCAGGTAAAAGCGATTTTTTATCATTATTTATATTTAAGCCAATGCCGATAACTACAAAACGCACTTCATCCATCTCAGCATTTAATTCCGTCAAGATCCCACCTAATTTTTTATTATTGATAAAAATATCGTTCGGCCATTTTATTTTGGCTTCCAGGCTGCAAACAGATTCCAACGCTTCACAAATACTTACTGCAGTAAGTAAAGTCAGTATCGGCAACTGAGAGGGAGGAATCTGCGGCCGTAATATAAGCGATAAATATATACCTTTATATTTTGGGGAAACCCAATCCCTGCCCATCCTGCCTCTGCCTTTGCTCTGGGCCTCAGCCAAAACAATCGTACCTTCATGGGCTGACTTAATCCCCAACTGCATAGCTGTGTCCATTGTTGAATCCAAGGAATCAAAATAATAAATATGCTTACCGATTATTTTAGTACCTAGGCCGGATTTTATCTCAGAAGCAAAAAGCCTGTCAGGAGAAGAAACTAGTTTATAACCTAAATGCGGAACCGCCAAAATATCATATCCATCTTCACGCAAAGACTCAATATGCTTCCATAAAGCCTGACGGCTTATTTTTAAGCTGTTGCTGATCTCTTCACCGGAAACATACTCGTCAGTTTTCTTAAGGAAATTTAAGATTTTAGTTTGCATCTATTTCTTTTCGTAGAGTGGCGACATTGCGCGTAAATTCGCAACAATTGTAGGTAAATGCTGCATCAGGTATTCTGCGTCTTCTTTTTTAGTCCATCTGCCCAATGTAAACCTTAAAGAGCCGTGGGCTAATTCATGCGGCAAACCTAAAGACAATAAAACATGGGACGGCTCAAGCGAAGTTGAAGTACAGGCTGATCCAGTAGAAGCAGCGATGCCTAACATATCGAGATTTAAAAGCATAGATTCGCCTTCAATGTAGCTAAACGAACAATTAACGTTATTAGGAAGCCTTTTAACCGAATGCCCATTGAGCCGGCTCTCGGGAATCTTACTAGAGATTTCTTTTATGATATAATCACGTACTGAAGATTGGAATTTAGCCTCATCTGTCATCTTAGCCTGGCATAACTGCAGGGCTTTGGCAAGCCCGACTATCCCAGGAATATTGTGAGTGGAAGCACGTTTTCCTTTTTCCTGGTCTCCTCCCCGGAAAAATTTGTCAATCCGTGTACCTTTTCTAATGTATAAAGCCCCTACTCCTTTAGGCCCATAAAATTTATGTGCGGCTAAAGAAAGCAGATCCACTCCCAGCTCATTAACGTTGACCGGAATATGCCCCACTGTCTGAACAGCATCGGTGTGAAAATAAACGCCTTTACTTTTGCAGATTCTAGAGATTTCCTCAATCGGCTGAATTGTACCGATTTCATTATTGGCATGCATTATTGAAACCAAAACAGTCTTTTCGCTGATATTATCTTTTATTTCATCTAATGAAACTATCCCCTCTTTATCAACTTTAATATAAGTTACTATAGCCCCCTTCTTTTCAAGAAACTTACAAGGCTCAGTAACTGCATGATGCTCTATCTGTGAAGTAATAATATGTTTGCCTTTTGATTCCAGCGCATTAGCCACACCCAGAACAGCAAAATTATCTGATTCGGTACCCCCGGAAGTAAAAACTATTTCTTCCGGCTTAGCCCCCAAGATGCTCGCCACAATCTCGCGGGAATCCTCTAAAGCTTTTTTTGCTTCCTGGCCGTAGGCGTGGATGCTAGAAGGATTACCGAATTTCTCAAAAAAATACGGCTTCATTTCCTCAAGTACTTCAGAATCACAAGGAGTTGTTGCCGCGTAATCCAAATATATTTTTTTCATTCTGCTTCGCTCTTTTCTTTCTTTAAAACTATGATAGAGCTTCGCAGGAATTATTCCTTCGAAGCCATACCAGCTATTTTTTTATATTTGAATGGCCTAGAAGAACCTCGTTCATACTTCCGGTTCTATAACCTTCTAGATCTATAGTGATATAATTATAACCTATGTTTTTTAACTTTTCTACAATCCTTTGCCTGTACTTAATTAATAACGGAATTTTATTCTTTTCCACTTCAATCCTGCACATCCCCTGATAATGCCTGAGCCTTACCTGCTTAAAACCCAGATCTCTTAAAAACTTTTCAGCAGAATTAATTTGCTTCAGAGTAGCTTGTGAAATTTTAGCCCCATAAGGAATTCTTGAGGCCAAACAAGCTAAACTTGGCTTATCCCAGGTCAAAAGCCCTAATTTCTTACTTAACTTACGGATATCGCCTTTGGTAAACCCCGCTTCTTCAAGAGGCGAGCGGACC
>Ga0172375_10005612_pt1 | contig 18020 bp, 25 predicted proteins | sample LakKiv1m_FD_114537 | JGI IMG/M metagenome (GOLD analysis project Ga0172375, IMG submission 114537) | Freshwater microbial communities from Kabuno Bay, South-Kivu, Congo - kab_092012_11.1m | ecosystem: Environmental > Aquatic > Freshwater > Lake | place: Democratic Republic of the Congo...
CTAATAAGAAGAAGCCCCCTTGGGCGATCTCCCTGCTGACGCCCTCCTTGCGTCACTCAACGTCCTCCATGAGGTCCCCAAATATCAACCCCAGAGTCCACTCCATAAACGCCTTGTGGAAGGCTATCCCGCAGATGGGAATGGACATGAGGCTGCTTCCGTAGATGATGGGCCGAATGACGTTGTGTTCCTCTCCCACGAACAGGAGGAGCGCCCCCGTCACGATGAGGTCCACCATCAGCACCACGATAGGAAGAAGCAGTTTTGTCAGGATCTTGGCTGCCTTTTCTTTGTTCAACTGACGCATGTCACCACCACTGGTTGTTCCTTCACTATTCTTATCCCAAGATTGGGTTACTGTTTTGCAGCACAAGGTGGTTCTGGTACACTTAGCAAGGCTTTCAACGGAAGGTTTCACCATGGCAAGCAACGCGTTTGGTAGCAAGCGTCCTCCGTCAGGAACACAGTTTCGACGTGGGCCGTTAGGGCAGGCTCTAAAGGATGCCTACAAAGACATTGAAGAAGCCTTTCTCTACACGGAGCAGCACTCCTCGGGGGTCCAGGTCTTTGCTGATATCGACGCCCTCAAGGCCGACACCAATGTTGCTCTTCGTGTGAACGGTACCATCGTGGGGGTCGGTGAAGTCGCCGTGATCCCCACACCGGGTGCTCCAGACCTTCCGATGACCTATCAGTGGCTGGATGCGATCAATGCCTGGGACTCGTTTGAGGAGCAGCAGGATTGGCCTGAAGGTCCGACAATGGCTTTTGCCCCTGATGACGTGTTCGCCGCTCATGAGGACGGCGTGTGGATCAACACGATCATGATGTATGCGGCAATGTCTGGGGGAGGCAGCAACAATCTCGTACAACTATTCGCCCCGGCTCCGCTGAATGTGTCCCCGGCGAACGGCGACACCATATCCAGATTCCTTACCGGACCAGGGCACGCGACCAATCCGAACGAGGTTGCGACCTGGACGGACGGAGCCTGGGTCTACTCGGCGCCTGACAGCAGCAAGGAATACTACTACGCCTACTGGAATGCGGGAGCCACCCTCACGGCGCTCAACGCCTTCTTCTACTGGCGCTACATGGAAAGCGGGGGAGGTCGGTGGACGCTAGAACCCGCCTCGAACTCGTACAAGCTTCCGATGATCCCAATCTTTGCCGGGTACGCGGCTGACCCGGACGACCTCGCCACGCCTCCGACGTTCGGCAAGCTCTACGCCGTCAAGGCTGGAGCAACCGGAGTTTGGGAGAGTCGCGACGGTCAGGCGGCGTGGCTGGAGGCCGACGGGGTGATGTGGGCGTTCTCGGGAAGCGACGCTGGTACGGTGAACATGAATTCTCGGTATGTAGCTCTCGTTGCGGAGCTATCTGGGCTGGCCACCGCAGATCGCGTCTACCCGCTCTGGCGCGGCGATGGGACGTGGCAGGCATCAGGAGTGAACACGCTGATGACGACGCCTGCGACGCTGACCCTCCACCACAACGCTGCCCCGATTGGACCCGCGCTCAACGTGGTGTGGATGGAATGCGGTCCGCTGCTTGGCAACTCGGCTCTCGGCCCCGGTGGCGGATCCGTGCCACTCAGCGGGGGCGGCGGGACCGACGAACTCTCCTTGACGCAAGACAAGCTTTCCGGCGCCATCGTTGAGCGGCCCGTGTCGTGGAGGCCCGGCCTCGGACTCGTCGCCGACCTGACGTTCGTGAACCCGGACTACCACCTGATCCGCACGCTTCAGGGTCGCGCCCTTCGCGTCTACTCGCGCGCCGCTGCGGTGGGCGACGTCGCCCTATCCATCGAGGCCGTCGGGTCGGGCCAGATTCACGGAACATTCGCGGACGAGGTTGACAGGACGATCACGACCAGCACGACCGAAGCATTCATCGACGCGATGTAGGAGGGCTCGATGGCATCGAGAGAATCCGAGCACACCGAAGATCGCGTTTACCCGCTCTGGCCTTCTAGCTAAGAAAAGGGCCACTCTGTTGGCCCCTTCTCCTATTACCCGTTAATACCGTTCAGGTTGGCTGACACTTCTTCCCTTAGCTCGTAGGAGTCATCGACAAGACCCCAATCTGAGGGTTGCGGAGAGACTGCATCGTTGTTAACGCGGTCACACGCCTCTTCAAAATCAACCGCTTCTACGTTGAAGGCAGCCGTTCGTAGTTCGGTGACGCACATCTTGAACATGCGCAGTGGGCGTAGTTCATGCTGCGGTGCTTCTACGTAGCCGCCGTCATCTTTGTTTACCCCGAAGATGCAGTCTTCGTCGCCATCCTCTACGGGCATGGAGCGGGATGCGATAGTCCCGAAGCCAGAACAGTCGCATCCTGGTTCTTTACAGGGGTCATCCCAGCGAACGCGGTCACCTACCTTCATTGAGAGACTCCTTGGGCTGTTTTTATGTGTAGAGAGCTTTGTAGAGTAGCTCTCCTATGCGCTCAGCGCGTTCTCCCCATTCGTGCCATCTAGCAGACTCAATTGCTTTTAGAACGGCGGTGCTTAGTCTTCCTTCTCTCTCGGCTGTTGCGGCTAACGCTTCTCGTATTGCGACGTCTGCTTCGTAGTACGCTTGTGTTTTTTTGCGCTCTGCTAAAAGAAGCTTTTCTGCGTTGGGGCAGGGATCGTGGTCTCCTTTACCACATGCGTAGTTTGCTATTGGGTCGTCTACTGCGGACGCACCGCATACGGGACAGGTAAACGACGGCATGCTATACCCCCATCGCTCCAGTTGTCCAAAGAGACTGCTCTGTGAGACGCACACAGAGAGCGTTCAGGTCTTCCCTAGGTGGATGCTTAGGTAGCTTGGCTGGGTTGGCAATGTACATTGCGTTGAGTGCAACATCTTGTAGTTCAGCCCATGCTACGATCTGTTCGTAGGACCAAGCCCCGTTACGGATGGCTAGCAACTCTTCTGCGTCGATGTCACCACGCCAAACGTTCACTTTGCCAGTCTGCATGATCTCCACACCCATTCTCATGAGGCGCACTAGGTGCGCTCCATGTTTGGTGTCGTAGAGGTACTTGGCTTCTAGTTCTGCACGGGCTGGATTTCTGTTCTTCTTCCACTGTTGGAACTTCTCCCAGTCTGCTCTGGCATCGTGGTACGCCTTCTCACGGTGCACTGTATCTACGCCAGCGTCGTCCAAACCTAATGAACGTAGCTCACCTTGAGAAAGGGTCATCAGGGTGTTGAGTTGGTCGGCTCTGACGCTGTTGCGGTCTACGCGTAATCCAAAGTCTGCCCGTACGGGCTCTTTAGCAGGCGGTTCTAGCAACCATCTCTTGTGCTGTTTGATGCGATGAAGCTGCGCCATTGCGTAGCCAGAGAAAGAGAACCTCGCTTTGGTAGATAGGAAGAGTGGGGCGGCGTCTCGTAGCATCTTTCCAAGGCGTGAGCATAGGCGTACTTCTTCGTCTCGGCAGAAGAGTGCGTCCAATATGTTTGGGTTGCAGTCTGCGGCTAACGCGATGAACTTCTGTACGGAGTAGACGGTTCCTTCTAGTCCATGCAGTTGGGCAGCCGTGCGCTCTTCCTCTGTTAGCAGGGGAAGAAACAGTGCCGCGTGTGACTTTCCGTCTGCCTGCTCGAAGTTCGTATTAAAGCCTAATACGACTTCTCTGGGTGGGGCGCATACGCCCTTCAAGTCAACGTCTGACGTACTTGTGTGCATTCCGTAGGCTCTTGAGCCTGCAATGGTAAGAAGAATGGTTCGTTCAGGTAGGTTGAAGTTCATTATTTCTCCAAGTGGCTTGTTTTGTCATACCAACGGCGTAGGTTCCAACCGAGTGCTAGTCCTGTTATTAGCATGCCGATGGCAAGCACGCCTAGTTGTAGTTCAGGTGGTAGATTCACGTAGCACCCCATTCTTAGTAAGTTCATCAGCGAGTGCGTGGGCGTAGGTAACCGCTAACTTTGCTGCGCGTTGTTCTGCAAACCGCAAGCGCCACTTGTTTTCTCCGGAGTACGCCCCGTATGAAACGTACTCGTGCCCTAGTAGTGCTCCGAGCGCCTCAATAGAAGCTTTTTGGATAACTTCTTCGCGGGTCATGCTTCCTCCCTAGGTACTCGTCTGTTCCAAGCAGCGAGTGCCTCTTCGAAGTTTGATCGTTTCACACTAAAGCACCCTGCTGGTCTGTTGTCAGGAGTACACCAGTGCTCAAGCGTTACTGACAAGATGGCTGACCGCCTTCCTGTCCAGGTGGTTCTTTTTTCATGGTCACTCCGTGTGTTAGGTACGCGGTGCTTATACCCTAATCAGGGGACTGTTTGTGTGGTAACGTTAGCCGATCGGGAGAGGGGATCGATAGTGGACACAGTTAGAAAATAAGCCATCGTAAAGTTGGCGATGACCGCGTAGTATTAACAAGTAATACGTAAGAAAGAGAGGGGGAGACCCCTCGTCTTTCTGTTGGTTACTCTGACGGTACGCCTCTTTTTATAGCCGCGAGTAGCTCAAGTGCCCGCGCTGCTACTTGCGCGCTTGCGACCAGCGCCGTGTCTTTCTCTTTCAGTATCTCTAACTGGCGTGTCTTTGCGTCAAGTGCGCTCTTTGCCCTAGCGAATAAGGGAGCGTACTGTTCGCGAATGACCTCGATCTTGCTATCGCGTTCGTTTTGAAGTTGTTCGCACACACGTTCAAACGTTTGTGTTTCTTCGTGTAGCTGGTCGTCGTACCACAGGTCTACCTCCGCTTGAGTAACGGGCAACGGGGGTACCCCTTCATGTTTTGCATATTTGGCAAACTCTTCTACTGCACGTTGGAGTGCCTCACTTTGACTGTCGAGCGCCAACACCTCGATTGGTTTTACTACCTGTGATTCCGGTACGGGAGGGGCCACTGGTAGAGGGAATTTAACCGTTGACGTGCTGAACGAGTCGGTTAACGAAAGCACCACTTCTCCAGCAAGTTGCATCGCAAAGAGGTTAATGAGCATGTACTGATAGTATCTAGGCCAATCGTAGCCGTTATTCAGAATAGTGCTTCTTACTTGTCTAAAACCATCCTCTTTGCCGTGGTATGTTCCGTTTTCTCTGAGTTTCCCGAAGATAGAAGAGTAGTCATGCCTAGGCTCTTCTAGCACGTTCTTTGCCACGGTGCGTCTAAGGTTGCCAAAAAGAACGTTTAACGCGAACTCTTCTCCAGTGTTTATGTACCTTCGTAGCTCGTGCTTAAACACTTGTTCTAGCCCATAGCGCTTCGTTGGGTCTGACACTCGTTGAACGCACTTTATAAACCTACTGGTGACTTTTGAGGAGTTAGCTAGTTCATGCTTCTTTTGGTATGTCCCGCAGATGTACTCGCCGTAGAGTTGTTCACATCTTATGGGGTTAGGAAACATAACTGCATTTTTACGTGGCGACGTTTTCTCAGTGTCCATAGACACCTCCAATTAAGTTGAGTACCTTCGGGTCGCTTATACCAGACCTTCTCCCATGTTTGCGTATCAACCGTTAATAGGTAAAGAAGAGGACCCCGAGATGGGGTCCTTGCGAACACGGAGTCCTCTTCTTATGTTATCTATGCAAGAAGGCGACTGCCTTGCAGTACACCAACCCGCCGAATCCGATGACGCCTGCCCATCCGCAGAACTCACTTGCTGCGAATCCTGCGAAGAAAGCTGGCACGAGGGCGATGGTGAACTCGTCGATCAAGTAGTCGAAGTGCATGTCTTTCTTTTCCTTGGTTTGAGGTTTCTGAACAGCGAGGGGCAACGTTTCTTCAGGATATCGTAAGCGGGCTCCATCACTTCACGCATCTGTGGGTGTGCTGCGTTGGATAATCTGAGCCTGAAGATGTGCCGCCACTCGCGGGCGTTGGCCGTGACCACGATCTCGGTCTTGGTGCTGTTCGGAAGGACCGAACGGGCCTGCTGGGGTGACCACCCTCTGCGTTCTCGAAGGGACTTGTAAGCCCCTTCTGCGGCGGTCATTGCGATCAACCATTCGAAAGTTGGTAGGTCAGCGAGTGGCTGGTCTTTTGCAAATATTCCTTCTTGTAGTCCAACGCACCACGGCGGGATGACGAACTGGCAGTGCCCGTCCGTCTTGTTTCCCGTGTAATCTACGTATCGGGTACTCTCTTGCGAGAACGCCACACCTATCCGGTGCCGTACTAACTCGTGTGCTACCCCACGGTCAGTCACAAAACGAAGAGTCCAAGAGACGTGCTCAAGCACGGATTCGTGCCCTCTTTTGATTATGCGACCAACGAAAGCGGTCGCATCCTTAATGGTTCCGTCGCTCTTGTATTCGCTCTTGTAGCAAGTGCGCCCTGCGTCTTCGAGTAAGAGCAACGCTTCTTCGTTTGTAGGACCGGCCATGAAAGTAACACTCGGTCGCAAGAGTATCATTCGTTAATATCTCCTATTCCTTGTTTTACTCTCCAGATTGGCTGCGCTTTCACGAACCCGTAGTCTGCTCGTTTACCAGTATCTTCGAACAACTTGGTGTCCCACATTGAGACTTTGAGGTATGCGTCTGAATCGTGGGACACAACGAACTCGTCTTCTCCCAATGCGATATCTATCACATTGATGGAGAACACCCCGTAGGGTCCTTCCTGGTCTTCTAACGTGATAGCAACTCTACCGTTGGGGTAGTTACGTTTTACGATGTTTTAGGATTTCGCTAGCGTACGTCACGGTTCCTAGTAGCATGCGTTACCTCTTCTTCCCGTGCTTCCACGGTTTGTGTTTCTTGGGTTTAGGTGGATTTGGTGTACTGGTTTTAGGGTACACGTAGGTTCCATTTAGGAGCGCATGCAGATCGTCAAAGTCTTTTGACTGAATGGGCGTTGGATGTGAGGACACTTCCTTGAAGAATCCTTGCGAGAGCACCTCGCACTTCGCATTGTACGCCTCGTAGTACCCAGGAACCTCGTTGGCAAGTTCACTAGGGTCAAGGAAGCGTAGGGGAATACCGTTGCAGCACCACGCGCTGTTTTCCAGGTCGTATAGTTGATCGTCACTTACAACGATTTCATCGAGCGGACCTACTTCTTCTGCGATACTGTACGTTCTGTTAGGATGTCCTGACAGACCCTTTAGTATCTCGTCGAGCATTCCTTTCATGGAGTACCAGTCACACGCGTGCTGTGTGGCTTCGTAGGTTTCTTTGTCTCCTGCTCCGCTGTTCCCGCCTGACCACAAAATCACGTAGTGACCTTGCTGTTTGAGCATGTTGATGTACAGAGGAGGATCAGGAAGACGAGAGAGTGTTCCGCCGTAGTCCAGGATGTAGGCTTTCATGTCACACCTCTAAGTGGCGTATGGAGTCTCCATACGCAGTTAGTTGTTTGTTTAGCACCGCCTTTTGTTTGAGTAGGTTCATAACCCAGTTGGTAACGTTCTTGGCTTCTTGCACAGATTCACAGTCACGTAGTAGCTGCCCCCCGTAGGGTGAGATAAGGATACGTAGAAAGTACGGGTGTAGCGACGCTTCTCCAAATGGAGAGTATCTGACATTCGTGGAGATAGTGCCTCTAAAGGTGTACTTACCTATTCTCGCGGTAGCCACGTAGAGTTTTGGCGTCTTGGTTGAGTCACTTAATTTCCAGCGCATGCTGCCTCGTGGTTAGTTACTCGTGCTTCTTATTCCACTATTCTTCTGCTGATTGCAGCGCGTCAAAGTCTGGGTAACATCGTTTTAGACGTAACTTACATACGACGAGTAATAAATAAAGAAGGTGTGGGCACACCTTCCGAAGTAATAGGGAATCCTTACGGATTCGCTCCTCGCTTTGCCTTGCATTGGATACCAAGATAACGACGCTTATAGCGGTAGTAGCGTCGCGAGAGGAATATCCAACGAAAAGAGGTTACGGTCCTATGATGGCCCAGCCGTTTCCCTTGAGCGAGGTATGCCCTCTCCTATGGTTCCGTCCAGATTTGCCGCAACAGTAACAGCGGGACCTTGTAGCCCAGACGGGGCTTGGGACCACCGATGTACTGCTGGAGGAGGCGCGCCTGTGTGAGCAGGCTGTACCCTTTGCCCGCCTTATCGGCCAGTTCGACCGAGTAGACGACATCGGGCGCGGCCCACCCGTTCTTGTCGAAACCGGGATCTTTGCTTCCCGGCTTCAACCCACGGCTGATGTGGGTCACGAACGAGTCGCGGCCCCGTAGGTCCGTTCCTTTCGCGATGCGCAGCAGGTAGTCGTGCGTTCCGAGAGGAATCACAATTGTGACGTGCATCGCACGCCTCCAGGTGGTTTCTTCAAGACTCTTATCCCATAATGGAGGTGTTGTTTGCGTATTACTGACTAATAGGTACCAGATAAGCAAAAGGTTCGTGGGCGTCCCCACTAGCCAATCGCCTCTGTGGAGCCCTGCAGAGCTACACAGACCGCCTCCCAAGGTACTCTCCACAATCGGAGACACGTCCTGGGTTTGCCGGACCCCGTTTGTAGGTCCGGCGAGGATTTACAAGCGGTAACCCCCTCTCATTATTCTTATACCTAGAGATTTATAGGAAGGTTTGCGCGGGTTACTGCTTAGACAGCCTTCTACTTACCTAGGTAAAGAAAGGGTAGCTGAAGCTACCCTTTCCCCAACCGTTCCCGTTCCATGTTGCGAGCATTCGAGCGGGGTGGGTGTTCCTACTTCGAGGCGCGGTGAGTCTTGCAAGCCTAGTGTCTTAGCAGTGTTAACTAGGTCGTGGGTTGTCTCGTTGCTACCTCTTTTCGGCTGTGACCGCCGTTACTGCGTGTGCCGGTTAGGTCACTATGGTAGTTATACCGAGAACCGCACTAGGTTTGCGATACGTACGCGTCGATCTCAGCAGGGGTCAGCTTCTTTTTTGCCATTGTTGACCTTCCGCGTGCGGTGCTTCCCTGCGCAACAGGGGTTGGGTAGACCGCGTTAGAGTTCTTCGATGTCTACCGTGCGACCGTTTCCCATCTTAATGATGGTGTGGTTGCTACCAGTCGGACCTACGTTGGGCGTGAGTCCGTTGAAGTCATGAAGCAAGAACTTTTTACCGTCGTCCAGGCAGAGCATGAACTGCTTACTGGGGGTCATCTCGATTGACCAGGAGTCCGCGTCTATGCTGAAGGTGACCCGGAACCGAGAGGTGCTGGACACCGCAACCGTTTTTGCAGGTTCTACCATGGGGGCAACGTCCTTGGCTGGCTGCGCGGGTACCGGCGCAGGTGGTGTTTCACGCGCGAGTTGCTCACGCAGTTGTAGTATCTCTTGCGCGGAAGTGGGCCAGACTGCTTCGCAGGTGGTTTTGAAACTCTTTGCGACGCGAAGTGCGGCGGCTGTCCACTGCACTGTGGAGGCGCCTTTTGGTTGTCGCTGGACGAAGAACGGTTTGAACTCTCCCCGTTCTAGCTTTGCGTAGGTTGCACCGCGTAAGCTGCACGCTTTGGCAGCCGTTGGCATGGAAGTGTACCCTAACCGTACGCGCAGCGCTTTCAAGTTCGTTGCTTCGGTGGGCTGCGGCGGGTTTATGGTTTGTGCGTTGTGCGTGCTGTGCTCGGTGGTTTCGTCGGAGGGCTCGACTTCTGGTGCCGGTGGAATTTCTGGTGCTGCTTGCGGGTGCAGCTCTATTATTCGGTTTACGTAGGTGGGCCATAGTTCTGCTGGAGGCTTGCCAAGTGTTGATGCAAGCTTTAGCGCGTTGGTAGACCATTGGCCTGTAGAGGCCACTAGAGGAGGAGTTTTCATACGCTCGAATTCGCTTATTGCACACTGAGTTAGCCCCGCGAGAGTACCCAGTTCGTGTTGTTTAAGACCCAGACCTACACGTAGGTTGTACAGGATGTTGTTGTACGTGCCGCCGTTCGCTGCCTCTCCGACAGGACTTTCGGGTACAGGTTTGGGTGCATCCTTTGCTGTTAGAGTTGCTACAGGTGGTGCGGGTAACGTGGGTGGTGCGAGTGGTGTGGGCGGCGGCTCGACAAGAACTTTTTTCTTTGGAGTGCGATATGCAAGGCTTGCGGCGGGAACTTGGTCGGGTTCCAGCTTTACAAACCGTAAAAGCGTCTGCATCTCCTCGCTGTCTTTTTGGTCCTTGCCGTAGTTGAGTAGTTTGTTGCGCGCGCACGCGATACGCTCAGACGCAGCCTTTATCGGTTGCTTCAAAGCGGTAGCGACGTCTCTTACCGTCATGGGTGTTTTGTGCAACCCAAAGAACATGACGAGCATGCTTTTTTCTAGGTTGGTCAGCCGTTTGTTGTTTTCGTGTAGTCGGTTGTACGACGACATGGTTAATTTCCTACAGGTGGTTCGTCCGTATTAACGGGTAATCCGGACTCCGAGAGTTCGGTTGTCAGGCGCCCCAAGAAGTTCTCCACGTACCGTTTGAACTTGTCCGGATCTTTGACCGTTTCGTACATCGCCAACGAACGTTCGTGGATGAGCGCAAAACCAGGGTTGGACTTAGCGATACACTCACGGCACACGACTAGACCACGACATTTTTCATGCTGGTGTCGGGGAACGAACTCCAGCAGCTTTAGGAACCCGTCTAGGTCCATGTAGGAACGAATGGGTTCCAGCATGTCGTTCGGGTGTGGGCCATCCTCTACGGAAGCTCCCGAGAACAGCATCGCACGACGGGCGAGTTCTTCGGGTAGCGCGTCGGTTACGCCCTTGATGAAGTCTCCGACCGCTTTACGGTCTTCATCGGAGGCGTCCCCTCGCAGGATGCTTGCAAGGCCGGTACCGGGTAACTTCATCTTGAGGGCCGCTGCATCCGTTCCCTTCTTTCCGCAGACGCTGCACGTGGTGGTGTAGTCTTTCGGCCAGTTACCATGCCAGCCTACGAAGGCGGGTAGAAGGTCACGCAGTGGTTTGTTGCGGTTGCGAACGTTGGCTTCTCGTTGTAGCTCTCGGACGTGCTGCTGTTCTTTTTTGTCTTTGGCTGCCGCTTTTTCTTTCGCGTGGATACGTTCGATGTCTTCTTTTTTGACCACACCCGCTTTTTCCAGCACGTCACCAAGCTTCATGAGGGATTCTCCTGGGTTGTCGTTCAATGTACTTATACGAAAAACGGAGGTGCGTTTGCGTGGTTTGCTGGATGGCGTTCTAGTGATACACTGTAGGTGTCTTTACGAACTGCTTAACCGGGAAGGTTACCATGGGAGACAGTAGAAGCTTCGGAAGTGAGAAGCGTTTGACGGGTAAAGAGTTTCGTGACGGTCCTGTGGGAGAGATGTACACGGACATCTATAGAGATGTCGATGAGGCGTTCAACTCTCTTGAGGGTGAACTGGACTCGTTTGTAGGAACGTCGGTTGGGCCTGCCTGTGCGACGATTGCCGCTCTGAAGGCTATCAATCCTACTACAAGTGGCTACACGACTGGGTATATGCGACTTGTTGAAGACATCGGCGCGGCGATGCCCGACGTGTATATCTATGCATCTGCTTCAGCAGAGCCTGAGTCATTACCTGAAATTGTAGCGCCTACTGCCGGTAGTGGACGTTGGTACGCGTACGGCACTGGCGCATTGAAGGCGTATTTTGATAGTTTATATGATGCCTTTGGTGCTGCAGCTGCCGCTGTAGTAGCGCACAATGGAGCGTTCACGCACGCCGACATCGCAGTTAGTACAGCAGCGCTAACTACTCTCCCTTCTAAGGGGTCGATTCCTGTGGCGCTTCTTTATGGTGCTGGCGTGTTTAGTGTGGGTGACCACGTTGATATTGGGGCAGACGTGTATACTTGCGCGGCTGTTCCTGCGAATCCGTTTGAGTTTGCTCCTGGGTTGACACGCGATGAGGGCTTTACCAACTTGGTGGCTACTGCTAATGGAGCCTTTGGTACAACTCCTACTGAAAACGTATTACTTACGAACGTGGGTGGTGGCCCTCTAGTCTGCTCTGGGGCTGGCACACCAATGGGTACGGCGACCGCAGGTGTTACAGGGTCGATTGCTCTTGCTGTTACTATTACTGGACCTTCTACAGCGGCGTGGTCTGTAACCAACATGAACGAAATGGGCTCAGACCCATCGATCAGGATGGCACACGGTACTCAGGTAATAACCGCAGAGCTGGCCGCTGCGATTCTTGCGTCTGCTGGTCCGATGCCGTTTGCGATTCTGCCATTTGCACTCACGGCTGCTTCGATGTTCCAGGTGTCGGTAGTTGACTCTACTGGTGTGGTACGTACAGGCGTGACTGACTTGTTTGCGTTAGATCCGACAATGCCAGGTCTAACGATTGATCAGGACGGCGCTACAAACGTAGTGGTTACTGATGTCATCCACTGGCTCGTGATCGCCTAGTAGCTGGCGCGTTCGCGCCAATTCCCTGTATTACCAAGTAATAAGAAACGTTCGGCTAGCGACTCTTCTCAGGAAGAAGCTTTCGCATGTTTCTGTGAGCATGCGCCGCACTACCACTTATAGCTGCTAGAGCCGCACTTGAAGTACCGATAGTAGCAAGAAGCTGTTGGCGGTGGCGTAGCTCGTTGATGAAGTTGGCCTTACGTCTAGCTTGGATCAACCCACCAAGTCCTGCCCCTGTCGCAGTACCTGCGCCACTTCCAAGAAGTATGTCGATTAGTGTTTTACCTGTGGCACCGCCACCGGCACCGCCAAGAACGCTACCTACACCACCACCGATGGCAACACCTTTACCAATGGAGGGTGCTTCTCGCCCACCCATCAGCAGCTTATTGAGGTGCGCGAGAACACCCGCGCGTTTTTCTAAGGTTAGCATGCTATTTAGACGCTCGCCCAGCTAGTATGCCAGCACCAGCCGTACCGGCTCCTCCAGCAGTCAACGCCGCTAGCAACTTGCGACGTTTGAGTTGTTTTGCGTATGACTTAGCGCGTATTGAGTGGGTTACACCACCTAGCAGGCTACCTAATGCGGCGTCGCCCGTGCCATGTAACGCCATACCTAGTTCTACTGGGTGCGTTACTTGCAGGCGTGCCCCTCTGTTCGTTAGCCCCTTAGCTGGAATTGCGTCGAGTAACTCTTCTTTAGACATTCCTATGTCATGTAGTCCTTTCTCTATAGCAGCCTTGTATTTTGCACCACCTAGGCCACCCCTGATAGCACCTACGGTGGCGCCTAGCCCTGCACCTACAAGAGTATGTTTTGCGTACGATGGGGCTCTTTTACCGCCCATAAGTAGTTGGTCAAACGCGGCAGATAGCTTCCCAGCCAACTTCTGTTTCGCCGCCAGTTTCTCAAAAGCGTTCATTTGTGGTTGTCTTTCAAAGAGGTTACCTGAAGTATACCATGCGTGTTCACACGAGCAAGTAGCTAAAAAGGAGAGCGAGGGCCTCTCCTTCGCGGTCACAGACTTGTTCCAAGTAGGTCTTCGATCTGGCTTAGCTGCTTCGCTGTTACAACGACAGGCACCACCGCATGACTGTTTGGGTTGTGCTTGTCGAGGTGATCGTTCATCTCTTGTTTAAGGATGTACACGAGGTCTTCGAGTGCGGGTACGAACATGTTGGAGTCTGCTGCTTCTTGCTCGTACTTCTTGGCGGGTACGCACACGAACTCTTGCACGCCAAGTTCTACTGGTTGGTTTACGTCACCGTGTTCGTCGCACGTCTCCCGTATGAACAGCACCAGAATGCCATCTGTTTCTGCGCTTCCGACTGCGTTGTGAAGTTTTCGAATGACGATGTCTCCGTCACGTAGCTGGTATCCACGGATGGGGTTAGCCTTGAGGACTTTATTCTTAGTAGGCACGCGGCACCTCTAATGGTTACAGGGTAGTTATACCAGGAAGTTGCCAAGATTAGTGAGTAATAAGAGGAGGGGACGGCCCCTCCTCTAGTGCTACAACGCACGTACACGTTGCCCGTAGGCTCGCCATGAAGGCACGAGTCGCACGTTTGTTGTTACGGCCAGGAACATGGCGCCCTCCAGGGCAAGGTTGTTCTTTCAGGTATCTTATGCCATAGAAAGTGTTGTAGTTGCAGGTATTACTAAGTAATAAAAGAAGGCCACAGGCGCCTTCTTTCACTGCTATTTCTTTACGAGCCACTCGCCGTACTGCTTCTTGAACTTCCGTATGTTTAGTTTGCGTATTAGAAAAAAGATGAGGAGGGGAACTCCTTGGAGGAGCACCGCCAGTCCGATAGCCCCCAGAATCTGACCTTTTAACCAACCCGGCAGGGATTCTGCTGTGATAGTTAATCCTGTGACGATGCTTATCAGTAGAAATCCAAGGAGCGCTGGGAGTACGGGTAGAAGCGTACTACGCTTGATCGCACCTAGTACCATCAACTCGCTTTCTGTAGAGAAACTCGCCGCGAGTATTCGTAGGGTTAGGCACCTTCCGGTGTCCACTCCCTTGATGTGCACAACCCCACGTTTTAGGGTGTTGTACACGTCGTTGAGTACCGTTGCTTTGTTTTCGTCCGTTAGGGTCACCCCTAAGTTTACCCAGGTGAACATCTTTAGTTCTCCTAACTCTGCATGATTCCTTTTCGAAACGCTTTGCCACACGTATTACAGACTAATAGGAGTGGCCCAGCTTCTTCTAGGGAGGAAACTCCGCGACATTCTGGGCAAGCGTCACCAAACGTGCACGGGTGGAAGGTCACTCGTTTCTTTTCTTCCTGCTTACGTTCTCGGGCTGCCCATTTCGTCGTATTATCTGTTGATATGAGTTACTCGGACGGAGGGAGTTCTATCACAGGTTCGATGGCCTGATCTAGCGACTGACGAATGCCTGTTTCAGCGTCCCGGCTTAACGCACGAACGCCTGCTGTTGTGACCGCGTGCATGAGCCACGCGTCGAAGTCAGCTTTGGCAGCGGTGACGGTACGTACAGCCGCTGCTTTGAACTGCTTTAGGTAGAAGGGTAGGTTGCGCTTCACCCCGCTTACCAACCAGTCTACCTCTTGGGCGATTTCGTCTAGATCCTTTTTGGAGACGCTTGCCTTGGCGCGAAGTACTTTGATGCGCGTACGTAGTGCGTCCGCGCGTGTACCTAGGTTCTCGATTTCATTCTCACCGTAGTCGAGCCCTACTTGCAGTTCGTTCTGTGTGCGCGGAGGTTCTTCAACGCGTCCTACACCGTTTGGTGCTTGGAACCGGAGTGTACAGGGTACGCCGTCGCCTGCGTTCATGGAGGTGAGCAACTCGGCCCACTGCACAGGGGATAGGTATACTTCGACGATGTCTTCGCGAGAGAAGATATGTCGTTCTCCGTAGTCGCGGTGTTCCTGCGCTTTCTTGATGGTGATCGCGATGAAGTGGTCGTGCAGCCCTATTTCGGAGCCGAATAGATTAACACGACCGGTACAGCGACTCACGCTGATAGCAGCGTGACTTGGGTGCTGTGGTTTGATGCGTTCGTTGCTCATGGTGTACTCCGGTGGTTCAAGATACTTATTCCAGAAGATGGACGCGCGTTGTGTTAAAAGGTGTGGGCCGAAGCCCCCACCGTTGAAGTCAGTCCTGGGGAGGTTGCCCTCCCCAGTCGCCAGTGGCGCGTTGCATGAGCCCCGGCAGCCGGGCTCTCGGAGGCGCGCTACAGTATCGACCCCATCAGATTGCTACCATACTGTAGTGCTGGGACACGCCCGCCCCTGAGATAGCTCTGGTAGCGATGTAGTTATACCCCTTTTTAAGGGGTGGTTGCAAGGTCTACACGTGGTTTTGCTCCGGCGACTACTTCTCCGGTTCTTGCTACGAACACCCCATGTTGACCTATGACGGTCTTCCAGAGTGGACAACTAGGAAGGGGCGCTAGGTAGTGCCCAAGACGTTCTGGTGATTGAAGACTCCCGGTGGTGGGGTCGTTACTTAGCGCGCAGACTAGCCTTGACCCGAATCTTGTGATGTGCAGGAACTCGCACACCTTCTTGTCAGGGAAACTCTCTGCGCAAGTTGGTGCTCCATCTGGGTCACGGTACACCTTTGAGGTGAGCACCCCGTACTCAGGACGAACGGGTACTTGGGTCGTTTTCACGTTGTGCTTCTCCATATTCTACACGTTGTTGTAAGCGGGCTAGCTTTTGTCTTCTAGCCGTCGATACTAGCTCGTGGTTGTTTAGCAGCACTTCTAGCTGATCTAGCAAGATGGATACATCAGCTATTTCTTCTGCGAGTTTTGGTGACTTTGGGTCTACCCGACCTCGTTTTACGTGCGAGAGCGCAACTGTTAGCTCGGCGCACTCTTCGATGCACAAATCGAGTTGCGCTACAGGTCCCCAGAGCTTTATAGCACGTTGGTATAGGTCTACAGGCGCATCCATGTTCCACCTGTTGGTTGTAGGGCTTTTCCGTGCTCGTAGAAACGCATCTGCTCTCGCTTGGTGAACTTGGTAGCGGTTTCTTTGTCTACCCAACCATCTTCGTTGCACCAGTAGAGGGGTTTACCGGTTTCGTCATCTACCAGTGTGTTGCTTACAATGACGAACGTTGCGTGGAGGGCTTCTACTAGAAGTCTTGCCGACTGTCGTGCGTCTGCACGGGGGTCATGCACCGGAAACTCGTTTGGGTCACGTTCGTAGTGTGCTAACGGATCCATTCCATTAGCGAGTAATACGGACGCTATATCTACCAGTGGGTACGGCGCTGACGTGAATGCTCGTAGCGGGTTGTCCTTGATGCAGTCCGACAGGAAGTTGGCTTCTACAGGCCACGGAACGTCAGCCGCCATGAACCATTCATCACCGTTGTCCATCTTAGCTAGGTCAGCATGGTTGCGCGTCCAGGCATCCCAGAAGGCTACCCGCATGGCTTTGTGATTGTCATGTGTTGGGTACAGCGTAGGGCAGTTGTCGCAGATCCATTCGTAGCCGCTGAATACATGGTCACGTAGTTCTGGTGCGATTGGCGTAAGAGTGCTTGGCTTTACTGCGAATAGTCCGTTGTCTAGCTCCTCACCGTTTTCGTTTACTACCACGTAACCAACCGCGTACGCTGGACCGTGCAGGCCCACGCTCTCCACGTCGAACACGAAGTACTTACGCATGCTTCTTCTCCTCACAAGGGGTTTCGCGGTTTCCGCAACCCATGCTACGCGGTAACGTGTAGTCACGCCCGCTTGCTGTGTACACGAGAACGTTGGGAGTTACTTCCGGTTTTGGGATGCTCTCGTCTTTGTTGCAGGATAGGCATGACTCCCAGGCACCGATGTAGCCAAATTTTTTGTTGGGCGCTGCACACCTATCCATCCTACGTCTAGACAGAAGGGTCACTTACAGTTTGCAATGTCTGCTGCTTTTGTAGGCATCATGGTACCTCCGTTGTTCAGTGCTCTTATACCAACAACTCTGCTATAATGGCAAGTACTGGTAGGAGGTTTTAATGGACGCTGCTCGTAAAGACAGGGTGCTGCTGTTACTTGAGAAGAACGCCGGTGGAACTCCACCAACTGACGTAACACCTGAGACTGCTACAGCTGCTGCGTGGAAGCGTGCGAGAGAAGAGGGTCGTAAGGGTAATCTTAACCCTGTGACGGTTAATCTTCCAAAGACTCTTTCACAGCGAACTGCCGCTGGTGGCTATCTACCTATCCCCAAGGGGTAATCGTATTAGTACTTAATAAGAAAGAGGGGCTGAAGCCCCTCTTTGAGTAGCAGTAGTTACCGTCGCGTTACGGTGTACCCGCAGGCCGGAAGGTCGCGCAGTAATTGTACGAGTAACGGTGCGCGTGGCCCGTTCGGAAAGAACGTCCGAATCTCAGCGGATAGGTTTGTTCCCCCAAGTTCCTCTGCACGGTCCATGATGCGTTTGGCTTCTCTAAGACCCATGTCGAAGTGACCCCGTAGCAGCTTGATAGCTGCGATCTTGTTTCTTTGGTAGCCCGGAGTTGTGGTGAGGTACACATCGTCGGGGAAAAACTTGAGGGTTCCAATCGACCGCTGCTCGTCCTTCTTGTCACCCTTCTTCGCAGCACGCCGAGGTTGAGAGTGACTTAACCCGATGGAGCGTAGGAATTGCCCCATCGTTCTGTTGAACTCGTTGTTGTCCACGCCGTCCTTCTTGCGGATACGGCCCACCTTCATGAGCGCATCCCAGGCGTTCTGTGTTACGGTGTTGTTGAAGTTCGTCACGGTGCCTCCTTGTGTTCGTGA
>Ga0172375_10005613_pt1 | contig 18018 bp, 14 predicted proteins | sample LakKiv1m_FD_114537 | JGI IMG/M metagenome (GOLD analysis project Ga0172375, IMG submission 114537) | Freshwater microbial communities from Kabuno Bay, South-Kivu, Congo - kab_092012_11.1m | ecosystem: Environmental > Aquatic > Freshwater > Lake | place: Democratic Republic of the Congo...
ACAATATTTAAAAGTTTTAAATAAAAGAACATTTAAATTATTTCTAACAAATAGCAAATATATAACTATTTTTTTAAATAGAAACAAAAAGATTTTTTTTTGAAAATTTTTGTGGTCGGATTGAGAAGATTGGCTCAATCTATCGCCGAACTTTAAGGGGTAGATTCAAATCAAAAATCGAAGCTACACTTCACTTTTTTTTGAATAAAACCTATTATATAAATTTGGATTTTTCGTTCAACAAAAAAAACCGGTTTTCGCCAGTTTTAATTTGTCGGGGTGAGAAGACTCGAACTTCCGACCTCCACGTCCCGAACGTGGCGCGCTAGCCAACTGTGCTACACCCCGATTACATATTGGTTTGCAAATTTACTATTTGTTTTAAAAATTTTACTAATTTTAAAAATAATATTGTACGATTTATTGGTATGAATAATAAAGAAACTAAAATACAGCTTATTGGGCAGTGCATTGAGTTGCAAAAACAACGCATGGAACTTTTAAAAAAAGCCGTTAACGAAGCTCAACAAAGTGCAAACGAATACGGTCAGCCAAAAGACAGATACGACTCGTACCGAATGCAATTATTAAAACGAAAAGAACTGTTAGGACATCAGTTGCAAATTGCCGAAAACGAATATTTAGCTTTACAAAAAATAGATGCAAATAAAAATTTCGATAAAGCCGAGTTTGGTGCTGTTGTTATGTGCTCGCAACAAAACTTTTTTATAAGCATTAGTATCGGAAAAGTTAGTTTACACAATATAAACTATTATGCAATATCGCCAAATGTTCCAATTTATAACGCAATTAAAGATTTAAAAGTTGGAAACGAATTCGTTTTTAACAAATTGAAAAATAAAATTTCAGCTATTTTTTAAGATTTTACAATGCAAAGCTAAAGTAGGCATACATTCCGTTGGGATAAACTCCTTCGATTAATACAACGCCTTTAGTTTGTTTAATAATTTCGTTTGCCTCTTCAACGCTCGATACTTCCTGATGATTTATGCTAGTTACAACAAATCCGTTTCTTATTCCAACTGCTTTAAGTTTACCGTTACCAATATCGGTTACTTTAATACCACTATTCAATCGGAGTTTAAGTTTATCTTCGTTTGCTAAATTTTGAAACTTTGCACCCAGTATAGTTAAATCGGACGATTTTATATATGCAGTGCTATTTTCACGATTTTTTAAAACTACATTAAACATAAGTTTTTTGTCGCCACGTAAAACTGTTAATTTTATTTGTGCACCTGGTCGGTATTTTGTAAGTTGCTCTTGAAGTTGAGGAATATCTTTTATTTCAAATTCATTAACACCAACAATAACGTCACCTTTATTAACGCCGGCATCGGCAGCAGAGCCATGTTCGTAAACATCGGCAATATAAACACCTTGAGTTTCATTTATTCCTTTTTCGGCAGCAAGTTTTTGGTCAACCGAAGCAATGCTGATGCCTAAATAAGCTCTTTGTACTTCGCCAAACTCGAGCAAGTCGGCAACAACTTTTTTTACAATATTTACAGGAACAGCAAACGAATATCCTATATAGTTCCCGGTTTGCGAAGCAATTGCAGTGTTAATGCCAACTAATTCGCCGTTTGTATTTACTAAAGCACCACCGCTATTACCTGGGTTAACAGCAGCATCGGTCTGAATAAAAGATTCTATAGAATATTGCGATAAATTTATGTTTCGAGCTTTGGCACTAACAATTCCGGCAGTAACAGTAGATGTTAAATTAAACGGATTACCTACAGCTAAAACCCACTCTCCAACTTTTAAATCGTCGCTGTTACCATAAGAAATAAACGGTAAGCTATCGGCATCTATTTTTAATAATGCAATATCGGTTGTTGGGTCAGTTCCAATTATTTTAGCGGTAAATGTTCTTTTATCGTCAAGAACAACTTCAATATAATCGGAATTATTTACAACGTGATTATTTGTAACAATATACCCATCGGACGAAATACACACTCCCGACCCAACAGGCATAATTTGTGGCTGGTAGTTTTGCTGGCTACCGTTTCCGAAAAAGTAATCGAACATTGAGTTTGATGAATAATATTGTCCGACAACTTTTGTTTTAACGTGAACAACAGAGTGCACCGACCTTCCGGCTACATCGGTAAAATTTGGCAAATTAAAATTGTTAGAATTAGCAACCTTGTGAATTGGTAGCGGATTTAAAATTTCGTTATTTGTTTTTGAATCTTTTACAAGATAATTGTACGAAAATAATGCTATTGTAGCTCCCACAACGGCACTAACAAATGAAAAAAAATATTGCTTCATAGTGATAAATTTATTTTTTGTTAATAATATTTATAAATCAATTTTTAATAATAATTTTACAACAAAATAAACGCAAGAATTATTAAAAAATTAATATTTTGTAATTTGTTTAACACATTTTAACTCCACATGAAAATACATTTTAACAAATATCACGGAACTGGTAACGACTTCATTATTATTGATAACAGAAAAAAAGAATTTGACAAAAAGAATGTAAAATTAATTCGGAATTTATGTAACAGACGTACAGGTATTGGAGCAGATGGATTAATGTTGTTAGAAAAAGACAAGAAGCACGATTTCAAGATGTTATATTTTAATTCAGATGGCAAAGAAGGTACTATGTGTGGAAATGGTGGCAGATGTATTGTTGCATTTGCACAAACGCTAAATATAATTAGTGATTTAACAATTTTTAATGCAATTGATGGAGTACATACTGCCAAAATTTCAAAAAAGAATATTTCGTTAAAAATGTCAGATGTAAGTGTAATAAAAAAATTTAGAGATGGATATTTGCTCGATACAGGTTCGCCCCATTTCGTATGCTTTAAGCGGAATAATTCAGATATTGATGTAAACAAACTTGGTAACAAAATAAGGAACGAAGAAAGATTTCAACCAAATGGAGTAAATGTAAATTTTGCAAAAGTATCGGGTAAATATTTAGACGTTTTGACTTACGAACGAGGGGTAGAAGCCGAAACATTATCGTGTGGAACCGGTTCTGTAGCTGCATCAATTGCAAGTGCATACTTTAAAAAGAGTAACGAATATAAATTAATAGTAAATACAAAAGGTGGTAAATTAGAAGTTACTTTTGAAAAGAAAAATAACAAATATCAGAATATATGGTTAAGTGGTCCTGTGGTAAAGGCGTTTGAAGGGCATTTTTCGGTTAAGCAATTTATTTAAAAAAAATGATTTTCTATTATATAAAAACATTATGCAAAATAAAATAAAAAAAAGAATAGGGATTTTGACGGCAGGTGGCGATTGTCCGGGTATTAATGCAGCAATAAGAGGTGTAGCAAAAACGGCAAAGTTAGAATACGGAATGACGGTAATTGGCATTTCGAACGGATATACAGGTTTAATAAATAAAGAATATGCAGAAATCGAAGAAAGTAACATTTCAAATATTTTAACTTTAGGCGGGACAATACTTGGGACATCTCGCGAGAAGCCATTTAAAAAGGGTTTATTGCAAAATGAAATAAACAAACCTAAACTAATAAAAGAACATTACGAACAAGCAAAACTCGATTGTTTGGTTTGTATTGGTGGAAATGGAACAATGAGAACTGCCTCAATGCTTGCAGAAGAAGGATTAAATATTATTGGTATTCCAAAAACTATCGATAACGATGTTTGGGGAACCGATGTAACTTTTGGTTTCGATTCGGCAGTTAATATTGCAACAGAATCGATAGACCGCCTACACACCACAGCAAACAGCCATAAACGAATAATGATAATAGAAGTAATGGGGCATCATGCGGGCTGGATTGCTTTATATTCGGGAGTTGCCGGTGGTGGCGATATTATATTAATGCCAGAAATAAAATTTAGTGAAGATATTGTTTGTAGCTACTTAGAAAACAGAGCTATTGCTAAAAAAGCTTACTCAATAGTAGTTGTTGCCGAAGGAATTGATAAACCTAAAAAAGTAAAAGCAGGCGATTATATTGCTAAAATGATTTCGGACAAACTCGATTTTGAAACAAGAGTAACAGTATTAGGTTATTTGCAACGTGGCGGAACTCCATCGCCAACCGACCGTATTTTAGCTACCAGATATGGAACTCATGCTGCAGATTTAATTGCAGAAGACAAATATGGCGAAATGGTTTGTATTATTAATAACGATATTACATCAATAAAATTAAGCGAAGTACAAGATAAAACACGTTTGGTACCAGTAACATTTCCGCTAATTAAAAAAGCCCGCAGAATAGGTACATGTTTTGGCGATGTTTTGCCTTAAAACATAACATCAATAATTTTATCGTTATATGTGATTGTTACTTTTCTGTCGCAGTTCCCAGCACCATAATTTATTTTTTGTGCATTTTCACTTTCTGTAAAAATGTTAAACTCACCTTGAGTTATTATTCCGTTACTGCAACTATTATCGAACTTTAATGGAATTTTTATTTCTGCTTGATATGCCTTGTTATTACTATTAATTCCGGAGCTTTTACCGGAAATTAAATAAGCATCGTCAACAAAAGATAAGGTGTTTATACCACTTACCTTTTCAATATCAAATTCATTATTAATCTGCGAAAATTTGTTGTTTAATGAGTCGATAATATAAATCGAGCTTTTGACATTAAATTTTAATAAATCACTTTCAGAGACTTTAGCCAATGCTGAGCAATTAAACAAAACAGAATCAATTTTAAATCTTTCGGCAGATACAAAAAAACTATCATCTTTAGAAAGTTCAAAATTATTATATATTGTTATAAAAAGCTTACCGCTATAAGTTTTATTGTCGAAATAGAGTAAATTTTCTTTAAAATCGAGTATTATAGTTTTTGGGAACGAATCTGTTGGATAAAGTGGAGTAATTGTAAGTGTGGGCAAGCTATCTGAGTTGTATCCGCAATAATTTATTTTATTAATATAGTAATTTGCAATGCTAAAAACATCATCCGACAAAATAATCGCTTTATTATTATCGGTAAAAGTGTTAATGTTAATTTGAACTTCGGTATTTGATTTCTTACACGAAACCAAAATCGATAAAAAGATAAAAGCTGCTATAAATTTCATTTTGTAATGTTATATAACAGCTTTAAGACATTAATACTTTAATAAAGGTTGCACAATGTTAAACTATGCTTCACCGGTAGGTCCGCCAAAATTCATTGGAATAACTGGTCCAGGGTCGTTTACTTTAACATTTCCAAATTGCGATTCAAACTTACTAAGGTTATCTTTTAAAGCCATAAGTAGTCTTTTAGCGTGCTCCGGAGTAAGTATTATTCTCGATTTCACTTTTGCTTTATTAATACCCGGCATTATTCTAACAAAATCTAAAATAAATTCGGAACTCGAATGAGTAATTATTGCCAAATTAGAATAAATACCTTGAGCAGTTTGTTCGTCGAGCTCTATATTTAACTGAGCATTATTTTTATTTTCGTTCATAAAAAAATATTTTTACTCGTTAACTTCAATACTTTTTTTTCTGGAGCCAGTTTCAGACTCGTTATTTTCCGAAACAATCAATTTTTGATATTCGTGTAAGCCGGTTCCGGCGGGTATTAAGTGACCGCAAATAACATTTTCTTTTAAGCCGGCCAATTCGTCAATTTTGCCTTTAATAGCCGACTCGTTAAGAACTTTAGTAGTTTCCTGGAATGATGCTGCCGACATAAAGCTTTTTGTTTGAAGTGCAGCTCTTGTAATTCCTTGTAAAACCTGACTCGATGTTGCAGGCATTGCGTCAACAGCGGAAACTAGTTTTTTATCTTTTCTTTTTAATAAAGAGTTTTCGTCGCGTAATTTACGTGCTGTAATAATCATACCTGCTTTTAAAGTTTCGCTGTCGCCGGCATCGCTAATAATTTTTTTATCAAAAATCCAGTCGTTTTCTTCCATAAAATCTAACTTATCAACCAAAGTCTTTTCAAGAAAGCGTGTATCACCGGGGTCTTCAATTTGAACTTTACGCATCATTTGGCGAACAATAACTTCAAAATGTTTATCGTTGATTTTTACCCCTTGTAATCGGTAAACTTCCTGAATTTCGTTAACAATATATTCTTGAACAACCGTTGGTCCTTTAATTGCTAAAATATCGTTTGGTGTTATAGCACCATCAGATAATGGTGTACCTGCACGAACGTAGTCGCTTTCCTGAACTAATATTTGTTTCGACAATGGCACTAAATATTTTTTAGTTTCACCGGTTTTTGAAGTTATCACAACTTCACGGTTACCACGTTTAATTTTACCGTAAGTTACCTCACCATCAATTTCGGCAACAACTGCAGGATTAGATGGATTACGTGCTTCAAATAATTCAGTTACACGTGGTAAACCTCCGGTAATATCACCAGATTTACCAACATTTCTTGGAATTTTAACAATTACAGTACCTGTTTTTATTTTATCGCCTTGATTAATAGAAATGTGTGCACCTACAGGAATGCTATAACTTTTAATAGTTTCACCGGTATTTGCAACAATTTTAATTATTGGGTTTTTCGATTTGTCACGTGTTTCGATAATAACTTTTTCTTTAAAACCTGTTTGTTCATCAGATTCTTCGCGGAATGTAACACCATCAATAACATTTTCAAAATCGACCTTACCGTTTGCTTCAGCAATTATTACTGCATTAAATGGGTCCCACTCGCAAATATTTGTACCTTTTTTAATTTCTGAGCCATTTTTAACAAATAACTTAGCTCCATAAGGAACATTGTGAGTAGTTAAAATAATTCCAGTGTTTTTATCTAATATTTTTAGCTCAGCTAATCGGCTAACAATAATATCGTATTTATTTTTTTTGTCGTCTATAAATTCAACAGTTCTTAATTCGTCAATTTCTAAAACACCATCGTATTTTGCAACAATACTGTTTTCGGAAGTTACGTTTGCAGCAACCCCCCCAACGTGGAATGTACGTAAAGTAAGCTGAGTTCCAGGTTCACCTATTGACTGGGCAGCAATTACGCCAACTGCCTCGCCTTTCTGTATCATTTTACCTGTTGACAAATTTCTGCCATAACATTTTGCACAAACACCTTTTTTAGCTTCGCAAGTTAACACCGAACGAATTTCAACTTGCTCAATTGGTGATTCTTCAATAATTTTAGCAATTTCATCAGAAATTTCTTCACCTGAACTTACAATTAATTTTCCGGTATTAGGATGGAATAAATCGTGAACAGATACTCTTCCTAATATTCTGTCGTACAATGTTTCAACAACTTCTTCACCTTTTTTAAGTGTAGTAGCAACTAATCCTCTTAAAGTACCGCAGTCGGTCGATGAAATTATCACATCTTGTGAAACATCAACTAATCTACGTGTTAAATAACCTGCATCAGCTGTTTTAAGAGCGGTATCGGCCAAACCTTTACGAGCACCATGTGTAGAAATAAAGTACTCGAGAACCGATAACCCTTCTTTAAAGTTTGCTAAAATTGGATTTTCGATAATTTCGTTTCCAACAGAACCCGATTTTTGTGGTTTAGCCATTAAACCTCTCATACCACAAAGCTGTCTAATTTGTTCTTTAGAACCACGGGCACCAGAGTCAAGCATCATATAAATTGGGTTGAACCCTTGGTTATCTTCCGAAATTTGTTTTAGTACTAAGTTTGTTAACCTTGCGTTAGTATGTGTCCAAATATCAATTATTTGATTATACCTTTCGTTACTTGTAATAAAACCCATGTTATAGTTATTCATTACTTCTTCAACCTGCGAATAACCTTCGTTTACAAGTGTTTCTTTTTCTTTAGGAATAATTACATCGTTAAGGTTAAACGACAAACCACCTTGGAATGCCATTTTATAACCGAGATTTTTTATATCATCGAGAAACTTTGAAGTTGTTGCAATACCTGTAATTTTTAATACGTTAGAAATAATTTCACGTAACGATTTTTTGGTAAGCAACTCGTTAATATATCCTGCTTCTTTAGGAACTACTTCATTAAAAATTACACGACCAACTGTTGTCTCAATTATTTTATTAACAGGTTTACCATTTTCAACGTCATCGACTTTAACTTTAATTAATGCATGTAAGTCGACAGCTTTTTCGTTATAAGCAATAATAACTTCTTCGGGTGAATAAAAAGTTAGTCCTTCGCCTTTAATATGTTGTGCTTTAGTACTTTTTCTTGCTTTAGTTATATAATATAAACCAAGAACCATGTCTTGTGAAGGTACAGCTACTGGAGCTCCATTTGCAGGGTTTAAAATATTATGAGAAGCGAGCATTAAAAGTTGAGCTTCTAAAATAGCAGCATTACCAAGTGGCAAATGAACTGCCATTTGGTCACCATCAAAGTCAGCGTTAAAAGCTGTACAAACCAATGGGTGCAACTGTATTGCTTTTCCTTCAATTAATTTTGGTTGAAATGCCTGAATACCCAAGCGGTGCAATGTTGGAGCACGGTTTAGTAATACAGGGTGTCCTTTCAATACATTTTCCAAAATATCCCAAACAACAGAATCTCTGCGGTCAACAATTTTCTTTGCCGACTTAACAGTTTTTACAATACCTCTTTCTATTAATTTTCGGATAATAAAAGGTTTGTAAAGTTCAGCTGCCATATCTTTTGGTAATCCACATTCGTGTAATTGCAAATCGGGTCCGACAACAATAACCGAACGAGCAGAGTAATCGACACGTTTACCTAACAAATTCTGACGGAAACGTCCTTGTTTTCCTTTTAAGCTATCGCTTAATGATTTTAAAGGTCTATTTGCATCAGTTTTAACTGCATTCGATTTTCTTGAATTATCTAATAAGCTGTCAACAGCTTCCTGAAGCATACGTTTTTCGTTTCTTAAAATAACTTCAGGTGCTTTAATATCTATTAGTCTTTTTAAACGGTTATTTCTGATAATAACTCTACGGTACAAATCGTTTAAATCGCTTGTAGCAAATCGTCCACCATCTAGTGGAACAAGTGGTCTAAGTTCAGGTGGAATAACCGGAATAACTTTAATTATCATCCATTCGGGACGATTAACACCTTTAGACTCGCGAAACGATTCAACAACCTGTAAACGTTTTAAAGCTTCGGTTTTTCGTTGTTGCGATGTTTCATTTTTGGCTTGGTCGCGTAAAGAATATGATAAATCGTCGAGATTTATTTTAGCTAGTAGGTCATATAATGCTTCGGCACCCATTTTTGCGATAAATTTATTTGGGTCGTCGTCATCAAGTAATTGGTTGTCTTTTGGTAAGTTATCTAATATTTCGACATATTCTTCTTCAGTTAAAAAGTCGTACTTTTTTGTACCACCAACACCCTTAACGCCCGGATTTATTACAACATAACGTTCGTAATAAATAATTGCATCAAGTTTTTTTGAAGGTAAACCTAACAATGCACCTATTTTATTTGGAAGTGAACGGAAATACCAAATATGTGAAACCGGAACAATTAATTCGATATGTCCACTACGTTCGCGACGAACCTTTTTTTCGGTAACTTCTACCCCACATCTATCGCAAATGATACCTTTATATCTTATTCTTTTATACTTACCGCAATGGCACTCGTAATCTTTTACCGGACCAAAAATTCTTTCACAAAATAATCCGTCGCGTTCTGGTTTATAAGTTCGGTAATTTATTGTTTCGGGTTTAATTACTTCGCCACTGGAACGTTCTAATATTTCTTCTGGAGAAGCAATACCTATTATGATTTTTGAAAAATTGCTTTTAACTTTATTATCTCTTCTAAATGCCATAGCTAAATTTTTTAATTCTATGTTAATTTTTTAAAAATATTACTCTAAATTAATACTTAAACCTAGACCACGAAGCTCGTGTATAAGTACGTTTAACGACTCCGGAATACCTGGAATAGGCATTGGTTCGCCTTTAACAATTGCTTCGTATGCTTTTGCTCTTCCAACAACGTCGTCAGATTTTATGGTTAAAATTTCCTGAAGTATATTTGAAGCTCCAAATGCTTCAAGTGCCCAAACTTCCATTTCACCAAAACGCTGTCCTCCAAATTGAGCTTTACCACCCAATGGTTGTTGAGTAATTAGTGAATATGGTCCGATTGAACGAGCATGCATTTTATCGTCAACCATGTGGCTAAGCTTAATCATATAAATTACTCCAACGGTAGCAGGTTGGTCGAACTTTTCACCTGTTCCACCATCATATAAATATACTCTACCGTATCGTGGTAATTTAGCTTTATCGGTATAGTTATTTATTTCGTCAAGTGTTGCTCCGTCAAATATTGGGGTGGCAAAAGTAACACCAAGTTCTTTACCAGCCCAACCTAATACGGTTTCGTAAATCTGTCCAAGGTTCATACGAGAAGGAACACCCAATGGATTTAGAACAATATCAACAGGTGTGCCGTCTTCTAAAAATGGCATATCTTCTTCGCGAACAATTTTTGAAACAATACCTTTGTTACCGTGGCGTCCAGCCATTTTATCGCCAACTCTTACTGATCTTTTTTGAGCAACATAAACTTTGGCTAATTTAACAATGCCAGCAGGAAGTTCGTCACCAATAGTTAAATTGAATTTCTTACGTTTTACTTCCGATTCAATTTCTTTAAATTTAATGATATAATTATTTAGCAATTCCCTTATAATATCATTTTTAGCTTTATCGGTAGTCCAACGATTTGGATTTGTATTAATAAAATCGATTGTTTGAAGTTGTTTTAAAGTAAATTTTTCGCCTTTAGCAATAATATCTGCATTATAATAATCTTTTACTCCTTGCGAAGTTTTACCATTTACAACTACAAATAATTTCTCGATAAGATGTTGTTTTAACTCTGCAAATTTTTTATTTGCTTCGTCTTCTATTTTATCTAATATCGTTTTTTCGTTAACTTTAAATTTTCGTTCTTTTATTTGACGAGAAAAAAGTTTTTTATCAACGATAACTCCATGCATTGATGGTGGTACTTTTAAAGATGCGTCTTTTACATCTCCTGCTTTATCGCCAAAAATAGCTCTTAAAAGTTTTTCTTCTGGTGATGGATCTGTTTCGCCTTTTGGAGTAATTTTACCAATTAAAATATCTCCTGGTTGTACATAAGCACCAATTCGTATCAATCCGTTTTCGTCTAAGTTCCTAGTGGCTTCTTCGCTAACATTAGGTATATCAGAAGTTAATTCTTCAACACCTCTTTTGGTATCGCGAACTTCTAACACAAACTCATCTATATGAATTGAGGTAAATGCATCTTGTTTTACTAACTTTTCGTTAATTACAATCGCATCTTCAAAGTTGTAACCTTTCCAAGGCATAAATGCAACTTTTAAGTTTCGCCCTAATGCTAATTCGCCACCTTGAGTTGCATAACCTTCAGTTAAAACCTGACCTTTTACAACTTTTTGTCCTTTTTTAACTATTGGACGCAATGTTATTGTTGTGCTTTGGTTAGTTCTCCTGAATTTTAAAATTTTATAACGAACAACATCATCGTTAAAACTAACAAATTTTTCGTCGTCGCTTCTTTTGTAACGGATAACTACTTCTTTTCCATCAACATATTCAACAACACCATCACCTTCGGCAACAAGCATTGCTCTTGAATCCATTGCCACTTTTTCTTCTAAACCGGTTCCAACAATAGGGGCTTCTGGTTTTAATAAGGGTACCGATTGTCTCATCATGTTTGAACCCATAAGTGCTCTGTTAGCATCGTCGTGTTCAATAAATGGGATAAGACTTGCAGCAATAGAAGCAATTTGATTTGGAGCAACGTCCATCAACTGTATTTGTTCGTTATCTAATACAGGGAAGTCGCCTTTAAAACGAGCTTTAACTTTTAAATTTTTAAATTTACCTTTATCGTCAATTTCGGCATTTGCCTGAGCAATAATTTTTTCTTCTTCTTCTTCGGCACTTAAATAAACAGCATTATTATCGAGCATATCAACCTTACCTGATTGTACATTTCGGTATGGGGTCTCGATAAATCCTAAATTATTAATTTTAGCATAAACACATAACGAAGAAATTAAACCGATATTAGGACCTTCGGGTGTTTCAATAGGACAAAGTCTGCCGTAGTGAGTATAATGAACGTCACGTACTTCAAAGCCGGCTCTTTCGCGGGTTAAACCACCAGGACCGAGTGCCGATAAACGTCTTTTATGTGTCATTTCGGCTAATGGGTTGGTTTGGTCCATAAACTGCGAAAGTGCATTAGTTCCAAAAAAAGTATTTATAACAGAAGATAAACTTTTAGCGTTTATCAAGTCAATTGGAGTAAAAACTTCGTTATCACGAACATTCATTTTTTCCCTAATTGTACGTGCCATTCTGGCTAACCCTACTCCAAATTGTGAAGATAGTTGTTCGCCTACTGTTCTTACTCTTCTATTGCTAAGGTGGTCAATATCATCAACGTCGGTTTTCGAGTTTATAAGTTCGATAAGGTATTGTATAATAGAAATGATATCGGCTTTTGTTAAAACCTTAACATCCATTGAAACAGAAAGATTTAATTTTTTATTAATTCTGTATCTTCCAACGTCACCAAGGTCGTATCTTTTTACTGAAAAGAAAAGTTTATCAATTACGTCGCGTGCAGTTTCTTCGTCCGGTGGTTCGGCATTTCTGAGCTGACGATAAATATATAATACAGCTTCTTTTTCAGAGTTACAAGGGTCTTTTTGCAGAGTGTTATATATAATTGCATAATCTGATAGGTTCTGATCTTCTTTTTGCAATAAAATAGTTTTAGAACCAGAATCTACGATTAAGTCTATATGGTCTTTATCAATAATTGTTTCACGGTCGATAATTATTTTATTTCTTTCGATTGAAACAACTTCGCCGGTATCTTCATCAACAAAATCTTCTACCCATGTTTTAAGAACACGTGCAGCTAATTTACGTCCGACAAGTTTTTTTAATGCTAATTTAGAAACTTTTATTTCTTCGGCAAGGTTAAAAATTTCGAGTATGTCTTTATCGCTTTCGTAACCAATTGCTCTTAACAAAGTAGTAACTGGTAATTTCTTTTTTCTGTCGATATATGCATACATTACATTATTTATGTCTGTTGCAAATTCTATCCAAGATCCCTTAAAAGGTATGATTCTGGCAGAATAAAGCTTTGTTCCGTTTGTGTGAATAGATTGTCCAAAGAACACACCAGGAGAACGGTGAAGTTGCGAAACAATAACTCTTTCGGCGCCATTAATAATAAATGTACCACGAGGAGTCATGTAAGGAACATTTCCCAAATAAACATCTTGAATAACTGTATCAAAATCTTCGTGGTCGGGGTCGGTACAGTATAATTTAAGTTTTGCTTTTAGGGCAACACTATACGACAAGCCCCTTTCGATGCACTCGTCCATAATATACCTAGGTGGATCAACAAAATAATCTAAAAACTCAAGAATAAAATTGTTTCTTGTATCAGAAATCGGAAAATTTTCTTGAAATACCTTATGTAATCCTTCAATTTTTCTTTTTTCTGGAGTAGAGTTTAATTGAAAAAACTCTTCAAATGATTTTACTTGAATTTCAAGAAAATCGGGATATTGAAATTGATTTTTTGTAGAGGAAAAATTAATCCTATTGTTATTTGTTACAGACATTTATAACTTTATTAATGAAATGAAATAATAAAAACGACAAAAAGGCTTAAAGCCAAAAGTGGCTTTAAACCTAAAAAATTTGTTTGAACTTTATTATTATTTAAGTTCAACTTCAGCACCAGCTTCTGTTAACTGTGCTTTTAAAGTTTCAGCTTCTTCTTTAGATACTCCTTCTTTAATAGCTTTTGGTGCAGCATCAACTAAGTCTTTTGCTTCTTTTAAACCAAGGCCGGTAAGGTCTTTAACTAATTTTACTATTTGTAACTTAGCACCACCGGGTGATTTTAAAATTACATCAAAAGTGCTTTTTTCGGCTTGAGCACCACCTTCGCCTGCGCCATTAGAAGCTGCGGCAACTGCAACAGCTGCAGCTGCTGGTTCTATACCATATTCTTCTTTTAAAATTTTTGCCAATTCGTTAACTTCCTTAACTGTAAGGTTTACTAACTGTTCTGCGAATACTTTTAAATCTGCCATTTTTTTAAATATTTGAGATTAAAAAATTAATTAATTATTTTACTTATTTATTTTTCTGAAAGCGTTTTTACGACACCAGACAATACTCTTTTGCCAGATTCGAGTGAAGAAATAACATTTTTAACCGGTGATTGCAATAATGCAATGATATCACCAATAAGTTCTTCTTTACTTTTAATAGCAACCAAAGCTTCAACCTGGTTATCGCCAATATAAACTGATTCTTCAACAAAAGCACCTTTTAATATTGGTTTTTTGTTTTTCTTTCTAAATTCTTTAATCAGTTTTGCGGGTTCATTTGCCGAATTTGTCAACATTATTGAAGTTCCACCTTGCAAAACATTGAACAATTCGTTATATTTCCCTTCAAATTTCTCGAGAGCTTTACGAAGTAATGTGTTTTTTACAACTATAAGTTCGATATTTTTATCGAAACACATTCTTCTTAAGCTACTTGTATCTGAAGCATTTAAATCGGAAATATCTGCTAAATAGAAATGGCTAAAATTTTGTAATTGTAAAGCCAAATCTTCAATTATTTTATTTTTATCTTCTTTTAACATAAGCTCTTTAATAAAGATTAATCAACTGTTTTTGAATCAATCTGAATACCAGGACTCATGGTACTCGAAAGATAAATACTTCTCATATAAGTTCCTTTTGCAGAAGTAGGTTTTAGTTTAACAATAGCACGAAGGAATTCTTTTGCATTGTCAACTAATTGTTCTTCGTTAAACGAAACTTTACCGATAGTAGAGTGTATTATGCCAAATTTATCGACTTTAAAATCGATTTTACCCATTTTCACTTCTTTTACTGCTTTACCAATTTCCATTGTTACAGTACCACTTTTTGGATTTGGCATTAAACCGCGTGGACCTAGAATTTTACCGAGAGCACCAATTTTAGCCATTACTGTTGGCATTGTAATAATAACATCAACATCTGTCCATCCACCTTTAATTTTATCGATAAATTCTTCAAGTCCGGCAAAATCTGCACCAGCTTCTTTTGCTTCGTTAACTTTTTCTGGAGTACACAATACTAAAACTCTTGTTTGTTTTCCAGTTCCATGAGGCAAGGTTACGATACCGCGAACCATTTGATTGGCTTTTCTTGGATCTACTCCCAACCTTATATCTAAATCAACAGAAGCATCGAATTTGGTAAAGGTCATGCTTTTTACCAATTTTGCTGCATCGTCTAAAGTGTATGCCATATTAGCATCTAGTTTAGAAACAGCAGCTTTACGATTTTTAGATAATTTTCCCATTTCTTAATTTTTTTTAAGAGGTGATTCTCCTTGGATTGTAACTCCCAAGCTACGTGCTGTACCTGCAACCATTGACATTGCCGATTCTATTGTAAAACAATTTAAATCGGGCATTTTATCTTTTGCAATTGCTTTAACTTGCTCCCATGTTATAGAACCAACCTTATTTCTGTTCGATTCGGCTGAACCAGACTGTAATTTAGCTGTTTCTAAAATTTGAACAGAGGCAGGAGGAGTTTTAACAATAAAATCAAAAGATTTGTCGGTGTAAACTGTAATTAAAACTGGTAATACTTTTCCAGCTTTATCTTGAGTTTTTGCATTAAACTGTTTGCAAAACTCCATAATGTTTACACCTTTAGAACCTAATGCAGGTCCAACAGGAGGAGATGGGTTTGCAGCACCACCTTTAATTTGTAATTTTATAAACGTTTCAACTTGTTTTGCCATAAAAAAATAATTTTATTCTTTTTCTACTTGCATAAAACTTAATTCTAATGGTGTTTTTCTACCAAATATTTTAACCATTACTTTAAGTTTCTTTTTCTCTTCGTTAACTTCTTCGATAATTCCGGTAAATCCGTTAAAAGGTCCATCAATAACCTTAACTGACTCAGTTACTAAAAATGGACAATTAATTTCTTCATCACTTTCTGCCAACTCGTCAACTTTACCTAAAATTCTATTCACTTCAGATAACTTTAACGGACTTGGATTGCCTTCTTTTGTAGCCAAAAAGCCCAATACGCCCGTAACATGCTTAATTATATGGACTATTTCTCCTACTAAAGATGCTTCAATCAGGATATATCCGGGGAAAAAACTACGTTCTTTGCTTATTTTTTTACCATTTCTAATTTGGTAAACCTTTTCGGTTGGTACAAGAATTTGGGAAACAAATTCTTGTAAGTTAAGGCGACTTATTTCGGCTTCAATATATTCTTTAATTTTCTTTTCTTTGCCGCTAATAGCTTTAACTACATACCAATGTTTCACAATTTCTGCCATGTCCTTTTAAGGTTTTAAGTTTAGAACATACTGTAAATTAACTTCATTAAGTTACTGAAACCAAAGTCCATTAACGAAACGATAAGTGCTATAATAAAGGAAGCAACCATTACAACTACTGCGCTTGCCTGTAACTCTTTCCAAGTTGGCCAAGTAACTTTTTGAGTTAGTTCAAGGTAAGCATCTTGTAAATATAACTTAATTTTATTCATTTTAATTCACTTTGCACGGGTGGAGAGACTCGAACTCCCAGCCTATAGTTTTGGAGACTACCACTCTACCAATTGAGCTACACCCGTGTTTTGCTTAACTAATAAGCAATATATTATTCAACAATATCAATAACCTGACCGGCACCAACAGTTCTACCACCTTCACGTATAGCAAAACGTAAGCCCTTATTAATAGCTACAGGATAAATTAAATCTACCTGAATTGTAATGTTATCACCTGGCATAATCATTTCTACACCTTCTGGTAAATTAACTTCACCAGTAATATCCATAGTACGAATATAAAATTGTGGGCGATAGTGATTATGGAATGGAGTATGACGTCCACCTTCTTCTTTTTTAAGAATATAAACCTCTGCTTTAAACTTCGTATGAGGAGTAATTGAGCCTGGTTTAGCTATAACCATACCTCTTTTTATTTCGTTTTTATCGATACCACGCAACAGTAGTCCAACATTATCACCAGCTTCGCCTCTATCTAATATTTTTCTAAACATTTCTACACCGGTAACAACAGTTTTTCTTTTATCTGCATTTAATCCTACAAGTTCCATTTCGTCACCTGTATTAACAACACCTGTTTCAACTCTACCTGTAGCAACTGTACCACGACCAGTAATTGAGAAAACGTCTTCAACTGGCAATAAAAATGGCTTTTCATTTTCACGTTGTGGTATTGGAACGTAAGTATCCACAGCATTCATAAGTTCCATTATTTTTTCTACCCATTTTGGGTCACCATTTAGTCCTCCAAGTGCTGAACCGCGTATTACAGGAGCATTGTCGCCATCAAATTTATAAAAACTTAATAGTTCGCGAACTTCCATTTCTACTAAATCTAACATTTCAGCATCTTCAACCATGTCAACTTTATTAATAAACACAACAATTCTTGGTACATTTACCTGACGTGCTAACAATACGTGTTCACGTGTTTGAGGCATTGGACCATCTGTTGCGGCTACTACTAAAATGGCACCGTCCATTTGAGCAGCACCTGTTACCATATTTTTAATATAGTCGGCGTGACCAGGACAGTCGATATGTGCATAATGTCTGGTAGCTGTTTGATACTCTATATGTGCGGTATTAATTGTTATACCTCTTTCTTTTTCTTCTGGTGCATTATCAATTGAATCGAATGAACGAAACTCTGATAAACCTTTTTCTGCTAATACTTTTGTGATAGCAGCTGTTAAAGTAGTTTTACCATGGTCGATGTGACCAATTGTACCAACGTTTACGTGGGCTTTACTTCTGTCAAATTTTTCTTTTGCCATAAATTGAAATTTTTGTTGAATATTCTATTTTATAATTAAACATTTTTTATATTAGAGCCAATGATGGGAGTTGAACCCATGACCCCTTCCTTACCAAGGAAGGGGTCATGGGTTCAACTCCCATCATTGGCTCTAA
>Ga0172375_10005615_pt1 | contig 18012 bp, 13 predicted proteins | sample LakKiv1m_FD_114537 | JGI IMG/M metagenome (GOLD analysis project Ga0172375, IMG submission 114537) | Freshwater microbial communities from Kabuno Bay, South-Kivu, Congo - kab_092012_11.1m | ecosystem: Environmental > Aquatic > Freshwater > Lake | place: Democratic Republic of the Congo...
CCGATAACTCTCTGATGAAGAAATGATTCAAGGTTTAGCAGCTTCTTTGCTTCCTCGCCCTCTGCCTGAGCCACTGGAACTTCAAGACGGCTGGACATCAGCGAGTCAACATCGGTTGCCAAAACCACTTGCCTACCCATTTTGGCTACCTGAACAGATATATCGTCAACCGCCCTAATTGCTTTTTCGGGGAATGGCCTGTCGTTTATATATCTTGCCGTAACTCTTACGACTTCTTTCACAGATTGGTATGGCCAGAAAACTCCGTCGCGGTGTTCGATGACAGGCACCATCTCTTCTAGAACCTGGATTGTTTCACTCTCGGTCGGCTCCTTTACGGGTACGTTTTCAAAGGCGGCCGCAACACCGGGATTCGCCTCAATGCTCTTATGGAAATCTTTTACAGTCGTCGCTCCAATCACCCTAACTGCTCCATCTAGGTAGGGTAAAATAACCTCAGCAACATTTATCTGACCGGCGCCTTTTTCCCGTGAAACGAGAGCATGAAAATTATTGAAAAATAAAATTATATTGCCGGCACGAGCAGCTTCGTTAAAAATTCTTTTTACCCGTTGTGTGATTTCGCCTCCTTCAACATTGCCAGATAGTATCGCCCCCGTATCAACCTCAAAAACTTCCTGATATTTCAAAGAAGGCAAAACATTGTTCTGTATTACCTTGGTAATGAATCCACGAACTATTGTTCGCTTGCCAATACCATGATCGCCAATCAACAAAACATTATTTTTGCCTGTCTTAGCCAAAACCCTTTCAATTTCTCCCAATTCGTGAGACCTACCATAGACATGAACCTCTCCGAGATATTCGACCTCTTGCGTTATATTTTTGGCAAATTGATTAAGCGTTGGAGTATATCCGAAGCTCCATTCCCTTCCGATTCCCCCTCCCCAGCTTTTCTCCCAAAAAGGCAAGGAGTATCTTTCTCGATATTTCTTCAAGAGCTCATGCCACTCAACTACCGTCTTCAGGTCGCTTTCTTCAATATGAATTTCAAACATTATTTTTTTAAACACATCACTTTTATTTATCAAAGCGAGCAGAACATCACCCTCAGTGACTTCACTTCTTTTAGCAGCAATAGCGTTAGCGCGTGCTGCCTCAAAAACGCTCAACAGCCCCTCGGATACCTCGACTGCGTTAATTGGCCCCTCCTGTTTTGGAACAAGCGCGAGGGCAGATTTTATAAGCGGGGACATATCGCGATCTAGGCCAAAACCAGATCGCAGCAACATAGATCGTCCGTCTCGGGTTTTCTCAAAAGCAGCCAGGAAAATAATTGGCTCAATTGCGCCAAATCCTTCTTTCCGCGATATTTCGTAGCTGTCCAAAACAGCATCTATCATAGTCGAGCTTAATGACTCTGCCAAATTTTCAGAATTTATATAAACCACCGGTTCGTAAAAAGCTTTCAAAAAATAGTAAATAAAGAGAAATAACGGAAAAACGCCTAAGATTAGATAGGCAAACTTCGCTAAAAATGCGAGGTTCTCCATGGACAAGGCCAGCGCGAGCAAAACAATACCGATACCTACAATAAATTTCGAAAACGTTGCAAAAAACGAAAAAAGCGGAGAATTAACAGTCCTGCCTGCCCGCAGGTTTTTAAAATTATAAGCACGATTGATATCAAAAAATGTCATATTATGTCACAGCCCCCAAATAAATCATAAGAATGCTAAAGATTGGTAACAGATAAAATACGATAATAAAGGAGATACCGAGAATAAATACTGTAGAGATCGCCCCAAACCCTATGAAAATCGTGATCGATCTAACTGTAAAGCCGATAAATATCGAGATGAGATTCATCATCCAAACTCTGATTTTTACATCAAGGGGCATATTGGACGAGTCCGTCTCGTCTCGCTTCCATGGTTGAGTTAATGTGCTAAAGAGCAATGTAATAGAGAAAAAATCGTAAATCTTGATGACAATCTGCCAGATCATTTGCCAGGTTCTACCCGGCACATACTGAAACCACCACAAAAACAACGCCAAAACGATTGGGCGTTCGTGAAAGTTCTTTGACAGCGGTTTACTGATCGTTTGCGCTGGTTGTCGAGACTCGGCTGCTTCTATCACCCCTCCTATTTACTCAATTATCCCTGATAAAAGGACGGATTTCAATAAAGTTTATCGCTAGCGCCCGATGTGTTACGATGTAAATGTGAAAAAAATACTTTTTGTTTTTGTTACTCTGGTATTGATTTCCCCGACGATCGTTTTTGGTGCACCAGTCCCGGCCACGCCAGTCAAATTGCAAGTTAGTAACTTCGTATCAGATCCCGGCAATAAACTCGGTAGCGATGAAGCAAACAGGAAATATCAGTGCGAGATGATTCCTTTTAATATTGCAAAATTTGACCGAAATGACCAAGAAACAAAAGCAGCGATCAAAGCCCAACTCAACACCGCAAAGATAAACTTAGTGGACAGCGAAGCAGAGTTTATCAAGTTAGAAAAAACGTCCCGGGCCAGCACAGCGATCTATGAGAAAATAAACGATAAGGCGACGCAGTGCCCAAGCGACACCGTCGCATTTACCAAGAGCACCGACACCGGCACTACCAGTACGGCTAGCGAAGACGATAAATGCACGAATGATTCCAAAACAATTACGGTCGCCATTAACAACTATCCCTCTCTGAACACAGATGAGATCAAGGACCATGAATTCTACTCAAAAAAGATCGGCGCAAATTTTATGTGCTCCCATATAAAAGTACCGGTACCCAAGCCCAAAGACGGGATAAAAGCAAATTTCAACGAGATCAAGAAGTACCTTTCGGAACAGGTAACAGGCATAAGTCTGGTTGATAACAGAGAACAGTTTGACAAATTGAGTGGTGACCAGATGAAGAAATCTGTGGTCCTAAGTTCGCTGAAATGTAGCTGTGAGGGTCCAAACAGTATTGATTACACCGGCATATCCTTCAAGGATGGCTCAAAAATTCTGCAGAGAGAATCAACAGCCGCTGATCCAAATAAGATGTCAATCGGCTACGATCCTGACCCCAACAAGGGTAATGACAAAACAGGCACAGGAGATAACAAGCCACCGGATAAAAGTACGGGGACGGGCCAAAGTAATCAGAATGCAAAAACGGGAGTCCGGCAGCCAACCAAAACCGCCACGCCTAATCCTACCCCCTATCAACTCACCGGCAATTGTATAAAAGTTTCAGGCCAGCTCGTTTGTTTTATCGACGAAGAATCAAAAAACCTTTATAGACAGGGTAAATTGACTACACTCCTCAAGACAACCGTTGGGGCAATACAAAAAAATATCGGTAGATCACGAGACAAACATGGTTACGTAGATCTCGTCGTTTTCGGTTCGGCAACGACTATTCCAAAATTGTATAGAGAAGCTACAAATCAGCCTTCGGCTAATCCCCTGGCATTTGCCTGCATATTTGACGGAAGCGAATTATGCGACAGTATCGCTCGAAAAACGATCGGATCAGTACCGAAAAAAAATATGAGAATCATTGTTACCCGTGCATCCGATAATCCGTTTCAAAGTTGGTCTGTGGGAGAATTTAAATCGGTTATTGACCACGAATGGTCGCATATTTATGATGTAGCGAGTACTTTCCGGGGAAGTTACGACGCAATAAGCTCAAACCCAAAATATAATTTTGTCAGTACTTTTCAAATTATCAAAGATCATCCGGTTAAAACTGCTGACTACACCTATGTAATGCGATCATACCCCGAGTGTTTTTCTGGGGCCATAATATATGCAAACAGTAACGGCGCTCCCTGGAGCGCGTCCTATGAAGTGCTCGCAACAACATTTCAGATTTTTAACAATCCGAACGCTAGGGAGAGAATGAACAATCTTTTGACTAAATACAACTCGCCGAACACCTGTTCGCCGCTTCTAAATAAAACGATTGACCAACATAACACATTTTTTAATTAAGTTTTAATTATGAATAAGAAGGCCATCTTAATAGTTGTTGGGGCGGTGTTTATTGTAGCTTGTGTTGTTATCTATTTTATCGGGGGTATCAAGGTCCGAGAAAAACCAAGCGCCGTTGACGAATTTGTCGAAGTTTCTGACCCAATAAGCGAAATCAATAAAAATCCCATCGAACCAGTGGTTGATGAGCCAGTAAAAGTTTCGGGCGAAATTATTTCGGACAAAAAATTAAACGGATTTATCTTTTTTGGAGAAAACAAAATAGAGGTCAAAAATTCAGAATTTTCTTCCTCGCAAACTCCTCGGGGAACTTTCGAGACTGAATTCGTCGACTCAGAAAATAACTATTTTTTCGTAGAACCTTCGATAGTCCAAATTTTTACAGCTACAGAGCTGAAATTAGAACTAGTCAATTAAGATCTATTATTAGCTGACAAAACCAGATGAGATATCTTGGCTTGCACCAAGATTGGCCCAGCTCTCAAAAGAGAGTTGGGACGACCGTTCCCCGACTCGCTTGCGCGGTCGAGGTGATCTCCCTAGAAAGGAGGTGATCCATCCGCAGATTCCCCTACGGATACCTTGTTACGACTTAGGCCTGATTACCGACCCTGCCGTGTCCCGACAAACGTCGAGATTCGGGCATTGCCGACTTTCCTGCCTTGACGGGCGGTGTGTGCAAGGCTCGAGAACGTATTCACCGTGGCGTTCTGATCCACGGTTACTAGCGATTCCAACTTCATGGAGTCGAATTGCAGACTCCAATCCGAACTGGGACTATTTTTGAGGATTAGCTCCATCTCACGATATTGCAACCCGCTGTAATAGCCATTGTAACACGGGTGTAGCCCAAGGTATAAAGGTCACGCTGATCTGACGTCATCCCCACCTTCCTCCCTCTTACGAGGGCAGTCTCGCCTGAGAAATTTAACAGACGATAAGGGTTGCGCTCGTTTCCCGACTTAACGGAACAACTCAAGCCACGAGCTGACGACGACCGTGCAGCACCTGTCTTACGGTTCCCCGAAGGGCACTCTCACCATTACGTGAGATTCCGTAGATGTCAAACCTTGGTGAGGTTTTCCGCTTACTGTCGAATTAAACCCCATGTTCCACCGCTTGTGCGAGCCCCCGCCAATTCCTTTGAGTTTTAAGCTTGCGCTCGTACTCCCCAGGCGGCGAACTTAACGCGTTAGCTTCGCTACCGAAACGGTCGAAAATTCCGATAGCTAGTTCGCATCGTTTACGGCGTGGACTACCGGGGTATCTAATCCCGTTCGCTACCCACGCTTTCGCGCCTCAGCGTCAGTGAATGCCTAGCAAGCTGCCTTCGCCATTGGTGTTCTCTGCGATATCAATGGATTTTACCCCTACACCGCAGATTCCGCTTGCCCCTGCAAATACTCAAGCCATTCAGTATCCGACCCATTTTTACGGTTGAGCCGTAATATTTAAAGTCAGACTTAAATGGCCGCCTACGCGCTCTTTACGCCCAATAAAACCGGATAACGCTTGCATCCTCCGTATTACCGAGGCTTCTGGCACGGAGTTAGCCGATGCTTATTCGTATGGTAAAGTCATAATCTTCCCATATAAAAGAAGTTTACAATCCGAAGACCTTCTTCCTTCACGCGGCGTCACGACATCAGACTTTCGTCCATTGTGTACGATTCCTAACTGCTGCCACCCGTAGGTGTACGGCCCGTGTCTCAGTGCCGTTGTGGCTGATCGTCCGCTAAGACCAGCTATCCGTCATCGCCTTGGTAGGCCATTACCCCACCAACTAGCTGATAGAACGCAGGCCCCTCCCAATCCGCCGGAGCTTTACTCCTTGGAGCACATGGGACATTAGCCCACCTTTCGGTGGGGTATTTCCCGGATTGGGGCAGGTTCCTACGCGTTACTCACCCGTCTGCCACACTTTTACAAGTGTACGACTTGCATGTTTTAGGTACGCCGCTAGCGTTCATCCTGAGCCAGGATCAAACTCTTAGTAAGAATTTGAGTCCAGCTCCTTTTTCAAGGGGCTGGATTAGCTCAATTTGAATTTGCGAATATTTTATTAAACGCCATTCGCACTCTGCGCGGGGCGCAGAATTTAGCGTTTCTCATCTGGTTTTGCCAGATAATATATTTAATTGTCAATGATCGGAGTGTGACCCAGGAGCAGGATAAGAACAAAAAAACCCAGCAGAAACTGGATCCTCTGCCTCACCTGTTTTTTTATTTAATGTCAACAATTGAAGGTCAACTTCCTCCTCTGTCAAAGACAATAACATATCATATAAGGTAATGTCAACACTCTTAAAACAACTCGGCGAGGCGGAAAACCGCCTCGCCGGAAAGCACTTCCCCTTGGTAATGCATAGACTCAGGCCGCGCGATGCACGAAGCCATCGACCTTAACGCGGCCTTGATACGAGCGTGGCAGGTGTGAGACAACATCCTGCGCCTCGCCAGTGAGTAACGCAAGCTGCTTGGCGCTCTCACCGATCGGTACGATCAGAAGTGGCAAATTGGCAGTGAACATCTCGCCGAAGCCATGGCCGTGTCGGTCATGTGGTTTCAGCGCGATGTCAGATGCAACTGCCAGCTCCTTCTGTGCGTAGGGAACATCGAAGCCGAGGTAGGCACGGGAAACCACGAATCCAACGGGCAAACCGAGTACATTTTGCCAGTCGAACCGCCCGGTCCCATCATAATAGATGACTCTTTCATGATGGAAGCCTTCCCAGCCCTGGTTCTCGATTTCGTAGACAGTCTCGATCCCCAGCACTTTGCCGGCCTCTCTGGCAAACGATTCCGCCACAACGAACGGATCCGCTCCCTTCTTCCCAGCTATTGCGGCAGCAGCTCCACAATCCGCGTGGTAGGTCACCGCCTCAAGGTGACCGTACTTCGATGTGACCTCCGCCGCGAACCTCACCATGCCCTTAAGACCGAGGAGCACACCGGACCCAGCCAAGTGAACACCACCGGGTGTCCTGCCGTCCATACAACGAATGACTAGGTCATGCAAATGAAAAGCCTTCTCGATCCCCAGAAGAGTCGAGAAATAAACCTCACTGCCTCCTCTCAGTATCTTGTCAATTACTGTACTTCCCTGATGCCACACTGCTTGCTTATCGTACATGGCTCCCCCCAATAAAAGATGCGCCCTAACGCGCAAAAATATATTACAAAAATAACAATGCTTAATCAATACTATCTTGAAATCAATTTGAAGTTAATTATCTTCGCTATTTGGCTGATTAGTCCATTTAGATATGTATGAATATATCCAGCAGCCCACACAAAATTCCCATACGGCCTCTAATGCAGCAAAGACTGACAGAATACCACAGACAATAAATGATGCAGTTTCAAAATCCATTAAATACAGGATAAAAGCAAAAGCGACAAATCCAAGACCGATTTTGGCGGCAAAAAGTTTCGGAGGAGCAAAAATGAATTTTGGCTTTACGTCAAACGAATCAAGGATATAACGGCTAAAATAAGTCGTCGGAGCATATCTCGGATGGGCGAAAACTTTGACACAAAAATCAAAAACCAAGATAACGATCGCGAATTTAAAAGTCGAAAACACGAATAGGATCGAAAGCAAAAATGTGAAGCCAGCATTAAGTCGAGCAACTCTGGCGTTGATCATATTCGGTTGGCACTTGTCGCAACTAGTCTCCATATAGCTCACCCCCCAGGATCACATGAACCAATCAATACATTATAATCATAATACAAAGAACTGCTCTGTCAAACCAGATAATGTCTAACCGCAAATCCGGCCATATATGTTATGAAAATAACAAAAATGGTGATCAGAAGATGTTCTAAAATCAATTTAAAGGGGCGAATTCCGCGACCTTTCGCTACGGAATAATTTATTATCGCAATTAGCAGCAAGCCCCAGATAATATTCACAATGATTGACTGAGTAAGATTAAAGAAGAAAAACGGAACTACGAACGATAGAGCAATTATTATTTTGCCGAAAAAAGTTGTGATGGTCGCCTGCCAGATAAAGTCCTCTTTTGTTCCCTGTTGAGATTCCTCGGAAACATGAATCGATAGAGCATCCGAAAAAGAATCGGCGATGGCTATCATAATGATGCCTCCAATAACAGCTAATTCAGATTTTGTGCCTGATTCAAGACCGACCATTAGACCAAGCGTTGAGATCACGCCCGATACGGTGCCAAAACTCAAGCCCAACTTGTACGAGCTTTTCATTATTCCTCCGGTCTTAGAGTCGGAAATGGTATAACTTCTTTGATGGAATAATTGTCCGTTAAGAGCATTAGAAACCTATCCACGCCCATGCCCCAGCCGGCGGTCGGAGGTAATCCCACGCGAAGTGCCTCAAGAAAATTCTTATCAAACCACTGCCCTTCTTCCCAACCTTCCTCGCGCATCTTCATTTGTTCTTCCAAGCGCTCCTGCTGATCGATTGGGTCGTTTAACTCATTGTATGCTTTTGTTAATTCGATCCCCCCTCCGCAAACAAGTTGAAAAACAGCCACTTTGCTCGGGTCGTCACTCTTCTTCTTTGCCAGTGGTATAAGTTCAGCAGGATAGTCGGTAACAAAAATTGGATCCCAAATCTTGGGCCTTGAAACTTTCTTATAAAGTTCATCAACTAGCTTTGCCCAATTCATCACGCCTTCCATTTCAATCTGGACATTTTTGTTAGCAATCTCAGCTTTGAGCGTGTCGAAATCCTTCGCCTGATCGATATCGATTTCGCTGTCCCTAAGAATCAGATCGCGCATGGTGATCCTCGGAAATGGCGCTTCAAATTTTATCGCCTTACCTTGATACTCCAATTCTTTTTTTCCTTTAATATGTTCAACTGTCGCGGGTACCAACTTCTCCGTAAAATCCATCAAGAAATTATAATCTTTATACGCCCAATAAAATTCGAAGATAGTGAATTCAGGATTGTGCATATGGGATAGTCCTTCATTTCTGAAAGCACGCCCTATCTCATATACCTTCTCAAATCCGCCAACCACTAATCTCTTTAGATAAAGTTCTGGTGCAATACGAAGGTAAAAATCATGTTCGAGAATGTTGTAATGCGTAACAAAAGGTCTGGCCGACGCACCCCCGGGAATGGGCTGCAAAATCGGCGTTTCGAGCTCGACAAACCCTTCATCCTCCATAAAGCGTCTCAAAAATGAGATTGTCTTGGCTCTGATATTTAGAGTTTCTTTAGCTTTTTCATTTACCACGAGGTCAAGAAATCTTCTTCGAAATCGAAGTTCTATGTCTTTAACCCCGTACCAAGATGCGGGGAGCGGTTCGATTGATTTAGAAATAAGCGAGAAGTCATGAACCAAAATGGTTACTTCTCCCATTTTTGTTATAAATACTTCACCCTCCACAGAGATAAAATCGCCAGTATCGATAAGTTCTAGGTCGGCATATTTTTCACCCAGATTGTCGGATTTGAAATAGACCTGAATCTTTCCGCTTTCGTCAGTAATATCTGCAAATGTAGATTTCCCGTGACTTCGAAGAGAAACAACACGTCCGGCAGTAGAAGTGGTTTTACCCTCCATCCCTCGCGCTTGTTCGACCGTTGAATCCTTTTTGATTTCCGACGGATACGGATCAACGTTTTTTTCGCGCCACTTATTTAGATGGTCGATTTTTATTTGTTCTTCATTGACGTTTTCTTCCATATATACTCCTGAATAAAGGATATCATTTTTTAAGGCAAAATAAACCCTTTAGTGCCCGGTATAAGAAAGATCGTCGGAACATTTAAAGTGGTTTTAGAAAATTATTTTTTGGTCTTGGCCTTTCGATATGCGCTGATAATTTTACTGTATTCTTCGGCGCTCGGACGGATCTTTCTTTTCTGCGTTTTATAATCTACTTCAATTAGCCCAAAACGAGGCCAAAAACCTTTGTCCCACTCAAAATTGTCAATCAGAGACCAATGTAAATAACCCCTCACGTCAACCCCTTCGTTAATCGCCTTGGCGATGGATTTGACCGTTTCGGTCAGGAACCAAGCTCTATTTTTGTCCAGTGCATCAGCGAGACCGTTTTCGGTAATGATAATTGGTTTTTTGTATTTCTGAAGGTCGCGAAGAACGTGATAAATTCCTTGCGGATAAAGGTCCCAGCCCAAATCTGAAGTCCTGGCATTTCGATTTTTATTAAACCACCCCTCAATTCTATTTCGAAAATAATAATTTAGCCCTATAAAGTCCTGGTATTTAGAAACCTTTTGTAAGAAGTAATCATTCCAGTATTTATCCGCAATTTTCTTTAGAGTTTTGTTTGTAAATGTCGGCTTGCCTACTTCGAAATAAGTATTATTCTTGGCGATACCGACTTCCGCTTCGGGATTAACTTTCTTAATCAAAATATAACTGCCGATATGAGCCAAGATTAAGTTTTGTGTAACTTTATAAAAATTAAGAAAGCCCTTTTTCTGAGGAGGCCACACTCCCCGAAAATATGAATTCATCGAGTATATTTCCGGTTCATTTAAAGTCACAAAATATTTCACTTCACCCTTGAGCTCAAAGGCCATTCGTTTCACAAAACGCAAAAAATATTTGACGTTTTTACCCTCCCTAAACCCTCCCTTTTGCGCAAACCAAATCGGCAATGTCCAATGCCAAAGAGTCACAATCGGTTCTATTTTGTATGTCCTAAGCACCCTGATAATTTTTTTGTAATGATCGATTGCATTCTTATCAAACTTGCCTTTTTCGGGTTCAATTCGCGACCACTCAATCGAAAATCTATACGCATTTAGACCAATCTTATTGGCCAGATAAAAATCACTATCAAAATTTTCTGCGTGACAACAAGCAAGACCACTAATATAATTACTGGGTTTTTGCGCCTCTTTTGAAAATTTATCCAGGAAGAAACCCATTTTCTTGGCGTTTTCAGCCATCAAAATAGCATTCTTATTTTCAAAAGAAGTCCAATTATTTTTGTTGCTTCCTTCGACTTGATGAGCCGAAGTGCTCGCCCCCCAGAGAAAGTTTTCCGGGAATCGGTCAAATATCATTTTTAGCACGTTCCTTTCTACTGCCTATGGTTCCAATCTTTTCACGCCACGGTACAGATATGTAACTTCGCGGACATTATTGATGTCAAACAATTTCATTAACATTCTGGTCGGGCCCAGGCCGAAACCTCCGTGAGGCGGGCAACCAAACTTGAAAAATTTCAGATAATACTTTAAAGATTCTGGGGTTAATCCTTTCTCTTTTGCTTGAGCTACTAATATATCATAACGGTGCTCTCTTTGTGCACCAGTCGTAATTTCCAGACCATTCCACAATAGATCAAAACTTTTGGTTAAAGTCGCATCATCTTCTTTCCTCATATGGTAGAATGGTCGGACATTAACGGGATATTCGGTAACAAACAAAAATTCATGTCCGGTTTTTACCTTCATATATTCACAAAGCTTTACTTCCTCGTCCGGACTGAGATCGCCCTCTCTCTCATTTTGTACGTTGAGTTTGGCAAGTATTTTTTTTGCTTCTTGCATTGTTATTTGAGGAAATGGCAATTTGGGAATAATGACCTCCCTTTTGTAGAGCTTCTTAATCTCGCTGCCAAACCCTGTCTTCACCGCAGTCAAAGCACTCTGTATAGCTTTTGATTCTTCTTCCATAACGTCCTCATGCGATTCGATAAAGGATATTTCAGCATCATATCCCGTAAATTCTGTGTCGTGGCGGGAAGTGAATGACGGATTGGCCCTGAAAACCGGGCCTACTTCAAAGACCCTGTCAAAACCAGCTGCCATTGCCATCTGTTTGTAGAATTGTGGAGATTGAGCAAGATAGGCTGTTTGACCGAAATATTTTACCTCAAAAAGCTCAGCGCCGGATTCGCTTGGTGTAGACATAAATTTAGGAGAATGGATTTCAATGTAACCATTCTTAGTCCAATACTCTCTAAAGGCGCTCTCCATCTCCGTCCATACTTTAAAAATTAAGGCCTTCTCCGGTTTCCGTAGATCTAGCCACCGCCAGTCTAAACGCTGCTGAATGTTTGTCTCTTCCTGACCCTTCTCTGCCACTGGAATAGGCAACTCTTCAATCGGGGTTGATAAAATCTCAATCTTGTTCACCTGAATTTCAAAACCACCAGGCGCCTGTTCTTCTTCCTTCACGACACCGACCACTTCTACGACAGATTCTAATTTTAGACCTGAAGCTACCTTCAGTAGATCCGCTTTTTCCATAACAACAATTTGAACAATCCCGGAGATATCCCGAATCATCAAAAACTTGATCTTACCTTGATCGCGAATTGCCTCAATAAAACCAGAGGTTTTTACTTCTTCGCCGATTAGCTTTGTCGCCTGACCAACTAATACTCTTTCCATTTTTGCTCCTAGCTTAAATATATCAGTTTTTAAAAAATCGCCGCTGTATCGCCTAATAAGAAATTAAGCAACATAAGGGCGATTTCTCGCGGTACCACCTTATTATTATACTTCGGGCACTCCGGATCTTTTCGACGCACCCTTTGTTCTATTACGGGAACTTCCCGGATGGTTCTAGTTGCCATTTGGCTTTCTTCCACCAGCTCAGCCGTGTTGACGGCTTCAATGCTATTACGGTTATCAATGCTATCAATATCCTAAATATTAGTCAATATGCAACTTCTCCGCCAACAGCTTAGCTTCACTATTGGCATATATCTTGCCCGGCCAAAGTTTAAGACCGTCGCCATCCAAACGTGGCATTACATGAAGATGGAAATGCTCAACAACCTGTCCAGCAGCTTTTTTGGTGTTAACCCCGATATTGAATCCCTGTCCCAATCCCGTTTCTAAAACCTTTTTGCCCACCTTTTTTGCCACAACCATAACTTTACAAACGAATTTATCCGGGGTTTCCGCCATGTCGATATAGTGCTCCTTCGGAATGATCAAAACATGGCCTGGATTAACCGGATTAACGTCTAAAAACGCCAATACATCTTTATCTTCATAAATAATATGCGCCGGTATTTCTCCTCGAACGATTTTACAAAAGACACAGTCTTTTTCTGTCATTATTACAGTTCCTCTGCTATTTGGTCGTTGATCAAAGCGCGTTGCTGCCACAAATAATTAAGTACCGCATCGGCTTCGGCTTTTGTAGGAATATATCCTTTTTTGAGTAAAAATGTTCCATTTTTTTGCTTATATATTCCATGCTCCGGCCGATTCAAAATAAAGTTCTCAACTTCCCAGATCCAGACAAGCTTATTTTGGAGATTGTCTTCGGCATCAATTGAAAGAATATAATAGTCCATCTGTCTGCCTTGCTCATATCTGTTTCCGGGATATCCATAAATAAAATCACGGGCCGCAAATTGAGGAACAATGTTTGTTTGGGTGCTTAAGTGGGCATCTCGAGGGATCTCCTTTCCCAGTTCTTTAATGTCCCCTAGAGCACTCGGCACCTTATAAAATCCGGGTTCCATTAATCGTTCAAATACTGTTCGGTCATTTTGCGAAACCACGAATGAACATATCAAGGCGAACAGCGCCAGAAAAATAACAGTGCTGTCCTTCTTGAAATATTTCCCAAAAACAAAGTTTATATTGTAAATCCCATAAATTGTAGCAATCGCTAGAATCGGTGCGGTAGAGGCGCCATAATGGAATCCTTGCCAACGATAAATACTGTCGTTCCACATCACTTCGCCCATAGTCGGAATCGCCATAAATAACGCCGCCGGAGATAGAAGCGGCAAGAAACCAAACGAGCTCAAAAACGCCCAAACCGTATTGGCTTTAAAAGGATGATTATACATTGCGTAAAGGGCATGAAGCGGATTTGTAATTAAGCTCATCAAGGCCGCCTTTGGCGTTGCTCCAAGAACCGAATATTCAAAATATATAAATCCAGCGGCGGCAAGCTTCGGGATAATCACGGCTGTCGCAATATAGAACCAGGCACCGCCTATGAGCAACGTCGCCAGACCGATCAGCCATTTTCTCTTAAATATAATTAAATATAGACCCAGAAACACAACTAAAATTGAAACATCTTCCTTAACTGCCAAAAGTGGAATCAAACTGATGAAATACCATTTCCAATTTTTCCTTAGCATGAGGTAAAATGTCGTGAAGAAAAAGGCGGGCATCAGCGATATCTCGTGAAAATCAAAATCGATCGCCTTTTGAATGCCAACAAAAAACAAATAAGCCCCAACGACCAGAACCGCAGCAATTTTATTTTTCAATATGTCGCGCGCGATAAGATAAAGTGGAATCCCTCCAAGGCAGACCATAAGCGCTTGGATTACAACAATCGTTTCCGCTTTCGGATATAACCAAAGTGGGAAACTAAATGGAACGAGAATCGGATGAAAATGATCACCCCAAAGATTTTCTATTGCTCTGACGGTATTTTCGGAAAAATCAAGATGAGAAAATTTATACATCGCCTGCGTAAAGATCCCGAGGTCATAGGCGTTTGACTCTAGTTTCATATGTTTCATGACTGAGTAAAACGCAAACGCCAAGAAGAAAAATATCAGGGTTCCAAGTAGAAAATATTTTGGTCTTTTGATTTTTTCTTCTATCTTTTCAAAAAGAGTGAAGGACAGGATATATGTCAGGACAAAAGAAATATAAGCAAAAAATATAAAACTACCGCCCGTAATACTCCTTAATTTCAGACAAACAAAAGCACCGAAAAAAATAAGAGCAAATGGGATGATTCGCTCTTCAATTTTTTTTCGATAACGAACTCCGAGAAAAATAAAAAGTGCTATAAATACAGCTAAAAATAAAATCAGAAAATTCCTGGAGCTACCGAGAAGATCTTCTTTGATAAAGTCATTGATTTCGTTATTGCGAAAAATAATAAAAAAGGCAAAAGTGCCAGAGAGAAAGCCAAATGACACAATAACCGGCCAAAAATACTGCGCTAAGGCGTCATTTATTTTTTTATACAGCTCTTTCATATTGTTATCTTAACCTTAAAAACTGATATTTTCAATGATTCGGGCGCCTCCGTCATCTGCCTCCGCCATTGGCGGATGGCAGTGACCTCGGCGCCCGGGATCACACGTCCTACCTTCGTTTGCGTCAGTCGCCCTTGCTGGCCTTCCCAGCCTTTGCCTGCTTCTGGAAGCGCAGGCCGGCAACGGTCACGCCAAGCTTGGCGAATGGCCGGTCGGAATAGCCCGGCAGGTTGTCGCAAAGCAGCCCGTGGATGACTTTATGCTTCTCAGTGCCACCCTTCTCCCATTCCTCGACGAGCCAGTCCTTGACGCTTTGGCCGGCTTGCGCGCCCGGAAGTCCAAGTGCGCGTGCATCGGCCAGCCAGCATATCCTCGTCTGCTTGGCTTGTAGTGCTAGCGTGGGGAGCGTTCGCGACACTGGCTCATCGCCATCATCTTCGTCCGGAGCATCATCGGCGATATCCCGTGCCGCCTCATCTTGCAGCTCCTGCTCCTCTTGCCTGCGGCTTTCATCCACATCCCTCTGGCTTATGGGCCACACAGCGACCGGCTCCTCGTTCTCGCTCACCTCACGAGGCGCTCTCGCCGGAGCGCTTTTGCTTCTGACGGTTCGCGATACGGACACCGGTTCGTAGTCGAGCGGTCCAGCGATTCGGCTGGAATGAACGCTCCGATCAACGGCCTGGCCTTCTTGCTCGGGTTCCCACGCCACACAAATAGGGCCACACTGCTCAACCCCGAGCTCTTTGCCACGCCGGGCACACCAGAAGCGAGCCATGTTCTGCGGATACACCCGGTGGTGCACACATCGCAGACCGCAGTCCTTACTACACTTCGTCGGCATCACCTTCCTCTGGAGTGGACGGCAGAGTACTAGTTCGCCCTCCGGACATCCGAGGTGACAGCGGTAAGCGCCACTATTTTTTGCCATACGCCTCACCTCTTCAGGCCGGCGAATTGATGTAAAACAACAAAGAAGCACAAGCTCCCTTGTCGAAAAAAGAGTACTAATTTACGACAAACCTGTCAATTTTATTTATTTCTTGAAAAACGAATGAAGCCCGAGCAGGGAACAATCTCGATCCCCTTTTTCTCTAGTTCATCCATTATGATATTAAGACCGAGTGAATCAGACGCAATATGGCCGGCTATTACGATATTGATATAATGCTTGATCGCTTCGTTTCGATCTTCATCGCCGATATGCATAGCGATTTCTGTGCCGATTCCATAATGGCTCATCCGCTCGTAAATTTTCTCTGAGCCCTTGCCGGAAGTGCCTCCGGTCATACCGGAAACGACGACCTTGCCACAGCGATTTTTCTCGCTTCCTGAAAAAAGCACCGGCCCGGCACCCAACTCGACGGCCTTCTTATATTCAGGAATTTCTTTGAGAGCATCAACGATCTCTCCAACTTTTCTCGGCTTTTTCTTTTCAATCAATTTATTAACAAAATTCCAGACGCAATTATCAGCGGGAGTGTGAATATTCATTATTGGAATACCGATTAACTGTGCCGACATCACTGCCTTGTAATGATTTACGGGAGCCAGTTTCCTCGAAACATCTTCGAGTTGTTCGCGCACGATTCCTTCGGCAATATTTTCCGGCATACCGGCACTGGCCAAAACAGAAGTTTGTAGATCCATCACTTCGTGCAGATCAGCAAGCGCTCTCCCCTCTGGATGATGAGCAATAATGAGATCAATCTTCTTGCCCATTCGCTCTAGCTCCTTCGCCAGTAATACCTCATCGGTGTCTATATCTACGCCGACGAGCACTCTCTTGACTGCTCTGCCCTTTTCGCCATAGAGAAACTTTGAGTCAGAATATGGGTTTTCAAACTTTTCCCTGTCATATTCAGCCTGTTTTTTCTTTGGCAACTCACTAAATTCCTTCTTGTTTTCCTTGAGCAGGCTTTTTATTTCCTGCTCGCCCCTCGGATCATTCTTGATTCCGATTCGTACAGCCAGGTCAAAAATCTCTTGAGTGTTCATATTTTTCCTTTAGATTTAAAAAACATCGAAGCTAGAATAAAAACAATCACGATCATGTCAAGCGTAATCTTAAGCGTGAATTGACTCTCTTTAATAAAAAGCGTTGCAATAATTAAAACAATGCTGACACCTAAAAATATATTTTTCATATTAATTTAATTATTTATTACTTTATCAATCAGGCCATATTCACTCGCTTCTTTTGCGGTCATAAACCTGTCGCGTTCAGTATCAGTTTCAACCTGTTTTTTACTTTTGCCAGTACTTTTACTTAAAATCTCATTGAGACGATCTTTTATTTTGATGATCTCTTCAGCATGAATTTGAATGTCTGTCGCTTGACCCTCGACACCGCCCAAGGGCTGGTGAATCATAATCCTCGAATTTGGTAAAGCAAATCGTTTACCCTTAGCACCACCCGCAAGAAGCACAGCCGCGCCCGATGCGGCCTGACCAACGCAAACAGTCGATACATCACTTTTGATATGATTCATAGTATCTAGCACAGCCAGAGTAGCTGTAACCGAACCCCCGGGAGAATTTATATAGAACTTGATATCCTCTTTTTCTGACTCACTTTGTAAAAATAGGAGTTGCGCAATAACCAGATTTGCCACGTCATCATCGATCACGCCACCCAAGAAAATGATCCTTTCCTTGAGCAGTCTAGAATAGATATCGTAGGCTCTCTCGCCAAATTGGCTTTTTTCTATAACAGTCGGAATTAAATAACTCATTTTTCCTTTCTTGAAGACTAATTGAATCACTTTTACTCCTGATAGTCAAGAAAATAATGGTAAAACGAGTGAGGGCCCTCCGACGAACGGAGGGCCCTGCAAAGAGTCTTGTGAGCGAGGTGGGTCTGTGACCCTATCGAGCCTTACTGAGGCCTGGTCCCTATCCTGCCGAAGCAGGTCAGCTCCCGTTCTCAGATGTGACTGCTCTCACTCACAAGAGAGTAATATTAGCATAATTTTATAAAATTGTCAATACCTTATATAATGTAAGCATGCATCATGATACAAAATTCAGATTTCAGCTCATTATTTACGCCGTCTTTTTTATAGTTTGCACGATTGTATTGCCAAAAATATTTCAGACGCCCGATATCCAAAACG
>Ga0172375_10005616_pt1 | contig 18008 bp, 15 predicted proteins | sample LakKiv1m_FD_114537 | JGI IMG/M metagenome (GOLD analysis project Ga0172375, IMG submission 114537) | Freshwater microbial communities from Kabuno Bay, South-Kivu, Congo - kab_092012_11.1m | ecosystem: Environmental > Aquatic > Freshwater > Lake | place: Democratic Republic of the Congo...
ACCGTGAACTGCGGAAAACTTTCGTTGACGTCGGGCGGAAGCACCTTGAGCCCCATCCGTTTGGCCTCGTCGATGTACAAAACGATCTTGTCCGTATTGTCTTTTTCCGAAGTCAGAAGTGCGGTCATAAACTCGACCGTGAAATTGGCTTTTAAATAAGCCGTTCGATACGAAATCATCGCATAGGCAGCCGAGTGACTTTTATTGAACCCGTATCCGGCAAAATATTCGATGAGATTAAAAACCTTCTCGGCGATGCGGCCGTCGACGCCTTTTTGCGTAGCCCCTTTCAAGAAGTCGGCTCGCACCTCCTGCATAACGTCTTCTTTCTTCTTCGAAATGGCTCGACGGAGAAGATCGGCTTTGCCGAGTGAAAACCCGGCGAGCACGTTCACGATTTTCATGACCTGCTCTTGGAACACGATAACGCCGTAGGTGTCTTTCAGGATCGGCTCGAGCCACGGATGGTCATACACGATCGGGATCGAGCCATGTTTTCTTTTGATGAATTCGTCGACCATGCCCGAACCGATCGGGCCCGGCCGATAGAGCGCCAGGATGGCGATGAGATCTTCGAATTTGTCGGGGCGCAGCTTCTTGAGGATGTCCCGCATCCCCGAAGATTCAAGCTGGAACACGCCGACGGACTGCGCTTTGCACAGCAACTCAAACGTCTTCCGGTCGTTGAGCGGGACTTCGGACCAGCGGATCTCTTTTTTTTTCGTGCGCTTGATGATCTTGACGGCGTCCTCGATGACCGTAAGCGTCCGCAAACCCAGAAAGTCCATCTTGAGAAGGCCGATTTTTTCGAGCGATTCCATCGAAAACATCGTCGAAATCTGGCCGTCGCTCGTCTTAAACAGGGGCACGTGCTCGCGCAAAGGATTCTTGCTGATCACCACGCCCGCCGCGTGCGTCGAGGCGTGACGCGTCATCCCCTCGAGGACGCGAGACATGTCGATGAGCTGCGTGATCCGCGGGTCCGATTTGTAGAGATTGGCGAGTTCGGGTTCCCGCTCGAGCGCGGTATCGATCGTGATGTCGAGTTCGGTCGGAACGAGTTTCGCGATCTTATCGACCTCCGAGTACGTCATGCTCATGACGCGCCCGACGTCGCGGATGACGGCCTTCGCCATCATCGTTCCGAACGTGATGATCTGCGCGACGTTGTCCTTGGAATACTTCTCCGTGACGTATTGAATCACCTCGTCGCGCCGTTCATAGCAGAAATCGATATCGATATCCGGCATCGTGACGCGCTCGGGATTCAAAAAACGTTCGAACAGCAAATCATACGGAAGCGGGTCGAGGTCCGTGATCCCCAGGGCGTAGCTGACCACGCTGCCGGCCGCCGATCCTCTTCCCGGACCGACGGGAATCCCGTTTTTCTTCGCAAAATGGACGAAATCCCACACGATGAGAAAGTAGCTCGTGTAGCCGCTGTTTTGAATGACGGAGAGTTCGTGCAGCGCGCGTTTTTCGATCGCTTCGGTGAGCGGCTTGTAACGTTCCCGCAACCCTTGGAACGTCAGATCCTTCAGCATCTCGATCTGGCTTCGTCCGTCGGGCGGAACAAATTCGGGCACGTGGGTTTTCGTGAAATCGAATTCGACTTTACAACGGTCGGCGATCTTGACGGTGTTTTCGAGAGCCTCGGGGATATCCTTGAAGAGCTCTTTCATCTCTTCGGCGCTTTTGAAATAATATTCTTCGGTGCTGATTTTCATGCGATGCGGATCGTCCAGCGTCGTTTGCGACTGCAAACACATCAGCACTTCGTGAGCCCGTGCATATTCGCGCTTGAGATAATGAACGTCGTTGGCGGCGACCGGCCCGATCCCGAGTTCCTTTCCGATTTCGAGCATCTGCGCATTCACCCGCTCCTGCTCCGGTAGTCCCGCGCGGACGAGCTCGAGATAAAAATTGCCTTGGCCGAAAATCTCGAGATACTCCTTCGCGGCCTGGCGGGCCTTCTCCCCTTGTTGTAAATTCAGGAGGTGCGGCACTTCCGCGCGAAGGCCGCCGGAAAGCGCGATGAGCCCTTTTGAAAATTTCTTGAGCATTTCCTTGTCCACGCGCGGGCGGTAATAAAACCCTTCCAGAAAGCCAATACTGACCAACTCGATCAGATTGCGGAAACCCGTCTGGTCCATGCACAAGAGAACCAGCGGGTAGGATGCACCCTGAAGACCGTGGGTGGCGCGTTCAAAGCGGCTCTCCGGAGCCACGTACACTTCCGAGCCGATGATCGGTTTCACGCCGCTTTTCCGGCAGGCGTTATAAAATTCGATGGCGCCGAAAAGATTGCCGTTGTCGGTCATGGCGACGGCCGGCATGCCGAACTCTTTGGCGGCCGCCGCGAGCGGCTCGATGTGACAAACCGAGTCCAAGAGGCTGTATTTCGTATGAACGTGAAGATGGACAAATGAAGAACTCATGGCGTTTGATTATAGCGCAATCGGACCGCGTCCCAAAAGAGCAATTCCGTCTTTTGGGTACCCGGCCCGGTGGGTTATAATACGCGCATGAAAAAAGCTCCGGTCTTCGTCGCGCTCGGACTTGCGGCGATCACGCTTTCGGTGTTCCTGCCCGTTATCCGTTTTGATTTCGTCAACTGGGACGACGAGCATTACGTTTCCCGCAACGTCGACATCCTCTCGCTGCGACCCGACCATTTGAAAGCGCTTGTCAGCAAGCCCTTCGTCGGGCATTGGGCGCCCGTCCCGATGCTCACCTACGCCGTCGAACGCGCCTTTTATCACAATTCGGCGTCGGGCTTCCATGCGACCAATCTCCTTCTGCACTTGGTCAACGTACTTCTTTTGTTCTGGCTTCTTCGCCGGCTGACCGGAAGCGATTGGGCGGCGGGAATCTCCGCGCTTGTCTTTGCGATCCATCCGGCCCAGGTCGAATCCGTGGCCTGGATCTCCGAGAGAAAAAATCTTCTGTTCGCTCTTTTTCTTTTTGCCTCGTTCGGTCTTTTTTGGAGCCGCCGGAAACCCACCGCCGCACGCAACGCTCTGATCGTCCTTTTGTGGGCACTTGCCGCCGGGTCCAAAACGTTGGCCGTCGTCATTCCGTTCGTCGTTCTTCTCGGCAACCGGTTCGACGACGATCGAATCAGGCGCGATTCAAAAACCCTGCGCGCGTTCGCCGCGCTCGTGATCATGGGCCTGGGGGCCGAAGCTTTGTTTGTTTACCGCCATGTGTTCATTCTGCTTCTTTCGGGGCCTATGGGAAACCCCCTCGTTCAGGGCTTCATGTCGTTCGGACGCTACCTCAGTATGCTCGTTGCCCCGTATCATCTGAGGCTTTTTTATTTCGACGGCGTTCGGGACATCGCCCTCAATGAACTCCGGATCGTTCCTCTCGCCGTGGGGCTGACCTCGGTTTTCTTTTTTGCCTGGCTTTTTTTGAAAAAGAAGGCGGCGGGTTTTTGGCTGGGCTGGATCCTTCTTTTTCTTGTTCCGGTATCGGGGTTCTTTTTGGTTCCCGAGAACAACCGGCATCTTTACCTTCCCCTGGCCGCGGCCGGCCCCTTGGCGCTCACGCTAGCCGGTCAACGGTTTCGAAAAAGCGCGGGAGTGCTGCTGCTGGTCGCCTGCGCATCCTGGATCATCCCCGCAAGAGCCGAAATTAACCGCTGGAAAAACTCGGAGGCTCTTTGGGAAAGCGTCTTAAAACAAGACCCGACCAGTCATATCGCCCTCATGCAGCTTGCCGATTATTATCGGCTTCGGAACGACCGCCAACACTTTGATCAAGTTTATGCGCGCTCGGTGGCGCTGTATCCGAAAGATTGGGAAATTTACTCGGATGCCGTAACGTACTACATGGAAAATGGATACCCCAAGGAAGCGCAGGCGACGGCCGATGCGGCCCAGCGGGCGCTTGGGTTGACTCCGGAGGTGTGGAACATCCGGGCGATCGCCGCTCACGCGGTTCGCGATCCCATCGGCGTGTTGAAAAATTTAGAAAAAGCCGCCGAAGGCGGCATTCGCAACCCGTCGGTCTATCTGAATCTCACGAGCATTTATCTGAGTCAAAACGATACGGCGCGCGCCGCGGCCGTCGTTGAAAAATTCTCGAAGGTTGATCCGGAATCGCCGGATATTTTCTTTATAAAGGGGTTGATCGCGGAAAAAACAAAAATGCCCGGCTTGGCGGCCGAGCATTATCAGAAGGCGATTGATCACGGGTGCATCAACCCGAACGCGTATTGTCGGCTGGGTATCCTTCGCCTCGCGCAAAGAAATCCGCGAGCTGCCCGACTTCTTTTTGAGAAGGCCTTGCGTCTCCAACCCGATCTGGCTCCCGCGCGCAGAGGCCTCGAACTGGCGAAGACTAAATAATCATTCCCACTCGATCGTGGCAGGAGGCTTGGAGCTCACGTCGTATACGACACGGTTGACGCCTTTGACTTCGTTGATGATCCGGTTCGAAGCCTTGCCGAGAACCTCTTTCGGAAATTCAAACCAATCCGCCGTCATCCCGTCCACCGATGTCACCGCACGAAGCGCGATCACATTGTCGTAGGTCCGCTCATCTCCCATAACGCCGACGCTTTTGACCGGCAACAACACCGCAAAGGCCTGCCAAATTTTGTTGTAAAGGCCGGCGGCTCGGATTTCCTCGATAAAGCGCGAGTCCGCTTCGCGCAGAATGTCACAGCGATCCTTGGTGATCTCGCCGAGAATGCGCACGGCCAACCCCGGACCCGGGAACGGATGCCGGTCCACGATTTCTTTCGGCAGCCCGAGCTTACGCCCGAGGGTTCGCGTCTCGTCTTTGAAAAGCTCGCGAAGAGGCTCAATGAGCTTCAATTTCATTTTTTCGGGCAATCCACCCACGTTATGGTGGGATTTGATCACGGCCGTCGGCCCCCCAAACGCCGAGCGGCTCTCGATCACGTCCGGATACAGCGTTCCCTGCCCGAGAAAAGCCACGTTTTTAATCCGACGGGCCTCCCGCTCGAAAGCATAGATGAATTCGTGTCCGATGATTTTTCTTTTTCTTTCGGGATCCGTCACGCCTTGTAATTTTTTGAGAAAGATTTTTTCGGCGTTCACGACGTGCAGATTGATGTGAAACCCTTTCGCAAAGGTCTTCCGAACTTGGGCCTCCTCGTCCTTGCGAAGGAGTCCGTTATTGACAAAAATACACACGAGCTTGTCGCCGAGCGCCTTTGAAAGCAACACGGCCGCCACCGACGAATCCACCCCACCCGAAAGTCCGAGCACGACGCGTTTGTCGCCGACCTGCTTCTTGACGCGCGCGCAGGTTTCGCGGATGAAATTTTCCATCGTCCAGCTCTTATCGAACGAACAGATTTCAAAAAGAAAGTTTTGGATGATCCGGGCGCCGTATTCGCTATGAACGACCTCCGGGTGAAATTGCACGCCGTAAATCTGACGGGCGAGGTTTTCAAAAGCCGCGGTTTTGGTGTTGGCTGTTTTCGCAGTCGTCACAAATCCGCCGGGCACGCGAGAAATAGTGTCGCCGTGACTCATCCAGCAGACGGATTTGGCCGGAACCCCTTCAAACAGTTTTCCGCTTTTCTTGGAAAGGTTGAGCAATGCTCGGCCGTATTCGCGTTCTTGGGCACGGCACACCTCGCCGCCGAGAACATCGGTGATCGCCTGCATCCCGTAGCAGATTCCGAGCACGGGCACGCCGAGCGTCAGGAACTCCGGATTGAGCTTGGGCGCATTCTTCTGATAAACGCTGGCCGGACCCCCGGAAAGAATGATCCCTTTCACGTTCTTCGATCGAATCTCGTCCAAGGAAATCCAAGGGGGGACGATCTCGCAGTAAACCTTTCCCTCGCGGACACGACGCGCGATGAGCTGGTTGTATTGAGATCCGTAATCAATAATCAGAAGCGTTTGCATAGAGTTCTTCCCTTTTCATGCTGCGCTTTACGGGGTCAAAACTTTTCCGGTGGATCCGGCAAGGCCCGATTCGGCGAAGCGCATTCAAGTGTTCGGCTGTCCCATACCCCTTATGATTTTTGAAACCGTATGCCGGATAGATCTCGTCGTAATAATCCATCATGCGATCGCGCGTGACTTTCGCCACGATCGAGGCGCACGCGATGGAAAGCGACTTCGCGTCGCCGTCCACGACGGGAAACGCTTTTCCCGGCATTTCCGGAGCCGCATTTCCGTCCACGAGGATCGCTTCCGGGACCACCTTGAGCCTGCGCACCGCTTCCGCGAGCGCCGTCAGCGATGCCTGATAAATATTCATACGGTCAATCGCGTCGTTGTCGATGACGCTTATTCCGACCAACGCCTTGCTCAAAACCTCTTCGTAGGCCGCTTCCCGCGCTTTTGCGGATAGACATTTCGAATCATCGATCCGGCACGTAAAAGAAAAATCCCTGACGATGACGGCTGCGGCGACGACCGGACCCGCTAGGGGGCCCCGTCCCGCCTCATCCACTCCCGCCAGGGATTTGAAACCCTGATTCAGGAAGTCCGAATCATGCTGAAGGAGCTGCTGAAGCCTCTTCTCGCTTTCGTTCTTCTTCAATCCGGCCCTTCTTGCCCGTAGATTTTCTCAAATAATAAAGCTTCGCCCGACGCACTTTGCCGGTACGGACGATTTCGATCTTCTGAACCGTAGGCGAATGAATCGGAAACGTACGCTCCACTCCCTCTCCGAACGAGATCCGGCGCACGGTGAAATTCTCGCGAATTCCGGAACCGCGCTTGCGGATCACGATTCCCTCGAAAAGCTGAGAACGGGTCTTATCGCCTTCTTCGACTTTGACGGAAATCCGCACGGTATCGCCGACGTTGAACTGCGTCACGTGCTTCTTGAGCTGCTCGGCCTCCACGGCCTTGATTAACGGATGCATCGAAAAAACTCCTCTTAACTAATCACGCGCTTTTTGGCGCGGGCCCTTTGGGCCACCTTCGAACCCGAGCGTCCGGTGCGGCGCACCTTTGCCTTCCGCACTTCCTTGCGAACGCCAATGTCTTTCTTCAAAAGGTCGGGACGCCGTTCGAGCGTCTTCCGACGCGCCTCCCCGGTACGCCAGGCCTCTATCTTTTGATGATCTCCGGATAAGAGAACAGGGGGTACTTTCATCCCGCGGTATTCGGCGGGTCGCGTATATTGCGGGTATTCTAACAGATTTGCGCTGAAAGATTCAAATTCCTTCGAAGCCTCGCATCCGAGGACTCCCCTGACCTGCCGAATGACCGTATCCATCAACACCATCGCGGGCAGCTCCCCACCGGTCAATACATAGTCGCCGATCGAGATTTCATCGGTGACCAACCGGTCCAAAACCCGCTGGTCGACTCCTTCGTAATGCCCGCACAAGATGACGATTTCGGGAAACCGGGCAAACTCCCGGGCCGTTTGCTGATCCAGCGTGCGACCCTGCGGCGTCATATAAATAAAACGATGCCGACTTTTCGATTTGTGCCCCCGCCCGCCCCCGAACAAGGCATCCACTGCCTCAAAAATGGGCTCGGGCTTCATCAGCATGCCGGGTCCGCCTCCAAACGGGCGGTCATCGCAGGTGCGATGCCGGTCATGTGTCCACTGTCTCAAATCATGGATTTGAATCGAAACGAGACCTTTTTCGATCGCGCGCTTCATCATGGAATGCGACAGAAACGACGAGAACGCGTCCGGAAAAAGGGTCAGGACGTGAACGTTCAACCTTAGAATTTGACGCCGGCCTTTCTCAAGATCGTCCGCACGGTATCCGACGGCTTGGCGCCCATCTTGATCCAATGCTCGACGCGATCGTTCTTGAGTTTCGTGTCCGCCGGTTCTTTCGAGGGATCCCAATAACCGACTTCCTCGAGAAAACGGCCGTCGCGCGGCCACTTCGAGTCGGTCACGACGATCCGGTGCTTAATCTTCTTCTTCGTACCGGTACTTTTCAAACGAATCACAACTGCCATATTCACTGCTCCTGTTTAACGTATGTCTTTCTCGCGCCGGATGTTCGCGCCCACAGACTGAAGCTTGGCGACGAGATTTTCATAACCGCGGTCCAAATGGTACACACGCGACACTTCTGTTACGCCTTCGGCGACAAGACCGGCCAGTACCAATCCCGCGCTCGCCCTCAAATCGGACGCCATAACGGGCGCGCCCGACAATTTCTTTTTTCCGCTCACGATCGCACTGTTGCCCTCTAGCATGATCCCCGCGCCCATGCGGTTGAGCTCGCTGACGTGCATGAATCGTTCGGGATAAATTTTTTCGGTAATCACGCTGATCCCCGGGACGACGCACATGAGCGCCATCATCTGCGCCTGAAGATCCGTCGGAAACCCGGGATAAGGCAGCGTCGTCACGGATACGGGTTTGAGAATCCGTTCGCGTCGAACGCGCACGCCCGTCTTTTTTTCCGTGATGATGACGCCGGCTTCTCTCAGCTTGTCGAGAACCGCCCCCATCGTCGAAAGGCTTAAGTTCCGGATCGTCAGATCCCCCTTCGTGATCGCGGCCGCAATGATGTAGGTGCCGGCCTCGATGCGGTCGGGTATGATCGAATACGTCGTACCCGTCAATTTTTTAACCCCTTCGATCTCGATCGACGGCGATCCGAGCCCCTCGATGCGCGCTCCCATTTTCTTGAGAAAGAGTCCGAGATCGACGACTTCGGGTTCGCAGGCCGCATTATCAATGACTGTCCGGCCCTTGGCCAGCGTCGCCGCCATCATAATGTTCGCGGTCCCCAACACACTCGATCCAAAAGCGCCGCCGAGATAAATCCGCGCGCCTTTCAGCTGCTTGACTTTCGCGATCACGTTTCCGTGATCGAGCGTCACCTCGGCGCCGAGCGCGCGAATTCCTTTCAGATGGAGGTCGATCGGGCGCGGCCCGATGACACAACCCCCCGGAAACGAAACCAGCGCTTCACCGAAACGCGCCAAAAGCGGGCCCAAGAAACAGATCGAGCCTCTCATGGTGCTCACGAGCTTGTAAGCGAGCACGGGGTTACGCAGGCCCGACGGATCGACGGAGATGGTGCCGCCTTCATGCGTGACGCGCGCACCGAGCGATTTCAGAATTTTGACCATCGTGAAAACGTCCGCCACCTGCGGAACGTTTTTGATGACCGATTTTTCTTTCGTCAGGCACGTGGCCGCAAGAATCGGAAGAGACGCATTTTTAGCGCCGCTGACTTCCACGACTCCCTCGAGCCTCTTCCCGCCTTCGATGACGATCTTATCCATGCAATTTCAGTCCTTAGCTAACTTTCTGAACTTCTAAAACTCTTTCGACGCCCGCCAAATCCTTAGTAAATGAATGAGAAGAAATCCAATCTTTATTCCGCAGCAAACTCTCGAGTTTCGCCGCCTGTCCGTCGCCGATTTCCATGAGAAGCCAGCCCCCATTTTTAATAAAAAAGGGAGCTTGGTCAAGGATCTCTTTGATCACATCCAACCCGCCGGGACCGCCCGTGAGGGCTATCTTGGGCTCGCGCAACACGTCCGACGGAAGGCTCGAGTAGTCCTCCTCGGGGATATACGGCGGATTCGCAACAACCACGTCCCAACACGGACGGCGAATCCTCATCCCAAGAAACGCCCCGAAACCAAGGCTTTTTACGAGGCGTATCCGCCGCGCGACTTTATGCTTCTCGAAATTCATCTGCGCCACTTTGAGCGCCGCAGCCGATCGATCGAGAGCCGTAATTTTACAGTCGGCCCTCCGCATTGTCAAACTCAGCGCAATGCAGCCGCTTCCCGTCCCAAAATCAAGAATAGAGGGACTTCGCACGGCCTCAATCGCCGATAAGACGCGTTCGACGAGAATCTCGGTCTCGGGCCTGGGCACCAAAACCGAACGGCTCACGCGAATGGAGTACCCGTAAAACTCGGTCTCCCCAAAAACATACGCCAGCGGCTGCCCCTTGACGCGTTTTCGGGCTAACTTCATGACCCGTGCGCGCTGAGCGGCCGTGAGCGTCATCTCTCCGGTCAAGAAAGCCACTCGGTCCGCCCCGGAGACATGCCGGGCGATCGCTTCGGCTTCGGGGAGGGCCGATCGAATCCCGCGCTCTTCGAGAAAATCCGTTAGTTTTTTTAAAAAAGAAAGATTCGCGCGAAACGTGCTCACTGCTTGAGCTGTCTTTCGATCTCCGCCTCGGTCATCGCCTGAACAAACGGGCCGATCTCCCCTTCCATGACCTGCTCGAGATTGTACAGCGTCAGACCGATCCGGTGATCGGTCACCCGGCGATCGGGGTAATTGTACGTTCGAATCTTTTCGCTGCGATCTCCGGAGCCGACTTGTTCTTTGCGCTGTTTGGCGATTTCGGCGTTGCGTTCGCTCGTGATTTTTTCAAAAAGGCGCGAGCGTAAAATTTTCAATCCTTTTTGCTTGTTTTTGAGCTGCGACTTCTCGTCTTGGCAACTGACGACCAAACCCGAGGGAATGTGGGTCAAGCGCACGGCGGAATAAGTCGTGTTGACGCTTTGGCCTCCGGGTCCGCCCGAGCAAAACGTATCGATTCTCAACTCTTCGGGCTTAATTTCCACGTCGACTTCCTCGGCCTCGGGTAAAATCGCGACCGTCACGGCGGACGTGTGGATGCGACCGGAGGCCTCGGTGGCCGGAACACGCTGCACCCGGTGAGTGCCGCTTTCATATTTGAATTTGGAATAGGCCCCTTCGCCCGCTATGGAAGCGATGATTTCTTTCAATCCGCCCGCCTCGTTCGGCGAGCTCGCCAAAACTTCCGTTTTGAATCCGCATTCTCCCGCAAACTTCATGTACATCCTGAACAGATCGCCCGCAAACAGACCCGCTTCGAGCCCACCCGTCCCCGCGCGAATTTCGAGAATGACGTTTTTCTGATCGAGTGGGTCTTCGTCGACCAGCCCCGCCTCGATGTCGTGAACGAGCTTGGCTTGACGCTCTTCGAGGCTCTTGAGCTCACTCTCGGCCATTTCGGCAAGCTCGGGATGCTTGTCTTTTTCGGCAAGCATGTGTTGGAGGTCGGAAAGCTCGGTTTCCGATTTGCGGTACTCGTTAAACAATCGCGCGAATTTCTCGAGCGAACGAAACTCTCTTCCCAGATCCCTGAGACGGACCGGGTCCTGGGTCACCGCCGGATCCTGCAGAGCCGCTTCGACCTCTTTGAATCGATTCAGTTTTTCTTCGGCTTTTTTAAGAAATCTCATCTGCTTGCCTGTTGACGACGGGTCCTGCCGGCTGCGGCACTCGTCGTGCGATTTTCGGTGAAATATCGAGCCGTCGGCTTGCGCGTCTTCACAGTCCAACGTCGCCTATATGTGTACATAAAAAAGGCGGGATCCGAAACCCGCTCCGGATTCCCGCCTTTTTGAAGATCCTACGCTTGAGTTTTCTTCGCGTACCTTTTTTGAAACTTCTCAACGCGGCCCGCGCTGTCGACGAACTTCTGCTTACCCGTGAAAAACGGGTGGCAATTCGCGCAGATTTCGACGCGGATATTCTGGCGCGTCGAACGCGTGTGGATCACGTTGCCGCAAATGCACGTGATCGTCGTATCTTGATACTTGGGGTGAATTTTCTCTTTCACGTTATTCTCCAATTTCCTTAAGTTTAAGACGTTTTGTTCATACTTTTCAAGAACTCTTTATTTGACTTCGTCTTCGAAATCTTCTCGATCAAAAGCTCCATCGCTTCGGCCGAATTGAGTTCATTGAGCACTTTGCGCAAAATCCAGATCTTGCCGAGATCCTCGGAAGCCACCAAGAGTTCCTCTTTGCGCGTATTCGAACGCTTGATGTCGATCGCCGGGTAGATGCGGCGTTGGAAGAGGTTCCGGTCGAGCTGGAGTTCCATATTGCCCGTACCTTTAAACTCTTCGAAAATGACTTCGTCCATACGGCTGCCCGTATCGACGAGGGCCGTGGCGATGATCGTGAGGCTTCCGCCCTCTTCGATGCACCGCGCGGCTCCGAAAAACCGCTTGGGCTTGTGGAGCGCGTTCGAGTCGACACCGCCCGAGAGGATTTTACCCGAATGCGGGACCGTCGTGTTGTACGCGCGCGCCAGACGCGTGATGCTGTCGAGCAGGATCACGACGTCTTTTTTGCATTCGACCAGACACTTGGCCTTTTCGAGAACCATCTCGGCGACCTGCACGTGACGCTCGGCGGGCTCGTCGAACGTCGAGCTGATGACCTCGCCCTTCACCGAACGCTGCATGTCCGTGACTTCTTCGGGACGTTCATCGATCAATAGAACGATGAGAACCGCTTCGGGATGGCTGGTCGTGATGGCGTTGGCGATCTTCTGCAGTAGCACCGTTTTGCCGCTGTAAGGCGGGGCCACGATAAGCCCTCTCTGCCCTTTACCGATCGGCGCGAGCAAATCCATGATCCGCGTCGACACCTCGTGCGGCTGCCCTTCGAGCTGCCACTTCTGGTTGGGATAAAGCGGAGTGAGGTTGTCGAACAGAATCTTTTCCTTCCCCTCTTCCGGCGATTCGAAATTCACCCGCTCGACCATCAGCATCGCGAAATAACGCTCGCCCTCTTTCGGGGGCCGAATCTGGCCCGCGACCGTATCCCCGGTCCGGAGATTGAACTTCCGGATCTGGGAGGGAGACACGTAAATATCGTCCGGACACGGCAGATAATTGTAATTCGGAGAACGGAGGAATCCGAATCCGTCCTGGAGGATCTCGAGGACGCCTTCCCCGGTCATCACGCCGCCGTCACGATCGGGCTGCGCCTGAAGAATCTTGAAAATGAGATCCTGCTTCTTCAGACCGCTCACCCCGTTCACCTTGAGCTGATGAGCCAGGGCATTGAGCTCGGACATCTTCATTTTTTTGAGTTTTGCTAGGTCTATATCCATCTTGGCCGATATCCTCCTTTAAAGAGAGCCAGTCATTAAGATTTTTCTTTCAAACGATCGTAAACGCACCGGACTTTCCGTTCCAATTCGTTCAACGACCCGTTGTTTTCGATAACCATATCCGCGTGTCGAATTTTCTTGGACAGCGGCCATTGCCGTGCCAAAACTTTTCGAGCCAGAGCGGCCGTAATGCCTTTCTTCGATGCCCGTCGTATCATATTCTTTCGGGTCGCCGCGACGACGAGCACGCAGTCAACCGCCGAATCCATCTTCGCCTCAAACAACAAAGGCACATCCAATACGAGAACGCCCGCCTTACTCCTCAGGCGCCGGATCAATTCGAACGCTTCGGCGACCACCTCCGGGTGAATGAGCGTATTCAAATCCCTCAGGCTCTTGGGATCCGAAAAAACGCGCGTCGCCAGTTTTTTGCGATCGAGCGTTCCGTCTTTTTTCAAAAAATCGCGGCCAAACAGCTTCACGATCGCTCGATAGAGCGGCTTTCTCTTGCGCGTCGCTTCGTGAGAAAAAAGATCCGCGTCAAACACGCGCGCGCCCAGCTTTCTGAAAAAATTGGCCGCTTCCGTCTTGCCGCTCGCCAAACTTCCCGTCACGCCCACCACGATCATCGGACCAAATCCCGGTAGAAACGCACGTAGTCGCCGGCGCTTCTTTTCCAAGAAAAATCAGCCTTCATCCCGTTTAACCTCATCCGACGCAACGTGTCCTTGTGATTAAAAATGTCGATCGCTCGCCGAGTGGCCTCCAAAAAACGGCCCGGACTATTACGCGGCATGCAAATTCCGTTTCCCGCTTCGACGCCGGCATAGGCATCCAGCACGGTGTCGGCCAGCCCTCCCGTTCGATGCACGATCGGGAGCGTCCCGTATTTCATCGCGATGAGCTGCCCCAAACCGCACGGCTCATAATTCGACGGCATGAGGAAAAAATCCGCCCCCGCGTAGATTTGGTGCGCCTCGGCCGCATTGAACCCCAAGTAAACCGCGACTTTCCCCGGGTGGCGGGCCGCGATGTTGCGAAAGGCCCTGTGATAAACCCGGTCTCCGTCCCCGAGAAGAACGAACTGAACGTTCTTCGATAGAAACTCGTCCGCCGCTTCGGTCACGACATCCAGCCCTTTTTGCTCGGCCAGCCGCGAGACCATCGCAAAAAGCGGCACGGATTCGTTGACCGGCAAACCGGAAGAGGCCTGGAGATCGGCCTTACAATCTTTTTTTCCTTCCAAGCTTTTCGGCGAAAAAGTGCGCTTGATCTTCTTGTCGGTCCTCGGATTCCAAACCGAATAATCGAGCCCGTTCAGGATCCCGCGCAAGACCGAAGCCTTCGAGCGGATCACGCCTTCGAGCGCGCCCCCGTGCTCACGCGTCTGGATTTCCTCCGCATAAGTCGGGCTGACGGTGCTCAAACCGTCGGCGTAGAGGAGGCCTCCTTTGAGAAGGTTCACCCTGCCGTAAAACTCCACTCCCCGCGACGAAAAGACCCTCTCGGGCAAACCGAGCTTCCCGAAAAACCTTCCGCCAAACTGCCCTTGATAGGCCAGGTTGTGAATCGTCAAAAGCGATTTTGTTTTTTTAAAGAACGGATCGCGCCATTCCTTCAAATAAACCGGCAACATCGCCGTCTGCCAGTCATTCGCATGGACGATATCAGGACGAAAACGCAATTCCTTTGCCGTCATCAAGGCGTGCCGGCAGAAAAAAATGAACCGCTCGAGATTATCGGGGTATTCGCCGCGCTCGTTGTTATACAGACCGTAACGGTTGTAAAACCCTTCGTTGGCGATCGTCCGAAGCTCGACGTTTTGGGCCAATCGCTTCGATTCAAAATCGATGCCGCGATATTTGGGCATCATGACGAGAACTTGAATACCCAACTTTCCGAGCGCCAACGGCAACGTTCCCGCCACATCCGCCAAACCACCGGTCTTGGCAAACGGCGCGACTTCACTCGAACAAAAAAGAACCTTAATAAAAATCTCCCCGGCGCCGCGCGAAACGGCTATGCCAACTCAATGTCTTCCATGTCGAGCCAGCTCGGGCCGGCCTTCACCGAAACGTCCATCGGTACCTTGAAATCAACCGCATCGGACATCTCGTCGGCCACGAGCTTGGCCGCACCGCGAACTTGAGATTCGGGCACTTCAAACAGCAATTCGTCATGCACCTGCAAAATCATGCGATACGGCTTGTGCTCATCCGCAATCCGATCGCTCAATCGCTTCATCGCAATCTTGATGATGTCGCTGGCCGTCCCTTGGATCGGCGCATTGATCGCCGTGCGTTCCGCAAAACTTTTGAGCCTGGGATCGCGTGACGCAATCTCGGGAATATATCGACGTCGATTGAAGACCGTCGAAACAAAACCGTCTTGGCGCGCATGCTCGAGCGTTTCGTCCAAGAAATGCTTGACCCTCGGGTAGCGCTCAAAATAAGCCTTAATAAAATCTTTCGCGGCGTCGTTCGAGATATCGAGCGTCTTTGCAAGGCTGAACGCGCCCATGCCGTAAAGGACGCCAAAATTCACTGTCTTCGCCGAACTCCTCATGGAATCCGTTACTTTTTCCATGTCGAGATTGAACATCAAACTCGCCGTATAGCGGTGGATGTCCGCTCCCTTCCGGAACGCCTCGATGAGCCGTTCATCCCCGGAAAGGTGCGCCAATACGCGAAGCTCGATTTGAGAATAATCGGCCGATAAAAGGACTGTGCCGGCTGTTCCGGCCACAAAAGCCCTTCGTATCTTCCGCCCCTCCTCGGTTCGAACCGGAATATTCTGAAGGTTCGGCTCGCTCGACGAAAGCCGCCCCGTTGCCGTCACGGTTTGATTGAACGACGTGTGCACCCGGCCGGATTTCGGATTGAGCAAAAGCGGAAGCGCGTCGACATAAGTACATTTAAGCTTCGAAAGTTCTCTGAATTTTAAAACGTCCTTGGGAAGAGAATGAAATTCGGAAAGCTCAACCAGCACTTCCACATCCGTCGATGCGCCGGTCTTGGTCTTTTTTACCATAGGCAAGCCTAAATGATCAAATAAAATTTCGGCCAGCTGCTTGGGGGAATTGACGTTGAATGGCTTGCCCGCCTCTTGGTGAATTTTGTGCGTCAAGGCCTCGAGCGTCGACTGCATTTCGCCGGAAATCTTTTCCAAAAGCTTTCGATCGATCGCCACTCCCAAGAATTCCATTTCGGCCAGGATCGAAACGAGCGGCATCTCGATCTCCTCAAACAGGTCGGAGGCGCCCTTTTCTTTGAGCTTTGGCTTCAGCACGTCGGCCAACCGCAAAGCCACGTCGCTGCCTTGGCATCCGTAAGGATACAACGTTTCGATGGGTACGGTCTCGATCGCAACTTCATTCTTCCCCTTCCCCAGAATGTCCTGCAATGCGGGGACCCGAATACCCATATGCTCCATCGCGACGTCTTCGAGGTTGTGATTCGGCTTGGAGGGATTGAGGCAGTAAGAAGCCACCATCGTGTCGAATTCGTATCCTTCGAGCCGGATTCCGGCCCAACGTAAAACCAGGGCCTCTGCTTTCAAATTTTGGCCGATCTTTGCGATTTTTTTGTCCTCAAAAAGCCCTTTCAGGGCGCTCAGACATCGCGTCGCGTCCAATCCCTGCGCCGAGCCGGCGCCAAACAGATCCCCACCCTTGTCGAAGCGGACGTAAAAAGCCTCTTTGGGCTTCATCGAAAAAGACAGGCCCACCGGCTCCGACAGCATGGGGTTGGGTCCGGTTGTTTCAAAATGGAAGGCCCACCGACTCGCTTTGGAAAGCTTTTTCTTTAAGGAATCGAACACCTCTTGAGTTTCGATTAGCGTATAGTGACCCGGCTCGTCCTCTTTGTGTTCTTCGGTCACGGCGAGATTTTTCAAGAGCGTCCTGAATTCGAGACGGCGATAGAGCTCGACGAGTTTTTCCCGATCGGGTTCGCTCCGCCGGATCGAATCGAGATCGATCTTGAGCGGCACGTTGCAATCGAGCTCCGCCAGCTCCTTCGAGAGAAACGCATCGTCTTTGCAACGCGTCAGGTTATCGCGCAGCTTGTCCCCGGAAATCCGGTCGAGATTTTCATAAACCTTTTGGAGAGACCCGTATTCGGCGATCAGCTTGGTCGCCGTCTTCTCCCCCACGCCGGAAACGCCCGGAATGTTATCTGAAGCATCCCCCATGAGGGCAAGGATATCCGTTACGTTCTCCGGACCCACCCCGAAACGTTTTTTCACTTCTTCGGTGTTATAAACGAAATTTTCTTTTTGCGGGTTCAGGACTTTGACTTTGTCACTGACCAGCTGTAGCGCGTCTTTGTCGCCCGTCGCGATGAAAACATCGTGGGATTCTTTTTCAAGGCGCTTTGCCAGGGTCGCGATCACATCGTCGGCCTCATAGCCCTCCATCTCGAAGATCGGAATGCGATAAGCCTTCACCAGCTCTTTAATGACGGGCATCTGCGCAACCAGATCCTCGGGCATCGGCGTGCGATGAATTTTGTACTGATCGTACCGTTTATGACGAAACGTCGGCCCTTTCAAGTCGAACATCAGGGCCAGCCCGTCGGGTTCGAGGTCCTTCAGAAGTTTTTCGAGAATCGACACAAAGCCATAGACGGCATTGGTCGGCTGGCCTGCGCTCGTACGCAAATCACGGATCGCGTAGAACGCCCGATAACAAAAAGAATTTCCATCGATCAGGATGATTTTCATGAGTCAGGCGATTGAATGCTGGAAGAACAGATCCTTTATTGAGACGAGACGATAAAACACACCAAAATGACGATCACCACCGAGCAGATGACGTAAAAATCGTTGAAATACCAAAAGTCGCGCAATCGGTCTGCCCAGGTCATCTTCCCCACGATGTTGTGATGGGAAAAATGAACTTCCGGCTCGGGAAAAAGCTCGCGGTCGATGCGCCATTTGTTTTTGAGCGCTTCCACCTCGGTTTTTTTGAGTCGTAGGAAAACGCCCGCAATCGTGTGCGTGGGAATTTCGTGATCCTGAACGAGCCTACGAAGCTCGCCTTCGCCCACCTCAAGGAGCTCGGCGGCATCGTGGACGCTGAGATATTCTTCTCTAAGGTAGTCTTTGTAATCTTCTGAGTTGATTTCCATTTAACGCGAACCCTTAAAAAAATCGGAGTAGGCCGAGAGATCCAACGGGTC
>Ga0172375_10005617_pt1 | contig 18008 bp, 21 predicted proteins | sample LakKiv1m_FD_114537 | JGI IMG/M metagenome (GOLD analysis project Ga0172375, IMG submission 114537) | Freshwater microbial communities from Kabuno Bay, South-Kivu, Congo - kab_092012_11.1m | ecosystem: Environmental > Aquatic > Freshwater > Lake | place: Democratic Republic of the Congo...
ATAGAGATAAAAATGGCTAGAATAACAAATAATACAGAAGTTGAACTAACTACAATATTAAAAGCGGGCATAACCAATTATATCACTAAAGAGTGCCTAATGCTACGGGAAGTTGCAAGAACCGAATAAGTCAAGTGAAAACTAAAAACTGATCGACCGTTACGTCCCGGTGGCGGGTTTACTCTCGGCAGACGGCAGCGAAGCCGCGCCGCTTTCCGGGGGCGACGGTTTACGGTGGTCGGTCACATAAAAACCGGAACCTTTGAAAATCACGGGCACCGGCACGAAACAGCGCACAGCCGTGCCGCGGCATTCGGGGCAAGCCGCGTCGCTGAAATCTCCGTAAGTACGCTTTAAGTCAAAACGGTGGTGGCATTTTTTACATTCGAATTCGTATGTGGGCACGGGTCTAGACCTCCTGTCCTGTCACGGTTTTTAAAAATGTACGAAAAACTTGAATATCATCCGGGTCTCCGGCGATACAGTCGTTCTCATTCACGCAAAGGTTCCAGAATTGGGAGAGACCCCGGCGGCATTCCTTCTTCCACAGCTTGGACTGCCAGTCCCGGCAGCACTGCGGTTTGAAGGTATGAATGCGGCACAGCCCGATAGCGCTGCCCTCCGGCTGGTCCAGAAACGGGCAGCCGTGAGTTGTCCGCCTTAAGAGCACGCTCCTGCTGCTCCCCCACCGCGGGTCGGTAAACGACTGCAAAAACTCATCCCAGCCCATCTTGAGGTTAGCCGCCAGTTCCCGGGCTTCCGTCAGTTCCAGATGCGCCTGGTAATAGGTACAGCAAACCCCGCACCAGAAACAGGGCAATTCCCCGCCGGGTAGTTGTAATGTTTGCACTTTTTCGGTGTGGTTAGATAGCGGCATAATAAAATACCATCACAAAAATAATGGCTTTACTACGTCTTTGGAAACATCCAAACCACCGAGCAGTAAGAGCCTTTAAGGTCATTATACCGTAAAGGCAATATGCAATGCAGGTTGAGGTCAATCAACCGCCGTTTATGCTATTGAATGCGCCGCTGTCCCGGTTCGGACATCATGTCTATATCCCGGACGAAACTGCACTGCAGGCACTCCACGTACCAGCCGTCGTAATCTTTATCCAGGAATATATTGCCGCCGCACCGGGGGCACTTTTTTAAGCCTGACGCGCCTTTCATGTTCACCTCTGAAAAGGGGCTCGAAGAACCCTCTTAAATACTAATTTTAAACCCAGATTGACATAATTTCAATAGGTTTATAAAAAATATTTTCGTGTTTTTTCGGGCGGCTCAGGCTCGCGGCTTGACACCACCCTGCCCGAACGGCAAAATAAACGCCAGTGAAACAACATTATTGGGCGCTGGCCGCCGGGGTCATTGCCGTGGCTTTCGCCGCCGTCTTTATCAAGAAGACGGAGGCGCCTTCGATTGTCATCGCCGCCGCCCGCCTCACGCTGGCGGCGCTGGTAATTACCCCCGTTGCCCTGGTAAAAGCCCGCGCCGAACTGAAGCAACTCACCGCGAGAGAATACCTGCTGTCGGTGGCTTCCGGGGGCTTCCTGGCGCTGCACTTCGCCCTCTGGATTGCCTCCCTGCGTTACGCCACCGTTACCAGTTCGGTGGCGCTGGTCACCGCCTCCCCTATTTTCGTCGCCGTCGCTTCCTGGTTGCTCTTCAAGGAAAAAATCACGCGGCGCATCCTGCTGGGGATATTCATCAGCATCGTCGGCGCCATCACTATCGGCTTCAATAGCTGGATACTGGGCGGGGCTTCTGTGAAAGGCAGCCTGCTGGCATTATCCGGGGCAATCGCGGTAGCCGGCTACCTGCTCATCGGCCGCCGGCTGCGGCAGAAAATGGGCATCCTGAGCTACGTTTCTCTCACCTACACCGCTGCCGCCATTGTGCTTTTAATCTGGACATTTGTTGTCGGCGGCAGTTTCACCGGGTACAGCGGACTGACCTACCTGATGTTTATCCTGCTGGCGCTGGTGCCGCAACTCATCGGGCATTCCCTGCTCAACTGGTCGCTGAAATACGTCCCGGCGACGATGGTCACCATCGCCGTGCTGGGAGAACCGGTCGGTGCCACTATCCTGGCGTTTGCCATACTGGGAGAAGTGCCCACGGGGTTCGAAATCGCCGGGGGCTTGCTGATTTTAGGCGGCATCGCGCTGGCGTTCAGCAAACACGAACGAGGGTAAAAAGACCATATTACGCATTCAGTTGGGAGCGCGATTTCGGTTACAATAGTAATTGAGCCATCTTTCAGTGTTGATATTTACGGGGACTTATGCAGACGTTTTTACCGTATCCTGATTTTTCTCAATCCGCCGCCGCCCTCGACCGTCAACGGCTGGGCAAACAGCGCGTCGAGGCTTTTCAGATTCTACGCACGCTGACCGCAGGCGGCGGCTGGGCGCATCACCCGGCGGTAAGAATGTGGGCTAGCTATGAATCCGCTCTTAAACTTTACGCCAACGCGATGATAGAAGAATGGGTCAGGCGCGGCTACCGTAATAATATGCCGTTATACGAATTGGACCGCCGCCGCGTGGAACTGCCCTGGTGGCTTGGCATCGGCGAATTCCACGCCGCCCACCGGGCTGCGCTGCTGGCGAAAAATTACGCCTTTTACGCGCAATACGGCTGGACGGAGGAACCCCGCATCAGCTATCTCTGGTTCGAAGGCAGTAAATAGTTGATTTCACACCTGGATAATATCGGGACGGCATCTTGACAAAAATAGTTAAATAAATAATAATTATTAAACTATTTTAATAAGGAGAGTTGCAGAGATGCCTGAAAACAATGAAATTATGACCGACCTGAACGCCGGGGTCGTCCTTATGCCCACCAACTTCGACGTCATTAAACGCAATTTAGCCGCCATTTCCGGCGTTTTCAACGCCAACAAAAACACCGGCGCCACCGCCGGGGTCAAGCTCCAGGGCACCGTATCTGTCAGCGACGCCCAGACCTCGGTCTCGATAAGTTTTCTCACCAACCGCGAACAGCTTCAGGCAATGCTGCCTTCGGGGAAAAATCTGGAAATTGCCGGCGCGCCGGTCGTAACCCTTTCCATGGTTTACCAGGGGGCATTAAAATGGCTCGCGGGGCGTTCTTATAATATCCTGATGGTGATGATACCGGTGGTACATACCGGCAAGCACGGTAAAACCTTCGGGCAATTTTTACCCGTGGTCTGGGAGAATATGACCGAACCCATCATGGGCGGACGGGAAGGCATCGGCTGGCCGAAAATCTACGCCGACCTGCCGCCGGCGAGAAAATACCGCGATACCTTTAAATGTATCGCGCACTGGTATGGATTTACCTTCGTGGAAATGAATGTCACCAACCTGCGGGCATTGACCCCGGAAGAACTACAGAAAAGGGCGGATGCCGCCAAAAAAGCGCCCCCCTCCGCCGGGTTTATCTGCCATAAATTCATCCTCAAGACCGGGAGCATCACCGAAACCGATGCCGATTATCTGACCATCTCCACCAGCGAGGGCGCGCCCTCCATCAACATCCGGGAGACATTAACCGGCAAATCCAGCGTCCGCTTCATCAAAGGCACCTTCGAGCAGCTGCCCACGATGGGGCACATCGTCGAAGGGCTTGCCAACCTGGAAATCAAAGAGGTCTACGACGCCACAATTATCACCCAGACCAGCGGTGGTATGGGCGCGGTGAAAATTCTGGAATAAATCCCGGCGGCTGAAAACAATACCTCGAACGTAATGCGGATAAGGAGTTTAAGATGGGCATCATCGATAAGTTCACTCTGAAGGGACGCGTCGCGCTGGTTACCGGCGGAAGGCGCGGCATCGGCAAAGCCATCGCGCTGGCATTCGCGGAAGCCGGGGCAGACATCGCTATATGCGACCAAACCGATGAGAACAATGAGTTCGCAACACTGACCGGCGAGGTAAACCGGCTGGGGCGGAAATGCCTCACACTGAAAACCGATGTCTCGAAAAGCGAACAGGTCAACGACGCCGTAAAAAAGGTGCTGGCGGAACTCGGCAGGCTGGATATCCTGGTAAACAACGCCGGGGTTGCCCTCGGCGCGACGATAACCCACGAAATCAAAGAGGCGGAATGGAACAAGGTGATGGATGTCAACCTCAAGGGGACGGCTTATTTTTGCCACGCGGTCAGTAAAACGATGATGGCGCAAAAGAGCGGCAGCATCATCAACATTTCCTCGGTGGAGGGGATTGAAACGGTGCGCCGCAGCAGTAATATTTACGGACCTTCCAAGGCCGGTATCATCGTGCTGACGCGCGGCTTGGCGTGGGACCTGGGAAAATACAATGTCCGGGTGAACGCCATCGCTCCCGGCGGGGTCAAAACTGATATGATACAGGGGTGGGACACCGGCTCGGCGGGGTTTGCACAGACCATGCAGAACGCCAAAACGGCGATGCCGAATATCGCGGCGCTCGTGGGCGACAACCCGCAGATGTTTCAAATGATGCTCCAGTGGCTGATTCCGCTGGGGCGCATCGCCGCGCCGGAAGAAATTGCCGCCGGGGCGCTGTTCCTGGCTTCGGACGCCGCCAGCTACATCACCGGGCACACCCTGCTGATTGACGGCGGGCTGCTGGCTTAAATATTAAGGGGTAAAATGGAACGGGAAGAGCATATTCTTAATATCACTAATGCCGTCCTCGTCATTCCGCGCATCGTCGGCAAAAATATCGGCAATATCCTCCTCAACGACGTTTTCTCCGCGATAAAAGAAGACATCTGGCCGCAGCATTTCAGTATTGTGAAAATCCTCGTTGATGGCGGACCGGCGACGATTTCATCCATCGCCGACTGGCTGCGCATCCCCCGCTCCCAGATGACCCACATGGTAGACAAGCTGGTAAAAATGGGGTACGTCCGCCGCGAGGATAATGCCTCCGACCGCCGCAGCGTGAAAATCAGCGTCACTCCACAAGGCAGGGCGGCCTACGAGGAATGGCTCCAGGCTATCAGGGAACGGATGAAAACGATTATCGGCTGCCTGACCGACGCGGAAATCCGCGATATGGCGGATTCGCTGGTAAAGCTGCGGGATATTACCATCAAACTGGTGGAAAACCGCCACCGCGCCCGGCTGTCAGGACTCTAGGATTCAGCCCTGAGTACCTTCGTCAAGCGGGTTTGTTAAAATCCAGCAGGTTCAGCCGCAGTTTTGACTGCCCGTTCCACTGGTCGAGCTCCAGGGTGTACACGATATCCAGCGCCCGGGTGATTTCCTTCATATTGTCCCCGGCGCCGAAAGCCACGGCGTCGAAAGCCACGTCTCCCTGCTGCAGCCGCAGGCGCAAATGCTCCGCGGTATTGCCCATCGTGCGGCAGCTCACCACGCTGATTTTCCGGCTGAGAAATACCGGCGCCGGGTTCCCCTGCCCGTAGGGCTCCAGCCGCTGCATCTCGTCGTAAGACTCCCGGTTCAACTGGTTCAACTGCACCACCGCGTCAATATCTATCCGCGGTCTCAAATCTAGTCCCGCCAGTTGCCCCGCTGCCAGCTTGAGCAATCTTTCTTCCAGCAGCGGCAGGTTGTGCGTCAGTAGCGAAAATCCCGCCGCCTGCGCGTGCCCCCCGTACTCTAAGAACAAATCGCCGCACTGCTGCAAAGCTGCCACGATGTTAAACTCGGGGATGGAACGGCAGCTCCCGGCGCTGACACGCTTGCCGCCCTTCACCACCACGGTGGGACGGTAAAACTCGTCGGTCATACGCCCCGCCACCAGCCCGCTGACCCCGGCGGGGAAATCCCCGGCATCTACCATCAACAACGGCAGGACGCCCTTGGCGGCAATCTGCCCCCGGGCGTGTTCGCCCGCCTGCTGCGTGATTTGCTGTCGTTCCAGATTCTTCTTTTCCAGCCAGTCCGCCAGCTCCTGCGCCCGCTCGGTAGACTCTGTCATCATCAGCTCGTAGGACGGCAAAGCATTGTCCAGCCGGGAGGCGGTGTTAATCCGCGGCGCCACCATCCAGGTGATATGATTGGCGGAGAGCTTGTTTTCCTTCAGCCCGGCTTTCACCAGCAGTTCTTTCAAGCCCAACCGCAGGCTGGTATTCATTTGCTGCAAGCCACGGTTCACCAGGTAGCGGTTTTCTCCCAGCAGTGGCGTCATATCCGCCACCGTGCCCACCGCGACCAGGTCCAGCACCTCCGGGATATCCGGCTGGCGGTTGAGACCGCGGTAAACCCCCTGCAGCAGTTTGTAAGCCACCCCTACCCCCGCCAGCTCCTTGAACGGATAGGTCGATGCCGGGTGCTTGGGATTCACCACCGCCAGCGCCGGCGGCAGCTCGATGGTGGGCGTGTGATGGTCGGTAACAATCACGTCCATCCCCAGCCGGTTGGCTTTTTTCACCGCGGTGGCGCCGGTAATGCCGCAGTCCACCGTGATAATCAAGCTGACCCCGGCGGCGTGGAGCTGTTCCAGCGCGGCGATTTTCAAGCCGTGTCCCTCGTTCAGGCGATGGGGCAGATAGGGCACGACGTTGATGCCGAGCCGCGAGAGACCGTACATCAGCAGAGCCGTCGAGGTAATGCCGTCGGCGTCGAAGTCGCCGTAAACCGCCACCTTTTCGCCTCCGAGCCACGCCCGGTAAACACGGTTCACGGCGGCATCCATTCCGTAAAGCGTATACGGGTCCGACGACAGACTGGCGTCGATTTTCAGAAAAGCATGCGCGTCCGCGGGATTGTTCAGCCCCCGGTTGCTCAATAACTGCGCCGTCAGCGGTGAAAACCCCGATTTCAGCAGCGCGTGCCCCTTGTCAATCGGGGGACGGAGATTCCAGCGCTTGTGGTTTAACAACTAGACCTCTTGATATTTTTTCACGACCATCACCGAGTTGTGCCCGCCGAAGCCGAACGAATTGGACAGGGCGATGTTCAAAGTCGCAGGGCGCGGGGTGTTCGGCACGTAATCGAGGTCGCACTCCGGGTCGGGATTGGCGTAATTGATGGTCGGCGGGATAATGCTGTTTCGAATCGCCAGCAGACAGATGGCGGCTTCGATGGCCCCGGCGGCACCGACCATGTGCCCGGTCATCGACTTGGTGGAACTGATGGGTATTTTCGGCGCCAGTTCCCCGAAGACGGCTTTGATGGCTTTGGTCTCGATTTTATCATTCAGGGGAGTCGAGGTGCCGTGAGCGTTGATGTAGTTGATATCCGATGGCTGCAAACCGGCTTTCCGCAGCGCCATTTTCATGGCGCGGATGGCGCCGGCGCCGTTTTCATCCGGGGCGGTAATGTGATAGGCGTCGCTGCTGGCGCCGTACCCGATAATCTCCCCGATAATCTGCGCGCCGCGTTTGCGGGCGTGTTCCAGGTCTTCCAGCGTCATCACGCAGGCGCCTTCCGCCAGTACGAAACCGTCGCGGGTGGCATCAAACGGGCGGGAGGCTCTTTGCGGGTCGTCGTTGCGGGTAGAAATCGCCCGGGCGGCATTGAACCCGGCAATCCCGATGGGCGTAATCACGGCTTCCGTGCCGCCCGCCAGCATCGCCACAGCGTCGCCGCGCTTGATGATATCCATCGCCGTGCCAATGGCGTCGGACCCGGAGGAACAGGCGGAGGTGGCACAGAAATTGGGACCTTTAATCCCCAGCGTAATCGAGGTCTGGGCGGATGCCATATCGGCAATCATCATCGGCACCATAAACGGGCTGACCCGGTCGGCACCTTTTTCAATCAGCGTCCGCAATTGCTCGGAGATAGTGTTCAACCCCCCGATGCCGCACCCGATGACCACCCCGATTTCGTCGCGGTTTTCATCGGTGATTTGCAGTCCGGAGTTCTTGACGGCTTCCTGGCTGGCGACCACGGCAAACTGGGTGAAGCGGTCCATACGGCGCACTTCTTTGCGGTTGATGTAATTGCCGGGGTCGAAGTTTTTCACCTCGGCGGCAATTTTCGTCTCAGCATTGGTGGCATCGAAAAGGGTAATTTTATCGGCGCCGGATTTCCCGGCGAGCAGGGCTGCCCAGGTACTCGCGGTGTCCAGCCCCAGCGGACTGACCGTACCGATGCCCGTTACCACCACACGTCTATCAGCGTAATTCGTCAAGGGAAACCTCCTGTATGTGAACGTTAAACAGAGAGTCTTTTTTCGCAATTTGCTGGATTTGATTAATGGTTAGTATAATTGATTATCAGGTTTTCCGTCAATAAAACCACCCTCCCCTTGTAACGTCATCCCGTGCCGTGACACGGGATCCAGTTAATCGGCGCAGGCATATTGCCTGTGCTTAGTGAGTATAATTAGAATTAGCTGTTTGCCAGTCGCTATTGGCTAGAAGCTTACATGAAAATCGCTTTAGAAACGCTCGGCTGTAAACTCAACCAGGCGGAGACCGAAACCCTCGCCCGGGAGCTCGCCGCCGCCGGTCACGAACTCGTCGCCCGCTCCGCGGACGCCGACCTTTTTGTGCTCAATACCTGTACCGTCACCCACACCGCCGACGCCAAAGCCCGGCACCTGCTGGCAAAGGTAAAACGGCTTAACCCCAACGCCATTCTCGTCGCCACCGGGTGCTACGCCCAGCGCCAGCCGGCGGACCTGCAAAAACTGGCGGACGTGGTGATTGATAACGTCGCCAAAAGCTCGCTGGCAAGCCATCTGCAAGCCCGCGGAATTCTCCAGAAGCCGGCGCCGCCGGCGGCAAATGCCGCCGTCCGCCGCCGCGCCCGGGCGTTTGTCAAAATCCAGGACGGCTGCACTAATTTCTGCGCCTACTGCATCGTACCGTATGTCCGTGGCGCCGAAAAAAGCCTGCCTGCCGATGAAATCATTGCCTCCGTTAAAAAGCTGGCGGCGGACTACCGCGAAATCGTCCTCACCGGCACCCGTATCGGGGCTTATGATGATAACGGGCAAGAATTAGGTTATTTAGTCACGCGGCTATTGGACGAGACCGATATCCCCCGCTTCCGGCTGTCTTCCCTGCAGCCGCAGGAAATTACCCCGGGACTGCTGGAGTTGTGGCACGACCCGCGTCTCTGCCCCCATTTTCACCTCTCCCTGCAGAGCGGCAGCGACACGGTGCTGCAAAGAATGGGGCGCCTTTACGATACCGCTCTTTACGCCCGCACCGTGAGCCTGATACGCAAAATCGTGCCCGGGGTCGCCATCACCACCGATGTCATTGTCGGCTTCCCGGGAGAAACGGACGCGGAATTTGCGGGGAGCCTGGATTTCTGCCGTAAAATGCGGTTCGCCCGCATCCACGTCTTTATGTTCTCCCCCCGCGCCGGGACTAAAGCCGCCGGCATGTCGGCACAGGTGGACGAAAAGGTGAAAAAAGCCCGCTCCCAGCAAATGCTGGCGCTGGCGAAGGCCAGCGAACAGAGCTTCCGGGAGCAGTTCTCCGGCGACCTGACGGACGTCCTCTGGGAAAAACAGAATGAAGACGGGCAGTGGTCCGGGGTCACGGGCAATTACATCCGGGTGTACCGCCGGGATAAACAGGATAGCGTAGAAAGTACCCCCTAAAAATAATCGGGACAGGAAATTCCGCCCAAACCTACCGGCAGCACGCCATTACCACCATTGCTCCTCATTTCTACGGGTAACTGACAACTAAGTGCTGACTGCTGTTCCCCCCGTTTGCCCATCTGTCCGCCCGCCGTTATAATAATCTTACATAAAGCGAGGTCTACTGATGTACAGCGAACCATTTGAACTGGGGCCTATCCGCCCCCCCTCCGAGGCTTACTCCCTCTTAATCCGGGCGACGCGCAACTGTTCCTGGAACCGCTGCCGTTTCTGCGGCACTTATAAAAACACCCGTTTCTCCCTGCGCGCCGTGGATGAAATCAAGCAGGACATTCTCGCCGCGAAGCGCATCCAGGACGAAATCCTATCCCTGGCGGAGGCTAACGGCGGCGCGAAATCACTGCGGGCGGTCCTGTTATCCGTCCTCCGCAATCCACCCTCGCAGTCTCATTACAACGTGGCGCTCTGGCTGTCCCAGGGCGGCAAAAACGCCTTCCTGCAGGACGCCAACAGCATCATTATGCGCACTCCCGACCTGGTGGAAGTATTGAAATTCCTCAAGACCACTCTGCCCTCCATCGAGCGCATTACATCATACGGACGCTCCAAGACCGCGGCACAGAAATCCCTACAGGAGCTGAAAGACATCCACGCGGCGGGTCTCACCCGGCTGCACGTGGGCTTCGAGTCCGGCAGCGATAAAGTGCTCAAGATGATGGATAAAGGCGTCACCGCGGCGGAACAAATCGAGGGCGGCAGGAAAGTAGTAGCGTCTGGCATTTCGCTTTCGGAATACGTCCTGCTGGGGCTCGGGGGCAAGGAGCTGTGGGAAGAGAACGCCCGCGAGACGGGCAAAGTCCTGAGCGCCATCAATCCCGATTATATCCGCATACGGACGCTGGGAGTTTTCCCCGGTCTGGCGATGGCGGAAGACGTCGAAAACGGCACCTTTACCCGCCTCAACGACGCCGAAATGGTGGCGGAATTGAAGCTGATGATTGAGAATCTGGATTGCACCTCAAATCTTGCCAGCGACCACTCCGGCAACCTGCTGATGGAAGTGGAGGGCAAGCTCCCGGGAGACAAGGACAAGATGCTGGCGACCATCGCGCGGTTCCAGTCTTTATCCACCGCGGACCGGGTGCGCTTTACCATCGGGCGGCGCGCCGGGGTCTTCGAGTGCCTCGATGATTTGCAGGATACTTACCGCCGGGAGCGGGTAGACCAGATTGTGGCGCGCCTGTCAGGGGGCACCGGACAAATCGACGATGACCTCGTCCACAAACTGCGGCTGGCTTACACTTAAAACCCTGTCATACTGGTTATTTGTCATACTGAGGAGTGATATAATCACGACGAATGTATCTAGTTTATCCTAACAATCCCGCAGGCAGAGTAAAGAGCACTAGATTCTTCACTACGTTCAGAATGACAAAAAGAGCAATATGAAAGAATATCAATATTACGTTTATATTATGAGCAGCGAATCAGGCGTATTATATACCGGCGTAACCAACAGCCTTGAACGTCGCGTTTGGGAACATAAAACACAAAAGATAAAGGGATTTACAACTCGTTATAGAGTTAACACTCTGGTATATTATGAAGACACCAACGATATTGGCGCCGCCATCACAAGAGAGAAAGAAATAAAAGGCTGGGTGAGAAAAAAGAAAGTTGCGCTGATTAATAGCGTTAATCCCGAATGGCGTGATTTAAGCCTGGACTTTATGGATGCCCCCGCTTCCTGTCATACTGAGGACTGACGAAGTCAGGACGAATGTATCTAGCTTCCTGAAGTGTGTTTAATGAGAATGGTTTACTAGATTCTTCCCCCGAGATTTCATCGGGGTCAGAATGACAAAAAGGAGAAACCAATGCCAAACCCCGCCGCGGACTTAATCCGCCTGCTGCAACAAAAAGGACTCACCATCGGCACGGTGGAATCCGCCACCGGGGGCTTGATTGCCCATTTGCTCACCAACGTCCCCGGCAGTTCCGCCGTTTTCAAAGGCTCCGTAATCGCCTACAGCAACGAGGTCAAAATTAAAGTGGTCGGTGTCAAGCCGGCGAGTATTGCCGTTTACGGCGCCGTGAGCTCTCAGGTGGCAAAAGAAATGGCGCGCGGCGGCAAAAAACTATTGGACGTGGATATTTGTGTAGCGGACACCGGCATTGCCGGTCCCGGGGGCGCCACCCCCGGCAAACCCGTAGGACTCTTTTACCTCGGCATTGCTTACGGGCGCAGCGCCAAGAGCCGCAGGCTCTTGTTCACCGGCACACGGGGGCAAAACAAAATGAGCGCGGCGCTCGCGGCAGTGGCGTGGGTACATCAGGCTTTGTCGCACGAGGGACTCTAAGTGTCGCGGCCGACCCCCGTCGTGACCTGCTTCCTGGAATCGCAAGGTAAAATCCTGGTTTTGCTCCGCAGCCTGCGCGTCGGCACTTACCGCGGCAAATGGGGCGGTGTCGCCGGGTTCCTGGAGTCGGCATCTCCTCTAGACCAGGCTTTCACCGAAATCCGCGAGGAAACCGCCCTCCTGCCCGCGGATATCACCCTCGTCAAACAGGGTGCGCCGCTGCCCGTTAAAGACACGGCGCTGGAACTCGATTGGCTCGTTCACCCTTTCCTTTTTCACGTCGTTCACCCGGAAAAAATCAAAATCGACTGGGAGCACCGGGCTATGAAATGGGTAACTCCTGATGAATTATGTCAACTGGACGCCGTGCCGGGACTGTCCGCCTCCTACGCCCGCGTTTCACTGTTGTCATTCTGAACGTAGTGAAGAATCTAGTGCCCATTACCCTGCCTATTCTATTATTTGGATAAACTAGACCCATTCGCCCCGATTCCATCGGGGCTCAGGGTGACAAAATACTTGTGCCCTGCTTTTTCTCTTGTCATACTGAGCGCAGCGAGGAATCTCGGGGCGGGGATAACGCTCTCTAGACACCCTCACCTCCCTGAGATACATTCATCCTGACTTTGTCAGTCCTCAGTATGACAACAAGCTTGCTCTTGTTCACGAACTTGTTCTTGTTCAAGAACTTGTTCTTGTTCACCTGCCCGCCATTAAATGCTATAATAAAACCGTCGAGACTAATCCGAGGAGCGCGCCGGTGACCTTTAATACCACTTTCCCCATGCAGGACCTGCCCGCCATCGCTAAACGCCTGCGCTACAACATCGTTAAAATGGTCGGCATCGCCGGCAGCGGGCACCCGGGCGGCTCGCTCTCCTCCGTCGAAATCCTTACTACCCTCTATTTCCGCGTCCTGCGCCATCAACCCGCTAATCCCTTCTGGCAGGACCGCGACCGTTTCATTCTCAGCAAGGGGCACGTCGCCCCGGTGCTTTACGCCACGCTGGCGGAGTGCGGCTATTTCCCCGTCGACGAACTCTGGACGCTGCGCAAGCTCGGCTCCAGACTGCAGGGGCACACCGAACACGCCCTGCCGGGTGTCGAAATGAGCGCCGGCTCCCTGGGACAGGGGCTTTCCTTCGGCATCGGCTGCGCGCTCGCGGCACGGCTGGATAACAGGGATTACCGCACCTACGTTTTACTCGGCGACGGCGAATGCAACGAAGGGCAGGTCTGGGAAGCGGCGATGGCGGCGCCCCATTATAAACTGGATAATCTGGTCGCGATTGTGGATAAAAACGGGCTGCAAATCGACGGCTTCACCAAAGATATTATGAACTCCGAACCGCTCGCCGAGAAATTCCGCGCCTTCGGCTGGCACGTCATCGATCTGGACGGCCACGACCTCGAGCAGCTTTTGCAGGCTTTTGAGCACGCCCGCGCCGTCAAAGGGCAGCCGACCGCCATTATCGCCAGAACCATCAAGGGTAAGGGCGTGAGCTTTATGGAAAACAACGTGGATTTCCACGGCAAAGCCCCCAATGCCCAGCAACTGGAAATCGCGCTCAAGGAGTTATCGTAAATGGCTGGCAAAGCCTCGTTAAGGGAAGCCTACGGCAGGACCCTGCTGGAACTGGGCAGACAGAATAAGGACATCGTGGCGCTGGACGCCGACCTCTCCAAGTCCACCATGACCCAGCATTTCGCTAAAGAGTTCCCGGTGCGTTTCTTTGAAGTGGGCATCGCCGAGCAGAATATGATTGGCATCGCTGCCGGGCTGGCGTGCTGCGGTAAAATCCCCTTTGCCTCCACTTTCGCGGTCTTCGCTCCCGGGCGCTGTTTCGACCAGATTCGCGTCTCGGTCGCCCAGTCCCACCACAACGTCAAAATCGTCACCACTCACGGCGGCTTGACCGTCGGCGAGGATGGGATGTCCCACCAGGCAATTGAAGACCTGAGCCTCGTCACTTCGATGCCGGGGATGACGGTCATTGTCCCAGCGGACGCCATCGAGACGGCGCAGGTCGTCAAGACCGCCGCCGCCGTCAAGGGACCTTTCTATATCCGCCTCTCCCGGATGGAGTGGCCTGTGGTCCATGAAGAAACCTACCAATTCAAACTCGGTAAAGCGGCATTATTGCGGCAGGGCAAACAGGCGACGATTATCGCCATGGGATTGATGGTCGCCCCCGCGCTGGAAGCCGCCGACAAAATGAAGCTGGACGGCATCGACTGCCGGGTGCTGAATATGGCGACCTTGAAACCCATCGATGAGCAGTCCATCGTGCAGGCGGCGCGGGACACCGGCGCCATCGTCACCGTGGAAGAGCACCTGGAACACGGCGGGCTGGGGTCCGCGGTCGCCGAGGTCCTCGCCAAAACCGTCCCCACCCCGATGCAGTTCGTCGGCGTCAAAGATGTTTACGGGCAATCCGGCAAACCGCTGGAATTACTGGAAAAGTACGGCTTAACCGCCAGAGAAATTGAGCAAGCCACCCGCCGCGTCATCACCCGCAAATCCCTGTAGTCCCTTATTGTCAACCTGAGGAGTTCAGCATCGCCCCAATACCATAGAACGACGAAGAATCTCAGGGTGGCGGGAAAATCTCCTGATATATTGTCCTCAACTTTTTTTGCCCCGTTATCTGATGGCGCCGGTATCTTTATCCTGAGAAAAGCCGAATGGACTGCCTGTGCCCTTCCTCCATTTGTCATACTGAGCGCAGCGAATGTACCCCAAAGTGGGGAGATTTTTGTTTACCCCTCCCTGAGATTCTTCACTTTGTTCAGAATGACAAAAAAGCTACGCCGTCCCGGTGCCCGCAGGCTTCCTCAATCCCCGCGCCCGGAAGAAATGTGTCAGTCCCACCAGAATCGGCAGCAGTACCGCGTACCCGATCATCAATCCCGGCACTTTCAATATCCAGCACACCGCCGGCAGCGAAACAAAACACACCGCGCTCGTCAAAATCACGTTCTTCCAGATGAGCAGCGAGAGTACGGTGGGAAGAGTCACAATTAAAGATGGCACTGGCAGCAAAGCGTAGAGAATACCGATGGCGGTAGCCTCACCCCGGCCGCCGCGGAACTGCAGCCAGCAGGGGAAGTTGTGCCCGGCGATAGCGCCAATGCCGGACGTCAAGACAAACCCCTGGGAAACATTAAAAGCGTTCGCCAGCAGAATGACCAGCAGCCCTTTCCCGGCGTCGATGAAAAAGATAAGAATGCCGGCTCTGGCGCCCAGCTCGGTAAAGGCGTTGCGCGCGCCCATATTCCCGTCACCCAGTTGGCGGATGTCTTTCCCCAGCAGCTTCTTGCCGAAAAGGTAAGCCGTGGGCAGCGACCCGATGAGATAACCGAGCAGTATTGTAAATATACTCATACCCGGAAATTCAGTGGTGCCGGGAGAGGGTCTCGAACCCACACGCCCTCGCGAGCGAAGGATTTTAAGTCCTTTGCGTCTGCCAATTCCGCCATCCCGGCAACAGGCACTATTTTAACGCAAAATCAGGTAGCGATGCAAACGTAAAAAGCGCCCGGTGCCCTTTACTTTCCGAATGACAATCATCCCTGTTTTATAGCCCGGCTCACCGCGAAGTGTCAGACATCGGATGAAATAGAGGTACTAAGGTAGGTATCTATTGTCAAAACTAATAACGGAGTAAAACCACGGAATAGTTCTGAATTACGATGATGATATTACCTAAATAAGGCGGTACTGCACGATAGGCAGCACCCGGACGTTTGAGTTAGTTATTACGCTCAAAACTTTCTGAAAAACGTTCCCCTAACGGGGATTTTAAGTAATTTCTGTTTGATTTTTTATCTGTAAATTTTCGAGCGCGGAATTACTGTTAGCGAGTTTTTTAGTCTTTGACACTTTTTTCTCGAAATCCGCCCACCCTAAAGAACGGTTGATATAGTAAGTTTGGAAAGCTGAATTCATGCTGGATGTAAAACCCATTGTGTCCTGCATGTTATTTATGGAAAACTTTTGCATTTTCAGGACAAACGGGGCTTGTTGGGCGACACGGGCTGCAAACGCCAGGGTTTCTTTCTCAAGATTAGTTTTGGTGAACACCCGGTTCACAAAACCCAGTTCCCTGGCTTCCTTAGCGGAAATAAACCGGTTTTCAAATAGCACTTCCTTGGCTTTCTTCGGACCTATATCCCAGGGCGGCGAAAAATACTGGAAATGCGAAGGCAGAAACAAAGCATCGGTAGAGGCGAAAAGGATATCCATCGCCGCCGCGATAATCCAGCCCCCGTAGATACAGTATCCCTGCACCATTGCGATGGTCGGCTTCTGCAGGTTTCGCCATCTTAAAGCATTCTGGAAGTAAATAGCGCGAGCCCGGGAGTAAAAATCACGAACGTCAGTGGGGAATCCCCGTTTTTGCCGGTCAGCCATCTCTTCAGGCGTCCCCAGGTCGTGCCCGGACGAAAAATGGTCGCCTTCGCCGGATAAAACGATAACAATTACCTTTTTATCGTCCTCTGCCCGCAAAAACGCATCGTCCATTTCTTCCAGCATCACCCGGCTCTGCGCGTTGCGGTAGTTGGGACGGTTCATAATAATCCGGGCGACGGCGCCCGGCTCATAACGTATCGTTTTATATTCCATTTTCTATTCCTGTATCGTCGGTTGAGTATATTTCACGGGAAACGCCCGGTACGAGTAAGAATCGCTCTCGTCTTATCCTAATCTTCTCTTCTCTGTTATTTTTACTTTTTCTTAATATCTTCGGTAACCTGCATTAATTTATCCCCGATCAATTTCAGATGACGAATAATTGTTTTCCTGGCGGTTTCTGCCTGACGTGATTCCATTGCTTTTACTATTTCATCATGATGAACTAATACTTCATCATAAACCCCGGGTAGTTTTAGCGATTGTGTAATCCATTGCGACATCATCTGCCTTATCTGCTGCTCTAATTCGACCAAGATGCTATTGTGGCTGGCTTTAGCGATGGCCATGTGAAAGGCGATATCATCCCGGACGGCAAGGTCCATGTCATTTCCATGTTCTTTCATGCATTCCAGATGATAAGAAATCTCCTTTAATTCCTTTTTATTCGCGCGCTCGGTCGCCAGTGTGACAATAGCTTCTTCCAGAATTACTCTGGCTTCCTGTATTTGCTTGATCATACCGATATTTATGGGGGTTTGATTCGTATAATAACGGTTGAGCGCCCGGTCAGACACGTCGGTCACCCGGGTGCCGTTGCCCGCACTGATGGTCACAAAACCCATAAACGCCAGCGAACTCATGGCTTCTCTCAGGGAACTGCGGCTGACTCCAAATTGCACCATTAACTCTTTTTCCGAAGGCAACTTGTCATTGGGTTTTAAATCCCCATTTTTAATCATCTCAACGATGTTATCGACAATCTGCTTGGAGATTTTAACCTTATTGACTTTGGTGATGCCTGTTTTCATATTCACTCCTTCGCTACCGGTACTGTTAACGAGTAAATTATATCTCAATACCTGCGAAAAGGAAAATTACTATTGTCCATATTATTTCGAGTAATTTTACAATTGGGGGGTTGATTGTCTAATCAGCCCCCCAATATTTTGAGAAAAAGTGCTTAGTACCCCATCTTCTTTTTCAAGTCTCTATCTATCCAGATACGAGCATGCACAGGGGCGCATTTGTAACAACCAACCTGCACTTCACCGTAGTAATTCTTCAACCAGGGCCAATAGTAGATATAGTTATTAGCCACCGGTAGAGGTATCACGGGCACTTGTCTGAGATACTCGATACTTATTTCTCTGATTAACCGGGCTTGTTCCGCCTCATCTGTTGTGCTGATAGCTGCTTCGTATTTTTCAACTATAATCGGGCTATTCAGCCGCGCCCGATTGTTTAGTTTATCGGGTAACATAAAACTATCGACAACAGCGGTCGGGGTGGTCCCGGTATGAGTGTAAAAAATTGCCTGATAATCGGCGGTCTGGTTATTGGCGTAAGCAGATAAATACGTTGCGTATTCCATCGTTTTGTGACCTGACCCCCCAAAACGATACCAGATATAATATCGTAAAAAGGGGGATAGAAATGCCAAAGAAAGGGTATACCCCGGAGCAGATTATCCACAAGCTCCGGGAGGCGGAAATCCTG
>Ga0172375_10005619_pt1 | contig 18004 bp, 20 predicted proteins | sample LakKiv1m_FD_114537 | JGI IMG/M metagenome (GOLD analysis project Ga0172375, IMG submission 114537) | Freshwater microbial communities from Kabuno Bay, South-Kivu, Congo - kab_092012_11.1m | ecosystem: Environmental > Aquatic > Freshwater > Lake | place: Democratic Republic of the Congo...
ACTTTTGCCATATTATAAGTCTTGTCCAACTGTGTAACCTAATACTATTCCATTTGTCACATCTCGTGGCATAAATCCAAATGAATCAATTCTATATTTTCCAGTTGTAAGAGTAGGCAAAGTATCAGTTGAACCCCAGCGTATTTGAGGAGTCATTGTGTGAGTACCTGATTGTGTACCAGTTGTTTCAATAACTGTACCAGCTTGTGCATTTGCTATTGAAGTTGCTACATTCCCTGTCGTTGAGGCTGTCCGTACCCAATAATACCGAGTACCTGCCGTAATACCAGTTGGTAAAGCACCAGTTGTTGTAAAGACAATAGGCGTACAGGTAGGCATATCTTTGGTAGTCGTTACAACGCCTGGATTAGCTATGGTCATTGTTACCGTATCGGTAGTCGTTCCAGGCCAAGTTACCGTTCTACTTCCTGTTGCATCTTGAATGATGTCAAGTAATATAGGTTTTCCTATGGTCAGGTTTGAGAAAGCAAGCGTTCTGTTTCCTCCAAGCGTTACATAGAACTTTGTGTTTAGTGAGTGGTCTATCGTAATAGTTGCTCCATCAGTAAGTTCTGTAGGAGTTGAATAAACGGTTCGTGTTTCTATATTTGATACAAGTTGGAAATTAGTTCCATCATAAACTACCGTAATCATCTGATCTGCAAGAATATCGCCTGTTTCAAGTGCGTCAGACACATTTTTCTTTATTGCTTTAGCTCCAAGTGAATTGACATCAAGAGTTGCAGGTCCCGTATTTGCAGTATTTACGCTAAAAGTAAGCGGTACTCCAATAAGGTTGTCATAATCAGTAGGTGCAACTGAAAGTGATATAGCATAATCATCAGTTGATCCTCCATCCGTTCCTGAAATAAGACCTTGTAATCCTTCTGCATTGAAGATTGCAGTTAAATACTGATTAATAAATTCGGAGTTATTAAGACAAGTAACTGCTGATCCAAGATCTAAATTCCTATTTGCTCCTTTAAGTCTTGATACTCCTGTAAGAGTATTTGTAGTCTTATTTGTAACAATAAACTGTGTTTCATCTGCTGTTCCTTTCGATACTGTTACGATTGTTGGGACAAGAGTAGGGACTGCATCAACGTATAAAGTCGTATCACCAACAGTATATCCTTGAGTTAAGGTTGCCGAATATAAATCATTTGCTTGGTATAACATTTTTTTGTATAGGTATTTTCATACCCGTTAAAATTATAACATTAAATTTTATTCAATCGGTAGGTAGATGCGAGAGGTCGTTCACTTTCCGAATACTCAAAGAAAATACCCATTATTTCGACCTGATCGTTTAACCCATTATTGTTGATAATTGATTGAATATTAAAATAATCCCTATTTGATAAATCTATATATTTGATGATTATTCCACGTTGACCTACTACGGCAGTATCACTTGAATCTCCAAAGTCCATACTTCCCCATTCATCCGTTCCAAATCCTATCGCGTTTGATTGTATGTACAATGGATAAGTACCAATAGCCTCAATTCCATTACCAAGCATTGATATACGAGTATTCATTCCTGTTACTAATCCAAAAAGCAAATAACAACGACTATATGTTTTATATTTATATGGAGTACCCATATCGAACTGTTTTGTGGCTATGGAAAAGTTTATTGCAGTTCCCTGATCGTTTGTGCCAACAAACATTTCAATTACATTTCCTGAAGTTGCTTCTCCATAATATAAATGTTCAATATTGTCCGCATCAATATATTTTGTAAAACAAGAGGCTTTAAGTCCAGTCCATAAACTCCATCCGGCATATCGTTCATCATAAACAAGCATATTTGTATTTCCATCTCCTGCACTTCCTGAAGGAATAGCCCAAATCGATAGATTTTTCATGTATACCGATACTATTCCTAAAATATCCTGTTTAGTTACTGAATCGATTGTCTTTTGGACACGAGGAGAAAGAAGTTTTGAGCGCACAACATCTGCAAAGTTAGGTTCATTGCCAAATGAAAATACTCCATCAAGAGAATATCCACGAAGATCATTTCCAGCCTCGTGTACTGCATCTTGAGAAACTGCCCCTATTGCAAAATTGATATCACGAATAGTCGCTGCACCTGATGTCGTATCAAACTTGAAAGCACCGATTTTATTTACTTTAAATACATATAATTCCTCTTTAAATGGTTTAAGACAAGTAAGTTTAGATCCATCTCCTTTTCTCCATGCAATATATCCTCCACCTTCTGAAATTGCAAAAGTATCAAAGGCATCCAATCCTCCTGAAAAGACAATAACATCATCTCCAAGTTCAGTAGTTACTCCAAGAATTGTATCTTTAAAAACTGTACCAAATTTAAAATGATATCCAGAAGTTGTATTTCCTGAAGGAGTTGAATATGTTTCATCAGTATCTGCCTGAAATTGATCGTTATAAATTGTCTCAGTTGCGGGTATCTTGTTAAGATATCGTTCCTGTCCAGGCTCAAGACCTCGAAATATTCCAATCGAAGTACAATTTTCAGGAGCGGCAGGGACAGCAACTTCTATATATGTTGAAGTATCAAGAGTTTCCGGCATCGAAGCAACACTTCCTGCATTTGAAGCCTCCGTATATCCGATTGAATTAAAATAAATATATTTGTAATAATATGTTCGTGGTCCAGTTCCCGATCCTTTTTTGGTACAGGTTGGAGCAGTTACCGGATTTGTCAATGCTGCAAACGTGGTCCAAGCTGATCCATCCCATTTTGCAAGTATATTCCCTTCATTCATAAAATAAACATATCCATATCCCTGAATGATATAAGTACGGAAATCATCATCAAAAGTAGGTGATCCCGAAACATCACTCCATGTATCAGTACTATCGCTATATTTTTGTAGTATTCCATCACTTGCAATACGAAGAACAAAAGAATCTCCATTAATATCATAAACTCCCTGCAATCCTATAATTTTTGTATTATCCTCATCTCGGGTAGTACTTACGGCATCTGTTCCCTGACGTTTTTTGACTACACCATTTTGATCGAAAATAGCATTTTTACATTCTGAAAGTTCGTTATTTTTAATTGCTGAAGGATGGGTTAGCTCATTAAGTCCTAAAGGAAATCCCCGTGTTCCCTGTACCTTAATTGGCGGATCTGAACGTCTTTTTGGATATACCCTTGCCATAATTGTTTATTTTAACTTCTTGAGCGATTACTTCGTCCAGTAAAGAATTGTCTTTCATTAGTTGGTACATTTCTATGTGTATTAAATGATGTCCATGATTTTAGTTCCTGTGGACTTGGTAATACCTCAAGATTAAGTAATTCCCTAAATCTATTTTCATATTCAACACGGGCATCATCCATTGAGCCAAACTGTTTAAGTTTTCTGAAGTATTCCTTTATTCCGTAAAAGGCTATCATCTCTCCATCAAGAAAAAGTAAATCCGCGCTGGCTTGTGGAATAGGAGGATTAAAGAAATACCATAATGTTCCAGTTGCAGATTCAGTTGGAGCTGTTGGAAGATACCTGACCTGCCATGCTGCCGTTGTTGGATTCATTTCAACAAATAAGGTAACTCCATCTTCATTGTTAGGTTGCGACCAGTCAACTCCATCAACAAAAAGCGTATAAATACCATTTACTTTGAAGAAATTATCAGGAAGCGTTGTAGTTTCTTCGTCTGCAGTAATTGATAGAGAGGTAGGAGTAAGCAATCTTCTCCAGAATCCACGATTTGCAGCATCCTGTTGTCCAAGCTGAATCCAACGTAACCATTCGCTATATTCAGTATCGGTTATTGCGGGTACAGCCCCTCCTAAGTACGAAGCCATAAAATTCATGCAGTTTTCTACATTTACTATCACTCCCTTCGCATCTGTGGCGGTCATATATGTTTTTTATATCTCAACTTATTGAGATTACCTTGAGTATATCATAATATAGAAAACAAGTATATAAAACGATATCATTATATATCACAAAAAATAGCCCACTCTTTCGAGTGAGCTATAGATCCTAACGGTTTTTTTCTTACACTTCGTAAGGGAATCGGCTCAAATCACTTGCATAAGTAACTTCAGCTGCTGCTGGTAGATCATGTACGGTTCCATCTTCTTGCATGATAACCTCACGATTTCCTGCTACTTCCCTTCCAATTGCATAAACTTCTCGACCGCTTGCAGTTGTTGACATAATGATAAAAATTAATTGTTAATAGTGGGGGGGAATTGCACCCCCCCTAATTTTGCTTTACAGTCCCAAGTTATAGAGATACGCAAACACTTTTGGTGTTTCAAACTTCGCTGTATATTCACCAAGTACCTGCCATTGGTAAGAATCACCAACTTTGGCAAGTTCTTCTGTGTTCCAGCCACGTTTATTATATGCTTTGTATCCGCACTTATCCTCATCAACAAAGAATATAAGATCACCCATAACTCCTGCTCTTTCACGAAGCATAACTACATCTAATTTACCAAGCTGTGAAAGATAGTTAGATACAACTCCGATACCGCGAGAGCTATCGTTTCTTGTGGTATCAATAAGAGCATCATCCAGCAATCTAAACTTTCTCATAGCCTTATAACCCATATAGATTGTCGGTTTCCCACCATTTGCATCAGCAATCGTTTCGACAGCATCCTCAAACTTCTCCTGAACAGTCGTATCAGAAGTCCAAGAAGCTCCAAAATCGATTGCATTTGCAGCAGCATAGGTGTCAATAAAATACTTCAATCCACCAAGAGTATAAGTCTTTGTGGAAGTATCTTTGTTTCGGACACCTACCAAGAGAGCCATCTGTAACATCTCTGCAAGTTCTTTTTGCTTGTCAGAAACGAGCTCGGCTTGTGAAGCATCTCCATGTATCATGGCATATCTCTGCGAACCTGAAAGATCGATAACATCCTCAAAAATTTGAGAATAGTTATATAAATCTTCCGTACCTGTGATTACCATTCCGTCTGCTTTTTTTCCTTGAGGTGAAGCAACACCGATTCTTTTGACAGTTTCACCAAGTACCATTGTTTCTGGAGTTCCGGTCCATGCTTTTATAGTCAGCAAAGTTCCACCGGCAACCGCAGTAACAATTACGATTTCGCCATCTGGTTTTTGTAGAACATCATCTACATTGAAAACACCAGACGTATCAACGTAAAAACTTGTCGCATCAGAAGCAACAGTAGCAGAAGCCACTTTTGCTGTAATTGGACGAAGTTCTTTTTCGGTCCACTCATATTTATGAGATACAACGCTGTTTTTAAACACTTTAGATCCCCATCTTTTCAGAATAGGAAACTGCCAATCTGGATACTTAACTATTTGGTCTTCAATATTGATATGCAACGCACTATCGGTTGCACTCAATGTTGACTTTTGACCATATATACTATTGTCCATATAAATAAAATTTCAAACTATTAATAATGACTTACTTCCGACCAGCCCGTAAAGCTGCCCTTTTCATTCTTTCTGCAATAGTTTGACTTGCGGATAACTTTGATTCATCAGGTTGTCCATCCGTTCCTCCGGCTTGATTGGTAATTACTCTCCCTGTTCTTTTATCAAGAATAGCGGTTTGAGCTTTAGTACTACCTGTCTTCTCACCAAGTCCACGAATTTTCATTACGCTTTCGGCAATCTTCATTACTGAATATTTACCTCTATATACTTTTCTTGAGGGATCGAAATCCAATAAATTATAAAGTTCGCCTACTGCTTTATCCAAATCCTCATTATATTCGGGATTTTTACTCCCGTCCTCATTAAATTCACGCAATTCAGGAAATTTCATCTGAACCTGTGCAATCTCTGTACCAACCTTTTCGGCTGTAGCACGGATTGTTTGCGATTGAGAAACACCATTGACTTTCTGCTCCAGCTCTTTGATTTTTTTATCGGAAGCTGTTTGCAATTGCTTCGCAAACTTTTTAAGATCATCTACTGTTTCCAATTTGTCAGGATCAATCAAACCTTCGACTGCATTTGCATCTGTGGGATTTTCTTGTTTATCCTTTCCATGTTCACCTGCTATTTCTTCCAAGTAGGCTTTTACACGGACAGGATCACTTAAAAATTCCTCAAATTGTCGCACCCGACTTTCGGCATTTGCCCGAAGTTGGTTTGCCTGTTGAAGTGGATCAGTCGCAAGTTTTGTCCCCTTATCTGTAAGACCTTGCTTCTTATCTTCTCCTTCTCCTCCGGTTTTATCCGTTTTAGTTGGAGCTTGCCCTTCAGCAGTTTTTTCACCATCCTTATTAGGATCAGTTACTTGTGAATCCTTTTGAGTATTTGGATCACCCTGATTGTTAATGTTCTCCGCTTGATTTCCCTCCTTAATTTCTGGAGTTTGACCATCTACCATCACAGAACCTTCTGTATCCATAGTTTTTCTAATTCTGCCTTCCCCTAACGCTTTTGGTAACGGGATGCGAAATCCCGAAGTTCCAGCTTTAGAGAAAAACTAATTTTTAATACAGGCTTTACGCCTAATTGATTATATATATCAAACTATATCAATGTCAAGCGAAGTATATTAAATCATATCAAGTAGCCTCAATCTATGAGGTGATTATCGTCCCTATGAAGTATTTTCCCATCAATAACCTTATGATATTGAGGATTCATTTGCCAATATTTTGGACATCTTGAACATTTTGCGGTATACCTCTTATTATCAATCATGTGGTAATTATGTTCTCCTTTTGCACAAAGAAAGGGACGTGAAGGAGCATCGTGATAAATAACTGTTTCTATAACCTTATCTTTAACTATCTTTACAACAGGTTTTCCTGTCTTCTTATTAGTTTCCATATCAAATCGCTCTATTTCTTTTTCAGTTTTTATAGGAGTATCAAGTGGAAATGGGAATTGTTTGGTATCCATCATTCTTCACGACGTCGTGAAAATGTTAACTTTCTTTTTTAGCTTCAATTGTTATTTTACCTTCCTTTTCAGCTTTATAATATATCTCCGGAAGATTTTTAATCTGTTCTAATTTATTGATAAGATCAAAAATAAATTTGAATCTTCCCGATAATTCAGCCGATTGTTCTTCTTTAGTATGTTTTATATGATACTCTACTTCTGATTTATCTGGTCTGATTTCTTTTTTAACGTCCACAGTTTCATGTATGCGATTATTGACAAAATCAGATACAATCAATTCTTTTTCTGAAATTAGATAATCTCTGAAAAACTTAAATTCTTCACCTTCAAGAAGTTCCCTTGCTTTTTCTGCATCAGCTTCCATCTTTTCAAGTTCAAGACGAGTAACTAATGGCTTCTCTATTTTTCTAACCTTATTTTTCATACCCATTGGATTTTGCATAAATTAAAAAGCTAAACTATATCTCGCATAACTTATACTTGTCCTATGCGACCACGCATAGGTATATGTTGTTATTGTACTATTATTTTTTTTTGTTGCATAGGTCATTGTGATTAGTGAGTCGGAATCTACTATTTTTTTAATTAGATAATTCCCATCAGCATCCTCAGAGCCAATATAAGTAGTATCTCCTGTTGTTTCCGTATTATTAAGTCCCCATCGATCTTCATTAATTGCAAGTTGTTGACGATTTTCATTTACAAGTGCGTGTTGTTTAACTCCCTGCGAATCTGAAAAAGCATAGTTTTTTGTAGTACCAATCGATAATTCCTCAAGTGCCTTATAAAATTTCTTTCCATCGGAAAGTCTGACTGGCACATATTTTTCAGCATCAGTTCCCGTTATATTAAAGTCCTTGATATTTGATACTTTTGTTTCTTTTCCAATCTCTTTAAGTAACAAAGTCATCTTTTCAAGTGCAGTATTCAACTCCTTGAAATTATCGACTGTTACACTTTTTGGAGCTTGAGGATATACTTTTGGTAATTTATTAAGTACTGATTTAATATTTCCAAGTTCTTTCGTAAGTAGTCCGATATTAAGTAAGGTAACTTCCTTTTGTGGATTTGTTATTTTCACTTCTTTTGGAGGTACAGGAATAACTAATTCCTTAAAATTATTTACTCTTGTACTTCCTGAAGGTTTTATTGAGAGAATCGCGCCATTCATTCTTTTGAATGATTCAGTTAGTAGTAGTTTGATACTCTTTATATCAGTTTGATAGTCTTTGTTAGGATTTGATACCTTGACACTAACAATATCAGGTAGTTTAAATGGATTTGTTACCTCTACCTTATTTGAATCAAGTTTTACTGTGAATATATTCTGCTTCAATGCCATAACAGCAGCCTTCACGTTACCCTCAATTGTCTGTTTTAACCAAGTAAGTAATGTCTTTGTATCCATAATATATGTTTAATACTTTCCCTTCCATTTCTTCCAAGCATCCCTGCTTTTTACGTATTCATCCCATGTATCATAATATTCTCCAGCACCAACTGTTCCTTGTGCCTTTGCTTCGTCAATAGAACGTTGTTTCCATGTTTCGGGTTTTCCTGCATATCCTGATAAGAAAATATCATGAAGAAATTTCTCGGAATCCTTATGTTTCAAATAATCCTGAAACGCTTTTTTGAATGTCGTATTGAATTTCCCACTTCCAATAAAATCGTTTTCAAAAGTTCCATTTAATGTTTTTGCAGCAGCAGTAGCCTCACTCTCTGGAGAACCATAATCAAGTCCTCCTTTCGGATTACTGTCTGTTGCTCCAAGATTATATGAATTATCCTTTCCACCTTCTGCTTCCCTTATTGCAAATGCAATCTCACGTGGAATCTGTTGTTTATCAAAAGTATCCATTGTCCGTTCTTCATAAGAATTTGGAATTGGGGTTGGCATACGTGTTGGAAGTGGTGTTGGAGAAGGAGTTATTGTTCCTTTTACCTGTCTTTGGATTGAAGCAAGTTTAGAAGGTAAAGGAGAAACAATATTTGCAACATCACGCATTATTCCATTATAAGGATCATATGGCCCCTGTCTTGCTTCATTCCACATACCCTTTGGCTGTCTGCTTAAAAGCATGTATCCAACCATATCTCCAATCCCACTAAGTATGTCATTAAGTGTCATTGAATTGCTTGTTCTGGTAACTTATTTGGTAATCCTTCGGTTGGATTTGTACCCATTTGTATTTGGCTATTCAATGATTTCATCAAGTTCTGTTCTTCTGTTGGCAACATTTGTCCACCATTCATTTGAGGTGGGGTTGCTCCCATTGACATTGCCATTGCATTAGGGTCAGTTGGTGCAAGTGGTTGATTAAGAGTAACTATAACTTGTTTTGCTTGTATGTACTTTCTCAAATCATCAAGATACTTTGTAAACATAACAAGTTGTTCATCAGGTAAGTTTGGATTGGAAAGAAGGAACACCTGGATAAGTTGAACAATTGCTTTATGGTCCATATCAATTGCAATCTTTGGTTCAATACCCGAAAGAAGCAGTTGGATAGCTTCCTTTGCCTGTTGTTCAGGGTCAACGATAACATCATCCGTTACTCCATCCATTTCTGGGAAGGCATTGAATATCGCTTTCCAGATTGGTTTCTTATCCATTTTTACAACTTTTTCCTGGTCAATCGTTGCTTTCAAGTTCAATAGTTGTGCCTGTCTTACAGCAGGAGATGTTTTTGCCATAGTATCTGCATTGGCAATTACATCAAAATTGGCAGTTACTTCAGAAGGTTCGATTTTCACAAATTCAGGATCGCCATCTTTTCCAACTATCTTTATTTCCTGTTCTTCGCTTATATATTGTGCATTGAGTTCAAGGAAGTGTTCTCCAAGTTTTGATAATGCCATAGCTCCAAATAAGGAAACAAGCATCTGTAGGTTTGTTTCGATATTACTATCAATTACCCTTGCTCCAGTTGCAGTCTTATTCAGTTGTGGTGAAGAACCTGATGCAACTCCTGTTGAGAACATTGAGGACATAGCAGAAGTACGTTCAAAGGAAGTCATCACTTCCTGTCGCATACGAAGCATTGTGTCTGAAGTATCCATTGGTCTAACCTGTTGTACTTGATTTACATCTCCTGCAACACGAATAATCCCATCCGGTCTATTGACAAACATCCAGTCAGGGGTTTGTGCCGCTGCTGCTCCAGCTAACCACATTGGATTTCCACTTTTTCTCGCATTCGTAAGATATTGATTCAAGATAGAAGAAAGAGCAATAACCAAATCGGATACAGGTTGCACTGCTCCCATTGAAGCATATTCATCATCTTCAGGGAAAGGTGTCCATGTTATATATGGTTGGTGATTATGCCAATAAGGATTATTATGGTCTACATCAAGGATTATACTATCATCCTTTTCCAAACAATGATAAACCTCATTGTCTTTTGTCTGCATTCTAATTACTGAAACATAACGGGAATTTGTTATCCAATCTTCTTTTCCCTCATCATCATCGGGAAGATCTATTCCATAATCCATTTTATTCTCAAATAATGATTTTTTCTCTATTTTACGAAGCGCGTCGGGATTCCATATATCTTTTCCCGTACTTGCTTCATTATCCTTTACGAGGTCCCCATATCTTACCATCATGTGTTCAAGAACATAAGGTTGTTCATCAAGGTCGGGAATATTTTGATTAGGAATAAGGATATCGGGAAATCTTACATTTTGTGCATAAGCACGATTGATTATCGATCTCATTGTTTTATCCCCATTATCACCCTTTACCTGAAGTGCTTTATTATAAAGCCATCCTGTTTTAAGATATGCACGTCCTGAAATAAGTCCACGAAAGATAAAATTATAAAAAATAAGTGTTTTCTTCATTTCACCCATTTCCCAATCGATTATCCGTTGATTTACTTTTCTCTTTTGTTCGGCATCAGAAGTACGGGCATCAAGACGAACACGCATATTATCGGTGTTCATTCGTGCCATAAGTGATCTTATAAGATAAAAAACTACAGGTTCAACAAGATTATAATCCCAAAGGTATGTATCGGTATTATCCATATAACACCGATACATCTGGTTGTACATTTCACTATTATCAAATACTTCCGAAAATTGTCCTTGAAGATTTACGAACCTCTGTTGAATTATTGAGGCAATTTTTTTATCTGTCATAATAGATTTTAGAGAATGTTAAGTCCTTTTGGACCTAATATGAGTATATCATAAAAGAAATAATGTCAAATGATATATTTTGTTATAGTTTTTTATTTTTATTGTATTTTTTTATGTAGATTTTTATATCATCCTTGATTTTTTGAGTGATTTCCGTTCTAATTTCTTCAGGTTGTCTATTTCTTGATGCGGTTCGTTGTCGATATGACAACCATGTATAACCTCTAATAAATGGAGCTTGATGTATAAATGCACGTTGAAAAAACTCCCAATCTTCAAATATAGGATAATTTTTGAATCCACCAAGTTCAAAGAATAGATTACGGGGAATAAGGGATGTTACAAGTACCCAATTCTGCTTTTGCAGATCCTCCCAAATAATACGTTCAGGCATATTCGTATATACATTTCTCATTCCACTATTTCCCCAAGAGGACCAAAGAACACAGTTGGGATATATTATTTCATTTCCCGTCTTTACAAATCTTGAAAGTTGAAGGGTAAATATTTCAGGAAGTTTATCATCGGCGTCTACAAAAAGCAGATAATTTCCTGTTGCGACTTTTGCCCCCATCATCCGTGCTTTTGCCACTCCTATATTTTTCTCAACCAATATACATATTGTATCTGTATAAGTAATGAATTTTTTACATCCATCATGCACCAAGATTATTTCATGAGGGTAAGCAATTTGAGCTTTTATACTATCAATACAGTCAGTCAGATAATCCTCAAGATCATGGCAAGTAACAATAACGGATATAATTGGTTTAAATGGTGGTTTAGATTTTCTTTTCATTTTTCCTCGTTCTTCTTCCATCAATAAATAATTCCTTTGTATTTCCGTTTGCATGAATAGCAACTGGGACATGACCATCCGATAATGAGAATAATCCCAATCTTTTCTTTACCAGTCCAAGTTCAAAGTTTTTATACAACGGACAGAATATATCTTGTTTACTGTAAATTCCATAATTCGGGAATTTTATAAAAAACATATTGAGAAGCAATTGATCGCATAATCTCATATCGGCAGGATCAACATTTAATATAGCAGTTTTTATATATTTTTTGTATTCGGTAAAAACAAATCCTCGCATGGCAAATAATCCTCCGTTATAAACCGGTCTTTCCAGTAATGGTTCAAAGTATTTATTCCGCTCTATATATGGTTTCCAGAAAGAATCCTTATGTTTTACGTTTTCATGCCCTAAATAAACCTCATATCCCATCCGTTCAAGGTCAGGAAGCGGTCTTTGGAATACAACATCGTCAATATCGGAGAATATCATAAATCGGTTATCATCGAGTTTTGGAATATAGTCAAATCGCTTCAGATTGCCACAATAACTTTCTTCGTACTTTTTGAATACAGGAAGATTCTCAATGGGAGGATTAAACTGAATAGATACCATTTCGACTTGATCTTTTATATGTTTCAGGGAATCAACAAATCGATTGGTATTTGGCGTTGCGGAAGCAACAGTTACGAAAAAAGGTTTATTCATTTTATTATGATAAATTGTTAATATTCACATTGTATCTCATTTTCCACCATTTTGATAATATCAATTACACGATTGCGGAGTAAATGGGAATTGGCTATCCACTTTCTAATTTCGCATCTTTCATTTTTGATTTTCCGTTTCTCTGATAAAAGTTCTTTTATAATCTTTACTGCATCCTCATCTTTTCTATATATATGGATTCTTTTATGAAGTCCTTTTATTTTGAATAAATCGGGTACGGGATTGGTAACAAGTTCAGTTCCACAGGCTAAAGCCTCAAATACCCGATAATTCAAATCCTCGCTGAAACTCCGATTGAGATTGATGATACAGTCTGACATAGTTTGATATACATTGACATAGTCAGTCGTGGCTAAGAAGTTTGGTACTTCTTCCTGTAATTTCTTGATTATTTCATTCCGTTCCTTATACCATTTATTCATCCGTCCTACAAATATTGCCCGTTTTTTCCGTTCCATAAGCATAGGAGGCAGGTTTGATAAAGGAAAACAGAGAGGAAGCCAAAACACTTTTGCTTGTTTATATTCATTCTGGAATATAGGCACGAACCTTGATATTGCGAGAAAGATATACTGAAAATGCTTTGCATACTTGATATGTCGTGGATATTGTATATGGGTATCGATAAACCACATGGCACGTTTTATATGAGGCATTTCACGGGCAATATGTGTCCATTCATATTCATATATTGATTTATTATCATTAAATTCACGTTCGATTATTAAGTCAGGCTTGAAACTCTCAATAGATTGCATATTGAATGTATCTTTATTCATTATCAAAACATTATGTTCATTTTCAATCCCAAGTCTATATTCAAAACCTAGCCATAAAATATTCATGGACTCAACCTCCCTTTTACACCATTCTCATGTACGCAACAAATAACCTTTCCATTTTTGGTATACCATACTTCATTTTTTTTATACACATTATCTTGTTCAAAATTGTTGTATAATGGACAAAGTAATGATAAATCAACAACCTTTGAAAATTCAGGGTGCTTATAAATAAATAAATTAAAATGTAATTGTTCAAAATTATACCTATCAAAATCGTCTACCTTATGACTTTTGAGAAAATTAATATACTGATACAAAATATCAACCCGCATAATAAAAGAACCACAATTATATACCTGACAATCCAATAATGGCTTGAATGGTAAATAAAAATTTATATATCTCTCCCAAAGTGTATTCTTATGGCTAATATTCTCCGGCGATAGATATATATCATAATCTAATTTTTCAGGTAATGGTTTCTGGAATATTACATCATCTGTATCAGTAAACATTACATGACGACTACGATCAAGATTGTCAGGAATGAAATTATAACGATATAAATGACCAGGATAAGCCCTATCAAAAACAGAATGAGTCTTTAGATTTTCAGTATATGGCTTAAATTGAATTGCCAAATGTTCAACACTATCCCCCAATTTTTCCAATGATCTCAAAAATCTTGGCATACCAGAGGTATGAGATGACATTGTAATTAAATATGGCTTCATAGATTTTCCCAATTATAATTTTTTTTATACCACTCAATAGTTTCTTTCATTCCTACCTCAAGATCAATAAATTTTCGCTCACCCAAAGGTTTTAAAGTTTCAGTATTTGCTAAAACCACAGCATCTTTTTCCTCACCTGGTCTAAGTGGCAAATATTCAAGCTTACTTTTGCTACCAGTTAATCTAATAATAAGTTCAGCTACATCTTTAACCGTTAATTTTATTCCACTACCCGCCTCAAATGTTTTATTGTATACTCCATGATCCTTAACGACTGCATCGACCAAAATAGAGGCTAAATCTTTGACATGAATTAAATCACAAATTTGCTTTCCATTACCATAAACTCCTATATCCTCTCCCCTTAACGCTTTTACAATAAAATATGGAATAATTTTTCTTATCGGAGCATGTTTTTGCCAACAACCATAAGCATTATATCCACGAACTAAAGCTACTCTTGTTTTAAATTCCTTGTTATACATAAAACAAAACCTCTCAGCCGCTTCTTTTGAAATGGCATATGGATTAAACATCCAATGATTTCCAGTTGTAATCTCAACTCCTTTTACATCAAGAAATTTATTAGTTACCAATGCTTTTAAAAAATTCAAACAACCAATTGTATTTGTTTCAATAGCAGAAATAGGATTATTAACTAATTCCTGTGTTCCTAAGAGTCCAGCCAAATTTATAACATAATTACATTTTTGGACAAAATCATTAACACTTCTAAAATTAGTTACATCTCCTAAAAAACATTCTAAATTCTTTTCTAAATTAACAAATTTATCAAAATGACGGCCAAATATAATTACCTTATACCCCCTATCCAATGCTTCTCTTACAACATGACGACCAATAAACCCATTCCCACCAGTTACACCGATTATTTTATTTTTCATATTTTGAAATAAAATTATTAATATTGCAATCCAAATCCTTTACAACCTCACTCATTTTTTCAATGGGAAAATCCCACCATTTTATTTTTAATAACTTTTCAATTTGTTCTGGAGTAAATCTGTATCTAATTACTTTAATTGGACACCCAACAGCAATTGCATAGGCAGGAATATCTTTACTCACAACAGCTCCAGCTCCTATTACAGCCCCATCGCCTATTGTTACTCCAGCTAATATAGTTACACGACAGCCAATCCAAACATCATTTCCTATGGTTACTCCTATTTTTTCAGAAATTATATCTTTATTTGCTACTGATGTTGGCCACGTCATTACACCTTCATGTTTTATCGCCTCAAAAGGATAAGAACTGAATCTATTATAATTATGCGGTCCACCAAGAAGAATTTTTACTCCACCTGCAATTGAACAAAACTTTCCCACCCTTAGATTCCAAAAACCTCGTCCAGAAATTTCAGGATTACCATAAGTATAGTCCCCAAATGACTGCCTAAATTCTTCTGGAGTTACAATATCTTTACTATAAAAGTTTTTCATAATTATAATCTTTTCAATTGTAACTTTCCCCAATCCCCGTTTCCTCCAAGCCATACAGTTTTAAATCCCTGTTTCTCAAGGAAGATAAGAAGATGTGCAAATTTTGTTGATCCATAATGCCATTCCATAGTGATCTGTTTTACTATATTGAATTTCTTGAAATGATATAAAACTTCATATTCAGCTCCTTCAATATCCATTTTAAGAAGATCGATCTGCTTTATTTTAAAGTGATTGATTACTTTATTTAGGGAAATTGAAGGCATGATCTTTCCTAATCCGTCAACCTTATTGAGTTCTCCCCTGTCCTTGTCTTTAAGAAACCGTATCTCTTTCCCGTTCCATAGAATTGCTTTGAGAAGTTTTAAGTTTGGAGCATCTTCCTCCGTATTCTTTTTAAGCATCTCAAAGTTCTCATCATCAGCTTCAATTGCCAATACATTTGCACCGCGACTTATTGCAAGACGGGTGAATGATCCGATATGAGCCCCACAGTCAATAACTGTATCGCCCATTTGAATTGTTATATCGCCCCATCTTTCATATTCATGGTCAGATATGACTTCCTTTATCACGTTCTCATCAAACTCATTTCGAACCCACATACGTCCTATTTCGGTATTTATTTGTTTCATACATTTGGTGGTAATGTTTTATATTTGGAAAGATATAACTCTCTATCTTTATCGATTAAATCAAGTACTTCTTTTGAGTAGTATTTATAAGATGATCCTCCATAATGGTATACATACAAATCTTCGATAAGTCCGATTGATTTCCTTTTAAGTTCTTCTGCTTTTTTTATAATCCGTTGTTCATAATCGGTATCTCCAAACCAGACTTTATATGAAGTATCGAAAATCCCTACCTTTTTTACACATTCGGCAGTTAAATAAAATGCAAATCCGCATAACCAGTCTGAAGTTATAGGAAGTTTTTTTTCCGATATGGTCTTGAAGATTGTTGTGATATGATCGCTTAAGTGTGTTCGGGGAGGTGTTTTTGGCACAAGTGCAAGAGGATGATAGAGTGAATCAACCTCAACCAGTCTTTCGATTGTGTTTTGTGGAACAAGGATATCGTCATTTACGATAAACATCGAAGCATTTGGGTAGTCGGTTTGGGATAAGTCAATGCCCCGATTCCAGTTCTCGTATATTGTGCCTTTGGCAACCTCAACGATAATCGGAACATTGTTAAACGCAAATTTCTTGGCTTTTTGTAGACCTGATTTGTTATTGGAACAATCGATGATATATATACACTTAGGTAGTAGTGTCTGTGATTGTAATTGTATCAAAAGAGATACAAGTGTATCAACCGATGAGAAATGCGGAATTATGACTGTCGATTCAATCTTCATAGTATGCAATAAATCGGGGATTAATACCAAGTTGTTTCCCGTCAAGTTTTGTTAATAAAAGCGTTTCAACATGATATCTTTTCGATCCGTATGAATTGTCGTTTAAATCTTCTCCATTAATCATAAGAAATATATCTTGTGTTGATTCCTTCACATCAAGCAAAATTTCCTTACCTGTTTTTTTTAAAATATGTATTCGGGACATAATGGTTTGCACCACTCCAGTTGGGAAGGTTTTGAGCCCAATCGGGAATGTTTATATTTGATGATTCACTCTGCACAAGCGAAGCCTCGAAATATTCGGGCAAATTGATAACGGGATATGAAATTGCATCCATAAGATCATCGTTTATTTTAGCCGGAGTTTCCCGTATTATATTTCCCTCCGTTACCTCCTTATACTGCCAGTTCTCGATTTCATTCAAGGTAGCCGGACAAGTATTAAAGACATAGAATTTCCCCGCTTTTATTTTTTCATTGAGCTTGCGTACTTTATGTTGTGTAAAATCCTCGTTCTTGTTTCCTGATTGTTTTGTTACTGGGATAACCGATATACCATAATTATTCATCTCCCGTATATCCGTTGCTGCGGCAGAATCTCCCCAACTTTGCGTGAATGAACGACCAATTGATTTTTGTTTTACAAGATTTGAAAATTCAGGAATAGTCAGTCCTGCCTGTTTTATTTCATCATAGATATAGATAATCCCGTCATTTGATACGGTCAGAAATGCTGCCGCACATGGATGTACCCATCCAAAATCAAATCCCCGATAAAATCCCCAAGAGTTTTGGATTTCAATCGGTGCAATAAAATGGATTTCCCGTTTGAAATATTTAAGAACAAGCCCTTTATATTTTTTAAATTCAGCCAAGTATTCTTGTGCGAATGTGTCCTCATCCGATTCTGCCCGTGCCTTATCGATTTCCTTACTATCCAGATAATTATTGTCATAGGAGGTGAAGTGATAGGAGGAATATTCTTCATTTTCAGTCTTACCGTCTACTCCCTTCATATATAGATTATAGAAATGATTATAGCCATAGGGTGTTGAAATGAAGATTGCCCGTCCTTTTGAATCGATAAGTGTTGGTCGAAGTACGTTCTCCCAGA